>ERZ889078.2867-NODE-2867-length-11937-cov-33.364838_pt1 | contig 11937 bp, 14 predicted proteins | sample MGYA00521266_ERZ889078 | MGnify/ENA primary metagenome ERZ889078 (study PRJEB32303, sample SAMEA104408618) | aquatic metagenome | biome: Brackish water; feature: Pelagic; material: water | place: Baltic Sea | collected 2014-06-16T06:34:00 | depth 76,534 m ... | reverse complement strand
GCATTGGTTTTTGCATAAAAATTTCATAAGAACGTAATCTAAAATCAAGCATCCACTGTGGCTCATTTTTCATTTTACTAATTTCAATAACAGTATCCTTTGAGAGTCCTTTCTTACTAAGGTGAACATACATTTCTGTAGAATCTTTAAAATCATATTTTGTATAATCTATATCGAGATTCTCAGTTGTCATGTCAATGATAACTCCGTTATATTATAAATACATGAGGAAAAATAGGTAAAGCTAAATAGGTTGAGCTAAATTACATTCAGATCGCGTTTAAAGTAGTTTTGATAGCATCAAATGCACCAGCAACAGTATGAACTTCTGCAATAGTATTTTTGACGTTGAATTTTTTTAATTCATCTGAAGTGAACGGTCCAATTGAAACAACAGATAATTTTGTAAGATTATCAAGCAACAAATCATTAGCGTAATCTTTAGACATTATTTCAAAAAATCCCCTAACAGATGATGCACTGGTAAAAATTACACCATCGACTTTATTTTGAGAAAATAATTCCCTAAATTCATTCCACTGAGAAGTATCTCTAAAAGCACAAACATCATAGAGATGAATTTCTAACACATCAATTCCAATTTTTGAAAGTAGTTCTTTTAGAAAAGGAGTGGATGCACCGCTACGTGGAACAATAACTTTTTTTCCAACAGCATTAAGTTTTGTAAATTCTTCGCCAATTCCAACTGATGAATACGTTGTAGGTTGATGATTTACTTTAATTCCTTCAGATTCAAGAGTAAGAGAAGTTTTAGGGCCAACAGACATTACAATTGTATTTGCAACTGCTAATTGTAATTTTTCAAGTTTTCCTAATTGTTTTGCAGTATCAAATAATAATTTTACAGCTTTTGAACTCATAAAAACAGAATAATCAGGATTGTATTTGGATATAGATTCTAAAAATTCATCAACAATTTTTTCACCTTTGCTTACTAGTTCTATTGTAGGTAGAGGTACAGCAATTGCATTATTTTTTTTTGCAAGTGAAATAAATTCTGTGGCATCATCGGTTGAACGAGTTATCGCAATAGTTTTACCGCTAAGCATTATTTCCATCCAATAACATCAGATAGATCAACTACCCTGCCAATAATTATATTTGTAGGAGGAATCATTTTATTTTCTTTAACTTTTTTTGCAATATTAGTAACATTTCCTTTTATCATTTTTTGTTCAGGAGTAGTTCCATTTTGAATTACAGCTACCGGCATTTTTTTATCCATACCTCCTAGAATTAGTTGTTTACAAATAACATCAAGTCTAGACAACCCCATCATGATAACTATCGTGTCTACAGATTTTGCAAGATTTTTCCATTTAACAATTTCTTGTTTCTTTTCAGGATCTTCATGTCCAGTTACAAAAACTACTGATGAGGAATATTTTCTATGAGTTAGTGGAATTCCGGCATATGTTGCAGAACCAATACCAGATGTAATTCCAGGAACAATTTCATATTTTACTTTATGATCTTTTAGAAATTCAGCTTCTTCGCCTCCACGTCCAAAAATTATTGGATCACCACCCTTTAGTCTAACAACATTTTTGTTAGATTTTGCATATTCAACCATTAGATCATTAGTAGTATTTTGATGAGTTGTGTCATCACCCACTGCACGTCCAACATAGACTTTTTTGGCAGTTTTAGGAATCATAGAAATAATTTGTTTACTTACTAATCTATCATACAAAACAACATCAGATTTTTGGATTAATTCAACAGCCCGTAGGGTAATTAACTTACTATCTCCAGGCCCTGCTCCAACAAGATATACTTTACCAGTCATGTCGTATTCCATTCATCTACTTTCTCCCTCCAATTTAATGCAAGATCATTAATTCCCTTACTGCGCAGTTCCTCACCTACCAGTTTGCCCAATAATTTGGGATTATTTTTATCACCAGTGTGAGTTACTTGTAGAGATTGCTCACCATCAACAGAAAAGGCATATACAGTTAATGTCATTTCAGAGCCATTTGATTTAGCATATGCACCCAAAGGGAATCTACAACCAGAATCAATAAAATCAGATAAAGTACGTTCAGCCTCAATTTCCAATCTAGTATCAGAGTCTTCAATTTTTTTTAGCATTTCAATTGTTTGAGAGTCATCAATCCTTGCAACAATTGCAATAGCACCTTGACCAGGAGAAGGAGAGAAATCTTCAGTAGATAAAGAAGTAAATTTTACATCAACTCCCAATCTAGAAATGCCTGCATGTGCAAGAACTATAGCATCATAATTATCGCCAGATATTTTTTTAATTCTGGTTTCAATATTACCTCGAATAGATTTAACAGTAACATCAGATCTTTTTCGTCTAATCTGAACAGCGCGTCTTAAAGAGCTAGTTCCAATTACAGAACCAGATTTAATTTTATCCAAAGATGAACCATCAGATGAAATAAACACGTCATTTACTATTTCACGTTTTGGGACAGATGCAATTATAAGATTATCACCTAACTGAGAAGGAACATCTTTTAGACTATGTACTGCAAAATCAATTTCTTTATCTGCAACGGCTTTATCAATTTCTTTTTCAAAAATTCCTTTTTGATTAATAGTAAATAATGGTCTTGTATCAGTATCACCTTTAGTAGTAATTGGTTTAATTTTATATTCACAATCAGGATTTACTTTTTTTAATTCTGAAATAACCCAATTAGTTTGAGCCAGAGATAATTTACTACCCCTTGCACCAACTACATACTTCAATTTTTCACCGACTTTAATGCAGTATGATATGCATCTAATGTTTTGTTTAAATCATTTTTAGAATGAGCATCAGATAAGAAAACAACTTCAAATTGAGAAGGAGGAATAAAGATCCCCTCTTTCAGCAAAGTTCTAAATAATTTTTGGAATTTTTTACCATTTGCTTTTTTCGATGTTTTATAGTCAGTTACAGGCGTATTTGTAAAGAAAATTTGAAACATTGAAGCTGTAAAATTAATTTGGTGAGGGATTTTCATATCAGTTGCCATATCATCCAACGCTGTAGAAAATAATAAATTGAATCTTTCAAGTTTTGAATAAAGCTTATTTTTTATTTTATTTATTGTCTTAATAGAACTAATTGCAGCACTAACAGATATAGGATTTCCAGCAAAAGTACTTGCCTGGTAAACTTTTCCTGCTGGAGAAAGTAAATCCATAATTTCTTTTTTACCACCAACAGCAGATATTGCAAATCCATTACTCAAAGATTTAGCTAAAGTTGTAATATCAGGTTTAATACCAAAATGTTCTTGTGCGCCACCAGGAGATACTCTAAAACCAGTAACAACCTCATCAAAAATTAATGGAATATTATTTTCTGTAGTAATTTTTCTTAAATCAGAAAGGAAATTTTTTTCAGGTAAAATTAATCCCATGTTAGCTAAAATTGGTTCAACAATAACACCAGCAATATCTTTATTTTTAGAAATTATTTTTTGTAGATCTTCAATATTATTATATTCAACAACTAATGTATTCTTGGAGACTTCATCTAATCCACCATCAGATACAGAAATACCATTATGTGCTGAACCAGAACCCGCTTTAACTAAAACAGAATCATGTGCACCATGATAGCACCCTTCAAATTTAATAATTTTTTTCTTTTTTGTAAAACCACGTGCTAATCTAATTGCAGTCATCGTAGCTTCACCGCCAGTGTTCATCAATCTTACTTTATCCATAGAAGGAAAATTTCCAATAATTAATTTTGATAATTCAATTTCAGATGCAGTTGGAGTACAATACAATGTTCCTTTTGAAAGTTGTTTAGTTACAGAAGTAATGATTTCTTTTCGTCTATGGCCTAAAAGTAACGCACCATATGCATTACAAAAATCAATGTAACGCTTGTTGTCTTCATCCCAGATATATGCACCATTTGCCTTTTTTGTAAAAAATGGATAAGGATCAAAATATCGGACAGGGCTATTAACACCTGAAGGAATTACTTTTTTTGAATCATTGAATAATTTTCTAGATACAGACATACTCAATCTACAATATAGTCATTATTATTCCTAATTTCATCTCTTTGGAGTTGAAATTTACCCCGAAATAGAAATGCAGCAATTAAAGTTCCAACAAATGGCGCACTCCAGTATAGCCACAAATCATCAAAAGTTCCAGATAATAATGCTGGAGCAAGGGCTCTGGCAGGGTTCATAGATGCACCAGAAATAAAAGCCAAAAATAAAATATCCAATGCGACAATCCCCCCAATTGCAACTCCACTAAATCCTCGTAAACCCTTTGTGTATACAACATAGAAAATAACACCCATCAACAGTGTAGAAGCTAAAACCTCAACTGAAAATATTAAAAAAATAGAAAAATCATAATTAGGAGCATTAGATCCAAGATTTGCTTTCTCACCAATGAAAATTAAAACAAAAAGTGAACCCAATAAAGCACCAATAATTTCTGCAATTAAATAATATAAAACTTGAATTTTAGTTATATGTCCTGTAACATAATATCCAATAGTTACTGCAGGATTAAAATGAGCTAAAGAAATTTTTCCAAAAGAATAAACTCCAATCAATAATGCAATAAACGGTGCGACAGCTGCAAAAGGAATTCCTAAATCACCATCAAAAAACTCAACATCATAAACAATAGAACCAGTTGCAAAAACAACAAGAATAAAAGTTCCAATTAATTCTACAGTAAAAATTTGTAAATTAGAATAAGACATCAATTATCACATTCAAGAGAATTAAGTAAATTCAAAATATTATTTTTAATTTGATCACGAATTTTTCTTATATCTTCAATAGATTTTCCTTTAGGATCATCTATATTCCAATCATCCACATCTTTTACAAACAAGGATGGACAAGACTCTTTATCCACACATCCCATGTTGATAGTTTTATTAGAATTTTCAATCATAGAAGTTAATAATAATCGAGGTTGTTGATTTTTCAAATCAATTCCAATTTCAGCCATAACGGAAACAACAACAGGATTAAGATCAGATGCAGGAGATGTTCCAGCACTAACTACGTTAAATTGATTTTTAGCATATTGTTTAAAAAATGCCTCAGCCATCTGACTTCTTCCAGCATTTTCTACGCATACAAATAGAATATTTTTAGACACATTCATAATATAACATAAATATTAGTTTATATAAATTTAAATTGATATGAATGGAATTAGTCTTTTAAAATGTATTTGTGATGAAACGAGATTTGAAATTTTAGAATTATTACAAAAAAATAATGAATTGTGTGTCAATGATTTTGTGAATGAATTAAAAAAAGATCAACCATTAGTATCACATCATCTAAAGACATTAAAAAAATGTGGAATTGTTAAATCAAGAGATGAAGGAAAAAAAGCAATGTATATGATTTCAAGTAAACAGTTATCAGAGTTAATAACAAAAGTTACAAAAACATCAAAAGAAATTCCAAATTTATGTTTAGATAAAAACTGTTGTTAAAATTTTTCAGTACGTAATACGCCAATATCACTAACATAAAGTACGATAGCAAAATTTGCAAATAGAGTTCTAGAAACTTCCTCAACAATATCCTGTAACTTTTCTTCACGTAAAATTATTTCAATTTTAACATTTTTTTCATTTATCAAACCCTGAGTGCGTAGTCCACGCGCACCGTTGCCATTTACTTCATAAGTTGTATAACCAGTAATTTCATGCTTAGTTAGAATTTCTAGAATATTTTTTTGTGCTAGAATTTCACAAGTAATTGTAAGTAACTTTACAGGATAAAGTTTCATATTAGATCCTTTAATGAATAACGGAATAAGTCTATCGATCCTTCAGGATCATGTAATAATGAAGATACTGCAAACATGATTGGTAATAATACAATGATGTTGTAAGGGAAAGTAATTCCCAATGCAGATGTAATGTAAAGACTAGGATTAGCTTGTGGAATTGCATTACGTAAAACAGCTGGAGCTGCAATAAATGAAGCACTGGCTAAAAGAAGTCCAAACATAACGGAGCCCCCCATACTAAGACCTATCAAAGTAGCCACAACAACTCCAATAATTCCATTAAAAGTAGGCATGATTATAGAAAATGAAATAAGAAAAATGCCAACTTTTTTGAGATCATTTAATCTCTGACCCGCAATAATTCCCATTTCAATCATAAAAATTACAATTGCCCCTGTAAACAAATCATCAAAAACAATTTTGATAGGACTAAACCCTTCTTTACCAATTATGTATCCAATCACAATACTACCAAGTAAAATAACTATAGCTTTACCAGTAACGGATTCACGTAATATTTTAGAAAGTTTTATTTTTGTTTCCTGTAGTCCAACATCAATATCAGATTTAGAATCATTAGTGAATGATTGTTTTTTAGCATTGATCTGTTTAGAGACTGCCATGTTTGTCAAAAATATTGCTAGGATAAATGCAACAGGTTCTAAAACGGCTAAAACAGCTGCAAGATATCCTTCAGATGTTACACCCTGATTTTTAAGAAAAGATAATCCAACAGAAAATGTTACAGCACCAACTGCACCATAAGTAGATGCTAATGCATAAGAATCAAAGATATTGAATTTTCCTAATTTGCGTAAAATTTGATAGTGGTTTAATGTAAACAGCAATGAAAGTCCAATTGCAACTAACATAGGAACAAGCATATTTTCAAATCCAGTAGATCTCATTTGGATTCCACCATGAAGTCCAATGGCTGCAAGAAGATAGATTGGTAAAAATTCAGAAATTGCTTCAGGAATTTTTAAATCAGATTTTATTCTTGCTGCAATTATTCCAAATAGAAAAAATAGAACTATTGGAGTAAGAAGATTCGATTGGATTAATTGTAAAATATCCATTAGTAATATCTGGAAAAAAAATTGCTGAAATAAAAATCAATGTAAGTTAGACAAAAAGATGAATTAGATAAGTAAATCCAATCCCCATACCAGCTGCACCAGGAATTGTGATAATCCATGAGAAAACAATTTGCCTGCTAACTTTCCATCTTACGGCTTGTTTTCGTCTAGCAGCGCCCGCACCCATAATGGTACCTGTAATAGCATGAGTTGTACTTGCAGGTATTCCTAATACTGCAAAAGCTGCAAGCATTAAACCTCCACCTGTTTCTGCTGCAAATCCCTGATATGGTCGAAGTCGAGTAATTTTGACGCCCAATGTTTTGATTACTTTGTATCCACCAAAGAAAGTACCTAATCCCATTGCAGTTGCTGCAGCAAAAATTACCCAAAGAGGTATTTCAAAGTTAGGTATCAATCCAGATGAAAATAAAATTAAAGCAATAATACCCATAGTTTTTTGACCATCATTTGCACCATGAGTTAAAGCAAACCATGCTGAGGAAATAATTTGTAATCTACCAAATGTTTTGTTTACAGGGGCAGGTTTACGTTTTGCAAATATGGTAATTATTAAGCCAGTTAACAAAAGACCAACAATTATACCACCAATTGGAGCAATTACAATTCCTGCAAAAACTTTAGATAATCCACCATAAACTAATTTTTCAAATCCTAATCCTGCAATTCCAGCACCCATTATTCCACCTACTAAAGAATGACTGTTAGAAATTGGTAATCCAAAATAAGTACAAAGAGTACTCCATCCAATAGCACCTGCCAATCCACCTACAATTATGTACACTGTAACATCATCGGGACTTACAATTCCTTTTGCAATGGTTGTTGCAACTGCAACTCCAAAAACAAAGGGACCAACAAAATTCATTATAGCAGATAAACCTACGGCGTGAATTGGTTTTAAAACACGAGTTCCAATTACTGTGGCAACAGAATTTGCAGAATCGTTAAATCCATTTACAAAATCAAATATTAGTGCTACAATAATTGCACCTATTGCTACCTCTAACATTCAATCATCTCAAGTATATTTTAAAACAATATCTTCAATAACATCAGATACATCTACACATCTGTCAGATGCAGTTTCCATTGTTTCATAGATATCTTTTAGTTTGATAATTTTGATTGCATCATTACTTTCAAATAATTCTCGAATTGCTTCTCTATACAAATCATCTACAGCGTGTTCAATGTCACTAGTATTTTGACAATGCTGAATCATATCTTTAGGATCCTTAATTCGTTGTAATTTTGAAATCATGTATTGTACTTCTTTTGTAGCCTTGACTAACTCAATTGCCATTTCTTTACAATATGGAGGAGGAGAAGTAATTTTGTAACTATACACTCTAGCAGCAATACCATCCATGAAATCAATCACATCGTCTACTTTTGATGCAATTCTTTGCATATCTTCACGATCTAGAGGTGTAATGAACGTTTTATTTAATTCTGAAAAAATATCTCGTGTTAAAACATCTGCTTCTGTTTCTAATTGATGAATTTTTGCTACTTGCTCAGCATTAGTAAGATCATCAAATAAAATTACTACAGATTCAGATGTTTCAACTGCTTTTTTTGCTAAATTATCTAAAATTGTTAAAAGTTCTTTTTCATTGGATTTAAGCCAGGATAGCCATTGTACCATAATAACATCAAGGATATTTTGAAATTAAAGTTCATCTCCATAAAGTATATTGTTCTATATAGATACAGTTGATCGCAAATATTTTTGTTTAATTATATTTTAAAAAAAAATTAAAATGGTTTGTTTACTTCTCTAGTAAATACATAACTTGTAATGGCTACCATTGTAATTACAAATACAAATAGCACAATAATACTGATCCACATAGGAACACCGCCTTCAGAAACACCAGTCATTAATTCTCTAACTAGTAAAACAGTGTAGGTAACAGGATTTAATTTTGCAATTACTGCAAGCCAGTTTGGTAATAATTCTAATGGGAATAATGCAGGGCTTAACATGAATAATGGCATACCAAGTAAATTTATCATCCCCCAAAAAGTTTCTTGAGACTTTGCAGTTGCTGCAAGACTGACAGATATTCCAGAAAAACCCAGTGAGAACAAAATAACAATTCCCATTATTGGAATAATCATTAATGGATTTGGAAATGTAACACCAATTGCTAAAGCAATTCCAATAATCAAACTTGCTTGTAAGGCAGCAATTAAAGAAATAGAAGCCATTTTTCCCAAAGCAATTGCAGAACGTGAAATTGGAGAAGTTAATGCCTTATTCATAAAACCATATCTTCTATCCCAAAGTGTGTTAACTCCACCAAAAATACTTGTAAAAATTGCAGTCAAAATGATAACACCAGGAGCCATGAATTCAATATATTCACCTTCAAATCCTACAGATTGAATTAAGGGTTGAGTTTCTGAAAAAATATTTCCAACTACAATTATCCAAATAGCAGGCTGAATTAATCTAATTAAAACACCACTTCTAGACTTTTTGTATCTCTTTAACTCACGCCAAAAAATCGTATATGTGTCATACATGATACTATTCATGCCCGTAACCTCTTCATTTTTGCATGTTCAATTTTTCGATTAAATTTTGACTTGTCATCTCTAATTTCATGTCCAGTGTAAGAAATGAAAACATCATCAAGTGTAGGTTGTGTTAGAGATAAGGTGACAATTTTAATTCCAAAATCAGATGAAATTTGAAAAATTTTTGGAATAACTTCTGTTCCATTTGAGGTGAAAAGAATTAATTTTAAATTCTCTTGATTAATTTTTTTGATAAATTCAATCTTTTTTAATTCTGCTAAAAATAAATCATGATTACTGTTATTTTCTACAACTAGTGAAATAATTTCATTGCCCAAAGCATTTTTCATATTTTCAGGAGAATCTATGACTTGAATCTTGCCACCATCTATAATTCCAATTCGATCACATAGATTATCTGCCTCTTCCATGTAGTGAGTAGTAAGAAAAATAGTCATGTCAAATTCAATGTGAATTTTTTTAATATATTGCCAAATTTTTCGTCTAGTTTGAATATCTAATCCAACAGTAGGTTCATCAAGGAACAAGACTTTGGGGTGATGTAAAAGCCCTCCAGCAATATCTAATCTTTTTCGCATACCTCCAGAATATGTAACGACAGCTTGATGTTGTTTATCTGAAAGTTCAATTAAATCTAAAACTTCATCAATTCTTTTGTTAATTTCATTTTTTGGAATATGATTTAATTTTGATTGTAATAATAGATTTTCACGGCCAGTTAGATATTCATCAACTGTGGTTTCTTGTTGAACAAATCCAATATTCTCCCTAACATGTTTGGCATCTTTCATCACATCAAAACCTGCAATCAAAGCTTTTCCAGATGTGGGTTTTAGTAAAGTAGTAAAGATCATCATTGTCGTACTTTTTCCAGCACCATTAGGTCCCAAAAATCCAAAAATTTCCCCTTTTTTTACTGAAAAAGAAACATCATTTACTGCGACTAGATCTCCAAAGGATTTGGTAAGAGATTTTGTTTCAATAGAATACAACAATTTGATCCCCTCTGGCAATTATAAATTGCTAAGTATTAGATCAGAAACTAATCGTAGAAAATTTAAAAAGAGTATTTTGGTAACAAAATACATGAAAGGATTATGTCAAAAATGTCACTCATCAAATGTAGAAATAACACTTGAGTATGGAAGTCCTATTTGTGTAAAGTGTGCAAAAAAGTAGAATGTACTGAAAAAGGTAATTAGGTAATCATCCAATATTTTTAAATTTTTTGTATTTATCCCTACAATAATTTTTTACATATACCAATCCTTTCAAATATCAGAAATTTCTATCAATGAGGTTAAATTACTTAACAGAGTATTAGAGATATGGAAATAGTAGAAGAGCGATTCAGACCAATTTTAGTTACAAAAGGAAGAAAAACAGGAAAATCACATTCAGTATGGTTAAGGGCAGTAAAATATAATGGAAAAATTTATTTTTCAAGACATCGTCCAGATGGAGATTGGTTTCAAAATGCAATGATAAATTCTGAGGTAAAAATTCAATATAATAACACAGAATTTACAGGAAAGGCATCACTAGTTACAGATGAAAAACTAAATCAAAAAATTTCTCAGTTAAAATATCCCGGAGAAAAACGAGCTGATGAAAAAAGAGTTGCCATAGAAGTTACATTAGATTCAGTAAACAAATAAAAATTTTCAAGATAATAATTATGAAATAATACTAATTAGAAAATATCTTCATAAACAATTGTTTGGTTCTTTAATTGTTTATCAAGAGTTGGCAAATATTTCATTATACAGTAATTAACAAAATCACTAAATGAACGAATTCGGTAATCAGATTCTAAAACTTCATGATGTTTATCATAATATTGTTCTAAATTGTATAATGTTCTTTTTTGTAATGGAACCAATCTATTACGTTTAGTAATAAATTTTGGAGTTACAGGAATCTCATCTTCAGATTCTACATCCACTTGACCTTCAAGAGTAGATGAATCAATAATCTCATCCATATCAAAAACAAAAATTTTGCTTTTCATAGATTTTGAAAGTCCCGAATTATTAGAAATTATATTCACCACTTCTCGTGCAAGTTTATTAGGCATAGCTAATTCAATTTTTGCAAGCATAGTAGATCGAATTGAAGTACCGCCAACTCTAGAACCTTTAGACGCACTTACAAATTTACTATCTTCTAAATTTCTTTTATCAATAATATCTATACCTAAAGCATCTAATTTTTCACGAAGTGCAGGATAATTTTTTCGATTAATGATAGCTTCAATTTTTTTCAATGCTTCAAAAAAATATTTTTTATTTTTAAATCTAACGATCACATCATAATAACTAGAATACATAGATACATTCCAAGGTTGAATCTAATTATTGAAATTTCAAATCCTAAAAATTTAGATTCAATATTATCTATTAACGATAATGATGAAATTACGGGAGTAATTGGAAGTTTGTTACTTTTTTAAAAAAGATTTTTTGAGTTTATGGCGTTAATCTACCACATATCCTACTATTCTACACGT
>ERZ889078.2862-NODE-2862-length-11950-cov-24.318789_pt1 | contig 11950 bp, 10 predicted proteins | sample MGYA00521266_ERZ889078 | MGnify/ENA primary metagenome ERZ889078 (study PRJEB32303, sample SAMEA104408618) | aquatic metagenome | biome: Brackish water; feature: Pelagic; material: water | place: Baltic Sea | collected 2014-06-16T06:34:00 | depth 76,534 m ... | reverse complement strand
ATAGTTACTGTTTTCATAATACACCCTTTGAATAATTATTATACTATTATATTCAGATTAATTCATCTTGTCAATATTTCAAACTGAAACAATACTCAACATTGATTGAATTTCATCACCAATAGCCTAAGAAAAAAATAAGTTTTATTCCCTAAATAGTGCTGACCCCGTTGCTTTACAAAATCAAACAAAGAGAAAGAAAAGAGGTGAACCCTATACCTGAAAGACTCTACTATTTCTTTCCTCAATGTTTTTTACTAGCTAATTTTTCTCTTTTATCAAACTATCTCGCTCTGGGGTTTTGTCCTTTACCATACCCTTAATCCATATATGATTTCCAAATAAAGTTGGCGTCACTTGAAGAGTAAAACGCTATAATCTCTCTTATGAATTACAAAGCAATTGCACAAGAAACACTCAATATAGAAGCGCAAACGCTGTTTGACGCAGCCAAAGGCATTGATGACGTTTTTGATAAATCGGTAGACGTTATACTCTCATGTAAGGGTAAACTCATTGTGACTGGCGTTGGTAAAAGTGGACTGATTGGAGCTAAAATGGCGGCAACTTTTGCTTCTACAGGCACTCCTAGCTTTTTTCTTCATCCCACCGAAGCGCTTCATGGCGACTTGGGGATGATTAGCAAAGAGGACGTCGTTATCGCCATTAGTTACTCTGGAGAGAGTGAAGAGTTGGGAGCGATTTTACCTCATGTGAAGCGTTTTAACGTGCCACTTATCGGGATGACGAAAAATCTCAACTCGACTCTTGGTCGCTATAGCGACTTGGTCATAAAAGTTGACGTCAAAAAAGAAGCTTGTCCTCTTGACATCGCGCCCACGAGTTCCACCACTTTGACTTTGGCTTTGGGCGACGCTCTCGCGGTCTGTCTCATGAAGGCTAGAAACTTTCAAAAAAGCGATTTCGCCTCTTTTCATCCAGGTGGAGCTTTGGGCAAACAACTTTTTGTTAAAGTCTCAAATCTTATGCAAACCAAAAATTTGCCCATCATCTCTAAAACGGCAAAACTAAAAGACGCCATCGTTAAGATTAGCGAGGGTCGTTTAGGAACCGTTTTGATAGTGGACGAACAAGAGACGCTTTTGGGTCTCATGAGCGACGGCGACATTCGACGAGCCCTTTTAGAGGATGATTTTTCGCTTGAAGACGACGTCGTCAAATACGCGACGCTCAATCCCATGACTTTGGAAGACGAAGAGATGTTGGCGAGCGAAGCGCTTGTTTTGATAGAACGCAAAAAAATTCAGCTGCTTGTAATTACAGACAAAAATAAAAAAATCAAAGGCGTTTTACACATTCACACTTTGATAGAAAAAGGTATATCCTAACATGATGAGATTAAATAAATACATCGCGCATCACTCGAGTTATTCACGTCGCGAAGCCGACAAAGTGATTCAAGACGGTTACGTAAGAGTAAATGGCGAAATCCAAGACAACCCAGCGACGCAAGTTGATGAAAAAGAGGCCATTGTTTACGTAAGTGGCAAACAAGTCACGCCAAGAGACAAGTACACCGTCCTAGTTTACAACAAGCCAAAGGGTGAACTAGTCACAAAAACCGACCCTCGTGGACGAAGAACCATATATGATGGACTTGAAAGCAAATACAAGCACTACATTCCAATTGGACGATTGGATTACGCCACCGAGGGCGTTTTACTCCTTACGGACGCGTCAAAAGTCGCAACCGCGCTTATGAACTCCGGTTTGGAGAGAATTTACAAGGTAAAAATCAAAGGCGAAATCACGCCAGAGATGGAAGAGGCCATGCTCAGCGGTCTTGAACTCTCAGACGCGACCGCTGGAGGACATTCGCACTCGAACGTAACGAGTATGACTTTCGCGCCTTTCATCGGGTATAAAATTCAAAAAAGCGAGCACAACTACTCTGTTTTAAAGATAGCGATTGCCGAGGGGCAAAACCGTGAGATTAGAAGATTTTTCGCGCATTTCGGCGCTGAAGTGGCTGACCTCAAACGCGTGAGTTTCGCAGAGATAGAGTTGAACAACCTGCCAACGGGAAAGAGTAGATTTTTAACTCGTAGCGAGTACTCGGCTCTATTCACGTTTTTAAAAGCCGATGAAAAACTGGCTCGCGAAAAAGGTTACTACAAAGACAAGAGCGGCGATTACAACAAGAGAACCAAAGCTAACGACGACAAGCCTAAGAGCGATTACAAAACTAAAGGCAAGAGCGTCGCCAAGAGCCCTCGAGGCAACGACAACAGAGGCAACGACAACAGAGGCAAAGGCAAGAAATAATTGTCCGATTTTACAAATCTTCTTCGTCCGGCAACGTTTGACGACGTCGTGGGACAAGAGCATCTCAGCGCGCAAAACGCGCCTCTTCGCGTTTTATGCGAAAAGTTCGCTCTTGGGCATAGCTTTTTTTATGGTCCCGCGGGCACGGGAAAAACTTCCATCGCTAGAATCGTCGCAAAAACGATGGAGTTGCCGTTTTACGAGTTTAACGCCACTTCGTTAAAGATAGAACAACTTCGCAAAATATTTGAACAGTATAAAAACGCCCTGCAAAAACCTCTGATTTTCATAGACGAAGCGCACAGACTCGCAAAAAATCAGCAAGAGGTTTTGCTTCCCGTCATGGAGAACAACGGCGTTTTGATTATTGGCGCTTCGACCGAAAACCCTTTCTTCTCCCTCACGTCGGCCATTCGCTCGCGTTCCATGCTTTTTGAATTAAAACACATAACAAACGCGTCACTAACAACGTTACTAACAAAAGCTCTTGTTTTAGAGACTTTAGAGATGGATGAAGAGACGAAAAATTATTTAGTCATGAGCAGTGGCGGCGACGCGAGAGCTATGTTGAAACTTTTAGAGTTCGCTTCAAACGTAAACAAAACCATAAGCATAAATTTACTCAAATCATTGCGGCCAAACGCGCTGCAAGCTGGAAGCAGTGAAGCGGGAGTTCATTATGATTTGGCGTCGGCGCTCATCAAGTCCATCCGTGGAAGCGACGAAAACGCCGCCATCTATTATTTGGCCCGCCTCATCGAAGGAGGAGAGAGCGCCGACTTTATCGCGCGAAGACTTGTCATACTCGCAAGTGAAGACGTCGGAAACGCGAACCCCCAAGCGCTAACGCTAACTACGTCCACGCTTACAAGCGTTAGCAAGATAGGTTTTCCAGAAGCCAGAATCATTCTCGCTCAAGCCGTCATCTACCTCTGCGCCTCTCCAAAATCCAACTCCGCGTATTTGGCGATAAACGCCGCGTTGGAGTACGTAAAAAATGGCAATTCGCTGGAAATTCCAAGCGCCATAAAACCAAACGCTCAGGGATATTTATACCCTCACGATTATGGTGGATACGTAAAACAAAATTATTTGTCCAAGCCCCTAAAATTCGTTGAGTTGAAAAGTATCGGTTATGAAAAAAAGATGAAGGAATGGATTCAAAACGTTAAAAACATCAGATGACTTATGCTAAACTACTTCCATAATAGCTAATCTAAAGGACTTTTCATGGACATCTCAATCGCTTCAAATATTGTGACAATCACGGGAAATATAAAAACCATTGGTGATTTTCAAGAGATAAAAACCAACGTCGACGCTTTGACGTCCTCTTACAAAAGCGTCGTGATCGACGTCGTCGACTCCATCTCGATCATGTCATCGGTCATAGGTTACTTCAATAAACTTATCTTAAAAGATAAGATTAAAATCACTTTAAGGGCTTCAAACTCGAAACTCTTGGAACTGTTGGAAGATTTAAACCTTGGCAGTTTGTTTAACGTGACGAGAGCGTAACTTCATGAGCATTAAAAATAAACTCAACCTTATCCTGCTGATAGTGGTTTCATTCGCCCTCGTCATAATCACGCTCACCATTAGCAAAGCCCTCTCTGAACAAACGCTCATCACGCAAGCTCAAGCCTTGAACGTCTTGTCTCAAAAGTTGAGTCAGTTGATACATGAGACGCAAAAAGAGAGAGGGGCGAGCGCCGGATACATTGGCTCTAAAGGCAAAAAATTCGTAGAGATATTGCCAAAACAAAGAGTTCTGACCGACGAGAAAAACAGTGAGCTGAGCGCCTACGTGAGAACGTTGGCCTTATCCACTTTTTCCAACGAGTTGCGAGATGAAATCAGCGCGTTTGACGAAGAGATGAGTCAAATCAACGCCATGCGATCCAAAGTCGACTCCTTGAGCGTGAGCGTAAAGGATGAAGTCATCTACTACACGAAGATGAATAAAAAGATTTTGAACGTCGTCTCTTTGACCGCCAAATTGGCAAGCGAGCCAGAACTCGTAAAATCTTTGAACGCCTACTCGAACTTTTTAAAATCTAAAGAGAGGGCGGGAATAGAGAGAGCCGTTCTTAGCGGGACGTTTGCCGCCGACAAGTTTGGCGCCGGCATGTTTGAAAAACTCATCACGCTCATAGCTGAACAAAACTCTTACCTCGACTCATTTTGGAGCATGGCTAGCGATGACTCTAAAAATCTTTACGTGAACACCATCAATTCACCCATCGTCAAGGAAGTGGACGACATGAGAAATATCGCCATTTCCAAGTCGGCTCAGGGCGGGTTTGGAATCGACAGCGTCTTTTGGTTTCAAACAATCACAAAAAAAATCAATCTTTTGAAATCCATAGATGACGAGTTGGCGAAACAGAATGATTTGCTTTTGGCGCGAATAGAGTCTGACTCCAAAACAAACATCTTTATAATCCTCTTTAGCTACGTGACCTTCGCCATTTTAATCTTTAGCGTCATTTTGACCATTAGTCGAGCGGTCAACAAAAGCGTCAAAAGCAGTTTGGAAAAGATAGAGTGCGTGTCAAAATCTCTTGACCTCTCATGCAGCGTAATCGTTGAGGGCAAGGATGAAATATCTCAAATCTCAAAAGCGCTTCACGTCATGATAGTCGCGTTTAAAAGTACGGTATACAACACCCAAGACGTGGCGATGAGAACGTCCAAAGAGAGCGACAAGTTGAACGTCGTGGTGCAAAGCCTAACTTCCACCTCGAAAGAAGAGGAGAAAAAGATCGTGGCCATCAATGAGCTCGTCACGGACATTGGCCAAAAACTGGACATGGTTGAGGAGTCCTCGATCAGCGTGACTCAAGACCTTCTCGTCACTTCCACTTTTTTAGACGATTTCATCAAGCAACTTGACTTCGTGATTCAGTCGATAGAAGCCGGAAACCTTGAACAACAAGAACTCGTCCACAAAGTCGCGTCATTGACCGAACAAGCCAAAAACATCAAGGACGTTTTGGCGATTATATCCGACATCGCCGATCAAACAAATCTGCTCGCGCTCAACGCCGCCATAGAAGCCGCTCGCGCGGGCGAACATGGTCGCGGTTTCGCGGTCGTCGCCGACGAAGTGCGAAAACTCGCGGAGCGCACGCAAAAAAGCCTCAGCGAAATTAGCGCGAACGTAAATCTCATCACCCAAAACGTCGGAGAGATAGCGGAGGAGACTCGCAGAACCTCTGAGAACATGACAGGCATAACCGACTCGGCGCAAAAACTTATCAACTCCTCAAGCGAAACAAAAAACAACATTATAATTACAAATGACAAGTCTACCGACGTCATGCATCAGAGCGTCTATATAGCGACTAAAACAAAATCCTTGATGGCGATCATGAGCGAAATCATTCAAATATCCTCTAAAAACGCGACTCTTAGACATGACGTGGAAAAGTCGGTCAAGGCTCTCTCTCATGACGCGCAAAGACTCCATGACGAACTGAACAAATTTAAAATATAATGTTGAGCAAAGAAGACAAAAGAAGAATATCACTCTTTGAAGAGGCTCAAAAGTACAATTCCTATCAAGAAAAATTGGGATTGGCCAAAGAGTTGACCATTTTAAGAAATGATTTTTACTATCAAATGACGTCGGTCACGGAGGAGTCCGTTTCACTGACTGATTTTTTATATCATCCTTTGGACGTTTTGAGCGGCGACGCCTACTCCGCCAGAAAAGTGGATGGCTTCAGAACGTTTTATCTCCTCGTCGATGGAATGGGCAAGGGCTTATCCGCCTCTCTCACCGCCATGATAATGACGTCTTTCGTAAATCACATCATAGACAAGATGATTCAACATGACCACTTCGATCTCTATCTTTTAGTTTTTGAAACCATGAACTACATCAAAAGCACTCTCCTAGAAGAGGAGGCTTTGGCGATCGACTATATCCTTATCGACGACGAAATCAATACGATCAGCTACGCTAAATTCGCGATGCCCGCGCTCTTTATGCAAAACGCGAAAAACGAAATAATTCGTTTAAAATCCAACAACCCTCCCATGAGCAAGTATCAAACCGATTTTAAAGTATCTAGATACGACGTTAGCGACATTGACAAGTTTCTTTTTTACAGCGACGGCGTCGTTGAAAACGGCACTCTCCAAGATGGCAAAACGTACGCGGAGTTCATAGAGGAAGATTTTAAAAACTCTTTTACGAGAAAAGAGCTCGTAGACAACATCTTCGCAAAAATGACGACTCAAGAAGACGACTTGACCTTGGCGTTTATCAATAAACTGAATTTTAACGCCCAGACGAGCGTTGCGAGTGAAATCTTTGAAACTTCGTTTGACGAGATAGACAGGGCCAACGAGTGGTTCGCCAAAAAATTTGACGCCCTTTGTTCCAGTGAAGATGAAAAATACGCGGCCGGTCTCGTTTTTAATGAACTCTTCATGAACGCCTTTGAACATGGAAATCTCAAAATCGATTCCGCTCGAAAGCATAAACTCCTAGAAGAAGATCTATATTATGACTTGTTGACGCGAGAGCAAGCGCTCTGCTCCAAAAAAATCACCGTCCAAATAAATAAAATTACCCATTTGTCCTCCACCTACGTAGTGACGAAGATCATCGACGAAGGGGAGGGCTTCGACACGCAAATTTTAAGCGAAATCTTTAGAAATTCACAAGCCTTCAACGGCCGGGGCGTTTTCATCTCACGAAGAAATTCGCTTGGCATTTATTACAATTCTACGGGAAACATGGTTCTTTATTTGAATAAGGTTTGATTTTTGAAGAGGGTTCTAATGGTTTTGTCTGATAATTTGAGAAATGGTGGTTTCGGAGAGATTCGAACTCTATATTATACCATTTACTAAGTTTCTTAAAGTTATACAAATACCCCTTAAGTTCCCTACCAATAGGCTTTTATTTAACCTCGACATTATACTAAGTTTGCTATAATAATACAATGTTTTATAAATAGTGGGTAGCAATAGGGTAGCAAAGAACCCAGAGAGTAAAACTTAAACGGGGTGTAATTATGGCAAGAATCAAAAGTAAAAAGTATTTAGGTGTGTATCTTAACAAGTTGGCTGATGGTGATACAAGCTATTCAATTACCTACAAAAATGATGATAATAAAAAAGTATGGTTTACGGTTGGCAAAAAGTCAAGTGGTATTACTGAAACATACGCTTATAATAAACGAAATGAATTTATCAATAAAATAAAATTAGGTGAAGAACCTACAGCGGTCACAAATAAAAAGAAAAAAGATATTATCACGCTTGATAGTGTCGCAGTCGATAGCTACAAATTAAAAGAGATGCATAACCGAAATAATCAAAAATCACAAAGAAAATATGAAATGCATGTAACTCCAAGCTTAGGCAAAAGAGACATAAAAAGCATTACGTCCTCAGATATTGAAAAACTCCAAGCTTTAAAGCTAAAAGATTATAGCCCCAAGATGGTAAACACGATTATAGGAGAGCTAAGTACGGTTTTTAATTATGCGATAGATAAAGAGCTGATAACAGTAAATCCTACAAAAAAAGTAAAATCGCTTAAGTTGGATAATACGAGAGAGCGATATTTAAGCAAAGACGAAATTTCTTTTTTACTGGAACATACTAAAGAAGATGAACAGCTACATATTTTTACATTACTGGCACTTACAACGGGGGCGAGAGTTGGAGCGATTACTAGGCTCACATCTAGGGATATAAATTTTGACACTAAAATTATAAATATACTCGACGAGAAAAACAATGAGAGATACACGGCTTTTTTGTGTAGCGACGAGTTAGAAACTCTATTGAAAAATAGAACAATCAACCTTAAAATAAACTCTTTGATACTAGGCGAGAGCCATACAAATATATATAACCAAGTATCTTATAAACTCTCAAATTTACTAGATAAGCTTTTCAATGTAGGTATAACAGATACTAAGCATAGGGTAGTCGTCCATTCCTTGCGACATACGTTCGCGTCACACCTTGCAATCAATGGCACTCCTATATTTACAATTCAAAAACTACTCAATCACAAAGATATAAATATGACTTTGAGATACGCCAAGTTAGCCCCTGATAGTGGACGTGACAGCGTGAAAGGGTTAGGATTATGAGAGAATTACCAAAAAGAGATGATGATATATACAAAGAGATTGAAAGTTTTGCAGATTATGAGCTTACTCAATGCGTGGCTTATGAGATGGCGATTCGGAATGATGAAGTAATAAATAGTTTAAATCGAATAACTGATTATTACGATGATGATATTTTTGATAAATTTCAAAAAGATAAAACGAATCAATCATATAAAGATAGTCACGAACAATATAAAAAGGATAATGATATTTTAGAGGCTCACGGTTTATATTATTCTACCATACATGATTATGGCTATTTTTCTAAATATCATTTTTTAAAGAAACCTAAGGAAATAAAAAAACAAGCCAAAATGATTGATGAGTCAAAAATAGGTTCACATAATTTTTTAAATAAAGATACAAAAATTGCTATGAATTTTAAAAATAAAGTCGAATTCTCACAAAGATTAGTCAAAGGCAAATATTCAGATATTGAAAACGTTATTGATTATGTGGAGTATGAAAGTGAAGCAATAATAAAATACTCAAGACAAAAATTAAGCATAAATAATATAAAAAAAACAGTTATAGAATTTAATATGAGTCTACCACGGGCAGAATTAGAAGCTCAATTTAAACATATACTTGATACTTATAAAAAAGAAGATACTATAAAATCACCGCTTGAGTTAATGGGCGAAGAACAGCAAGAAGCTGATAAAAAGCATATTCAAAAGAAACCAAAATCGCATGTTTATTCCGATTGGTTTTATATATATGATTATTGGAAATACAAAAAAAAGCTAAATATTTCAGATGAAACGATATTTATAGATATTGAATTAATTAATGATGATTTTAATAAAAAAGACAACATTAGAAAAATAAGAGATAAGATGAAATATTTTATTGAAGATTTAGGATATCAAGAACTCATAACAGGAGCGAAAATATTATAAAGTGGTAAAATTTTAACTCTTTTTTTTATCACATACAATCGTACAATTTTATATATTCTTTCATAATCTAAACCAAATAAAGGCTAAGTTATGGAACTAACATTCACAAATCCTCAATCAGAGTTAATCTACCAAGATTTAAAATCCCGACACAAAAAAGCAACACTCAATAAAAAAGAGTTGGCTAATGAATTAGGTGTATCAGTTTCTACAGTTGATTTATATATCTCAAAAGGTATGGGAATACCAAACTACAAAAAGTTAGGAACTGCCAAAAATGCAAAAGTAGTTTTTAATATTATCGACCTTGCAGAATTTTTAAGCAATACAATCAAAACAGCTTAGAGAATTTATCATGCAACAAAACATAAGCGACATAAAATCGCAACTCAATCGGGATGATGTTTCGTCAATACTTACAAGCTTTGGCTATGAAGTATCAACACGGGATTATAAATTCAGATTAAGAGATGAGAATACACCAAGTGCGATAATCAATCAAGATGGCACTATACATGATTATGGAGCAGATTATCATGGAGATATACTTGATACACTACAACAGTTCCAAAACCTCAGCTTTAGCGAGGCACTAGAAACACTCAAAGGGTATATTGGCATTACTGAAAATGTTATCGTTACACCTAGGGCAACTATAGAGCCAAAAAAAGAGTTTATATCGGTACTAAGTGATGAGGTGTATATCCAAATGATAGAAACTCTCAAATGGTATGACTCAAAAGACACACTGCAATCATTCAGAAACCCAGACTATAAAAAAGAAGCTTTGGCAATTTGTCCTTTATGGGTATTTCAACAAGCAGAACCAGAGGCATTAAAAAAGTTTCAAAACCTTACTTCTTATGATTTTAAAAATAAAACTTTGGTTATCCGAATACATGATTATCAAGGCAAATTAATATCTTACAAAAAAAGAAGATTGAATGCGGGTAAATGGATAACAGCTAAAGATACGCATCCAAATAAACAATGCTTAGTCAATAATAAAGCAATCATAGACAGTGATAACAACTTCTTGAATCATATTTATGTAGTTGAGGGTCATCACGATTTTTTAACAGCGGTGTTACTTGATATAGATGTGTTAATGATACCGACAGTAAACTATAAAGCATTTAATGAGTATGAAGTATCTTTGTTAAAAAATAGAGATGTTATTTTCATAGCAGATTATAAAGAAGATGATTTTAGCGGTGTTGATGCAATGAGAAATCTAGCGAAACAAATCGGAGCAGATGCAAGGAATGCAAAAGTTTTTAGTTTACCGTTATTTTTAGAGAGTGAGAATATACCCTTTATAGGTGATAAATTAGATTTAAGTGAGGTGGTGGAACTTTGGACTAATGGATTAAAAACTTTTGTGACAACGCTTGAATACGTAGCGGATAAAAATATATTTTATATTGGTGAGGAGATTTTGTAATATGGCTTATTTAGATGATTTTGAAGAAAACGTGAGTACCGAGCAGATACCCACTAAGAAAAATGATAATGCAAGTATAGCAAAAATTGATTTTAGTAAGTATGAAAGTAATAATTGGTTAAAGGTGAAAAATAATAAAACTCTTAATCAAATACAATTAAAAAACGGTGCTATATGGCTTAATGCAAGTGGTGAGCTATGTTATAGATTTTCAGATAATGGAACTATTACAAGCAACACGACAACAAAAGCTAACACAGTATTTACAAACTTTTTAAATGCTGATGTTAGATTCTTGACAGGAACAAAAGAAAATCAAGCAGATGTGAAAGCGAGTGAGTTTTATCTGATACAAAAAGATGATTTTCGTCCGACTGTATTAAATGAGTTTTTTCAATATAAAGAGCTTTGGTATAGAAATATATTTGAACCTACTCAATATTTGAAGATGAGTAAAAAAGAATATGCAGAACCAAGAGCGATTTTATCTCTCATTAAACATTTAGCAAAAAATGATGAAGAACATTATCGTTATATTTTAAATTGGTTAGCTTACTTCTTTACGGGATTAAAAAAATCTCAAGTAGCTTTAGTGCTAAGAGGGAATCAGGGAGCTGGTAAAGGTATACTGTTTGAGAATATAATAAAACCTCTCTTTGGTGCTAAATATTGTATTCAAGTAAATGATAAAACTTTGAACACAAACTTTTTAGGTGGTATTGTAGAAAATAAGTTATTTTTCAATCTTGATGAAATCTCTCATAATGTAGCTGGTAACAAGAACATCAAAAACTTTTTAAAAGCTTTGGTTACAAACAAATCTATCACAGCAGAAAAAAAGAATATCAATATGGATAATGAAACGAGGATATACGGTCAGGTGCTGATAACTTCAAACGAACCATATATTTTAGAGATTGAAACTAGCGACAGACGATACACTGTTTTTTCTACAGGTGACAGCCTCACGAAAGTTTCATATTTAGGTTATGGAAGTTATGGAAATTTTGCAAAACAGATTCAATCAGAACTTAAAGACTTTAGCCTCTTTTTGAAATCCTATAAAATAGATGATGCTTTGGCAAATACAGCTTTAGATACAGCAGATAAAAGAGCTTTGGTAAATGCTACTAATGATAAGTTTAAACTCTTTGTTAATGCCATAGAGAAAAAAG
>ERZ889078.2861-NODE-2861-length-11951-cov-5.624580_pt1 | contig 11951 bp, 7 predicted proteins | sample MGYA00521266_ERZ889078 | MGnify/ENA primary metagenome ERZ889078 (study PRJEB32303, sample SAMEA104408618) | aquatic metagenome | biome: Brackish water; feature: Pelagic; material: water | place: Baltic Sea | collected 2014-06-16T06:34:00 | depth 76,534 m ... | reverse complement strand
GGTTAATTCACCATCATCTGCATCCAGCTCTTTATGCAAGATCAGAAAGCGGTGAATCTGAGAGCTGTGTAAATGGGAGTCTTTGGATATATCTTCATTCACCTTTTCCACGCATTCCTGAATCATGTCATACACTTCTGGCTGGTTGGCGAGGTCGATGTAGCCTGAGTAGGCTATATTACGGCGTTCAGCCCAGTTGCCCACCGCATCAAGGTCAATATTGATAAAAGCGCAACTGTGGTCGCGTTGGTCGCCAAATAACACGGCCTCTTTTATAAAAGAGAAAAACTTGAGTTTGTTTTCGATATATTTTGGGGCAAACATACTGCCATCGTTGAGTTTGCCGACGTCCTTGGCGCGATCAATGATCTTCAGGTGACCCGTGACATCATCAAAAAAACCTGCATCACCGGTATGTACCCATCCATCTGCGGTTTTGGTGTCCGCAGTAGATTCCGGATTTTTATAATAGGAATGAAAAACTCCCGGGCTTTTGTACATGATCTCACCGTTTTCGGCAATTTCAATTTCAACATCGATTGCGGGTGTGCCCACGGTATCGGCATACACTTCTCCGTCGGGTTGCACGCAAAGAAAAACCATGCATTCGGTCTGACCATATAGTTGTTTGATGTTGATGCCCAGTGAACGATAAAAATCGAAAATTTCAGGGCCGATGGCTTCACCCGCGGTATAGGCCAGTTTGATACGCCGCAAACCCAGTACATCTTTTAACGGGCCGTAAATCAGGAAGTTGCCCAGTTTATAAAGTAATTTATCGCCAGTAGAAACGGCTTCTCCATTCAGGATTTTGGTGCCTACATTGCGCGCCAGATCCATAAAATAATGAAACATGTTCCTCTTGATTGTGCTCGCATCTTCCATCCGGATCATGACCTGAGTGAGCATGTTTTCATAAACGCGAGGAGGCGCAAAATAATAGGTTGGGCCAATTTCCCGTAGGTCTGTCATTACGGTTTCACCGCTTTCAGGGCAGCTGACACAAAATCCAGCAACGTAGGATTGTGCGTAGGAAAACAGGTTGTCGCCGACCCAGGCCATAGGCAGATAAGCAAGAACTTCTTCATTCGGGGTTAAGCCTTCTCGGATGATACCGTTACGCGCAGTGATGATGACGTTATCATTCGTTAGGACCACACCCTTTGGCTTTCCTGTGGTGCCGGAGGTGTAAAGCATGATAGAGATATCGCTACCTGTTGCCTCAGCAACTTCCTTTTCATAAAAGCCCTTGTTTGCTTGATCAAACGTCCGGCCTTGTTGCTGAACGTTTTCGTAACTATGAAGATTCGTATTTTCGTATTTTCGAAGTCCACGAGGGTTATCAAAAATAATATGTTCTATTTTTGGGCAGCGTTCGATCACATCGAGAATTTTATCGACTTGCTCCTGATCTTCGACCAGAGCTATTTTTACATCGGCATTATCCAGAACGTACGACATTTCATCGGCAACCGAGTCCTGGTAAAGAGGTACAGGGATGGCTCCTAGAGATTGAGCTGCGGTCATTCCCCAGTAAAGGCGAGGGCGGTTATCGCCGATGATAGCGAGCTTGTCCCCACGTTTCAGCCCAAGTTGAGCTAACCCGCAAGCGAGGGATCTAATCTCTTGCTCAACCTGAGACCAGCTCCAGGTTTGCCAGATGCCCAGGTCTTTTTCTCGAATTGCGTCATGGTCCGGTCTCAGGCTTGCATGATTTATTAGTAACTTGGGAAAAGTATCTAATGTGGTATCACTTATAGAGTCATTCATAGTAATTTTAATAAATATCGCCGTTTGGTGTTAAATCCGCATTTTTCTTATAATTAATTATGGTTATTTAAATTCGATGACAAAGCTTACGTTTACGTAAACGTCATGTCCAGTACTTTTTGCACTATTCGTTTATATGTAAAATTTGTTCTTTATAAGCATTAACCCCGTATATTATTGTTTTAATAGTGATTTCTAGCGGGGTTAAGAAATTCCAATGTGATTATTTATGTATCTTATAACTAGTATGGGAAAACACAATGCATGAATTTTCCTGATCCAGTCGCAATGTCTCACAATTTTATGTGCAAGATAAAGGAGCTACATCAAGTGTAATCATAAAAACCTCGACCACTTTTTCTTCCCAGGTAACCGGCATCAACCATTTGCTGTAATAATGGGCATGGACGGTATTTAGAATCAGCAAAACCATCGTGTAAAATTTTGATAATCGATAAACAGGTATCCAGACCAATAAGGTCAGCCAGCATAAGTGGTCCCATAGGATGAGCCATTCCAAGCTTCATTACTTCATCTATCGCTTCAGCTGTCGCAATACCCTCATGTAAAGTGAATGCGGCTTCATTGATCATTGGCATTAAGATTCGATTGGAAACGAATCCAGGGCTGTCATTTACTTCAACCGGAATTTTTCCAATGAACTCAGATAGTTCATGGACTTGTTGATAGGTCTTGTCATTGGTTTGTATGGCTCTGATGATTTCGGCCAATGTCATTACGGGCACCGGATTCATGAAGTGCATGCCAATCACCTGAGCTGGGCGTTGTGTTGCCGCTGCCAAGCGTGTTAACGAGATAGACGAAGTATTGCTGGCTAATATCGTTTCTTTTTTGCAGATCTTATCCAGTTGCCCAAATAACTCGAGCTTAAGCGCTTCATTTTCAGTAGCGGCCTCGATCACAATATCTACATTGGCAAGCGACTCGAGACTGGTTGTTGTAGAAACTCTACTCAGTACTTTTTGTTTATCATCGGCAGTTATTTTTTCTTTTTTTATCAGGCGGTCAAGACTACCTGAAATTGTTATGATGCCCTTTTCAATTTGATTGTCTCCCAGATCCATCAGGATGACGTCTAGATTGGCTGAGGCACAGACCTGTGCGATACCATTTCCCATAGTTCCAGCGCCAACAACGCCAACAGTTTTTATTTGCATGTTTTGCCTCTTGTTTCATTCAATTTTTTAAACCTGACGCAAAAATTCGTAAGCTTGAAAAGTCATAGACCGGTCAGAGTTTGAGTCACGTTATTTGTGAATATATTTTGATGGTTATCAACTTACATATTGCGACGGTACTGGCCACCCACTTCAAACAGAGTTTCGGTAATTTGACCTAAAGAGCAGCAGCGCACCGCACTCACTAGTTCGTTAAAAATATTCTGATTATTAATGGCTGCCAGCTTAACTCGCTCAAGAGCTGCAATAGAATCATCATGACGAGATTTAAATTCATTTAATCGTGTTATCTGACTTTCTTTTTCATGTTCAGTTGAGCGTGCCAGTTCAATGTCATACTCTTGGTTGCCATTAGGATTTAAGAATGTATTCACACCAATGATCGGTAATGAACCATCGTGTTTTTTATGTTCATAAAGCATGGATTCATCTTGAATCTTACCGCGTTGATAGCCTGTCTCCATTGCGCCGAGAACACCGCCGCGTTCAGAGATGCGCTCAAACTCGGTTAATACGGCTTCTTCAACAAGATCGGTTAATTGTTCAATGATGAAAGCACCCTGGTTAGGATTCTCGTTTTTGCTTAGCCCCCATTCATTATTGATGATCAGCTGAATGGCAAGTGCGCGACGTACTGATTCCTCGGTGGGTGTGGTAATTGCCTCATCAAAAGCGTTCGTATGCAGGCTGTTGCAGTTATCATAGATTGCGATCAGTGCCTGCAACGTTGTACGAATATCGTTGAAGTCCATTTCCTGGGCGTGTAACGAGCGCCCCGATGTTTGGATGTGATATTTTAATTTCTGGCTGCGTTCGTTCGCACCATATTTAAAGCGCATGGCGGTAGCCCAGATGCGTCGAGCAACACGGCCCATTACGGTATACTCTGGATCCATGCCGTTGCTGAAGAAAAATGACAGATTAGGGGCAAAGTCATCAATATGCATGCCGCGGGCCAGATAGGTCTCTACATAGGTGAAACCATTCGCCAAAGTGAAAGCAAGCTGGGAGATAGGGTTGGCGCCCGCTTCAGCGATATGGTAGCCAGAGATTGAAACAGAGTAGAAATTTCTAATCTGGTGATTGACGAAGTATTCCTGAATGTCGCCCATCATCTTGAGCGCGAATTCGGTAGAGAAAATGCAGGTGTTCTGCCCCTGATCTTCTTTAAGGATGTCAGCCTGAACCGTACCTCTAATATTTTCCAGTGCCCAGCCCCGAATTTTGTCAATTTCCTGATCCGTTGGCGGGCGATTGTTATCTGTTTCAAACTTGATCACTTGTTGGTCGATTGCAGCATTTAGATACATCGCTAGAATAATTGGAGCTGGGCCGTTTATCGTCATTGAAACCGATGTCGATGGGTTGCATAAATCGAATCCATCGTATAACACTTTCAAGTCATCCAGAGTAGCAATAGAAACACCGGAGTTACCGACCTTGCCATAGATGTCGGGTCGTTTGTCGGGGTCGCAGCCATATAAGGTAACAGAGTCAAAAGCAGTGGATAGACGTTTTGCGTCGGCATGTTCAGATAGAGCTTTAAAGCGTCGATTGGTGCGGAATGGGTCGCCTTCTCCTGCGAACATACGGGTCGGATCTTCTCCTTCTCGTTTGAAGGCAAAAACGCCCGCAGTGTAGGGGAAGGTGCCCGGCAGGTTTTCAAGTAACAGCCATTTGAGTAATTCGCCGTGATCCTGGTAATCTGGGAGTGATACTTTGGGGATGTCAAGACCGGATAAGGTGCGGTATTTCAGGCTGGTACGGATTTCACGATCTCGAATCTTGACCACGTATTCATCGCCAGAATAACTCTGTAGGATATTCGGCCACATCTCAAGTAACTTTTTAGCTTTAGGGTCGAGCGCTTCATCGCGTTTATTAATCAGTGTTTCTAGAGAGGCAGGCAGGTCTTTATCACCGTTTTCCTGAAGCATGCGTTTTGATTCAACCAACTGTTGCTTTTCTCGTGCGATCGTTGCCTGGGTTTTTACTTCAGCTTTGTAATCACGTACTGCCTGTGAAATTTCAGCCAGATATCGAACGCGTTCAGCTGGAACAATGACGCTGTTATTTGAGGACTTTTTGATATCTACGACAGGTAGGGTGCTGTCGCCAGCCTGTAGTCCGAGTTCCTGTAGTTTCGCAAGAACTCCCTGATAAAGAGCGGTAATTCCATCATCGTTAAATCGTGCGGCAATAGTGCCATAAACCGGCATTTCATCAACGGTCTGATCGAATGCTTCACGGTTGCGTTGTACCTGTTTGCTGACATCACGATACGCATCTTCAGCACCCTTGCGATCAAACTTGTTGATTGCGACGAGGTCAGCAAAATCCAGCATATCAATTTTTTCAAGCTGACTTTGCGCGCCAAATTCTGGTGTCATAACGTACATTGCGGCATCTACCAGAGGAACAATCGCTGCATCACCCTGGCCAATACCGGGAGTTTCAACAATGATGAAATCAAAATTAGATAACTTGCATACTGCAATGACATCGCTCACGACTTCAGGGATTTCCCCTACTGAATCGCGAGTAGCAATGGAGCGCATATAAATATTGTCGTGGTTTATCGCATTCATTCGAATGCGATCGCCTAGTAGGGATCCCCCAGTTTTTCGGCGTGTTGGGTCAACCGCAATAATTGCAATTTTAAGGGAATCCTGGTGTCCCAGGCGAAAGCGACGTATTACTTCATCGGTTAATGAAGATTTACCTGATCCACCGGTGCCGGTGATACCAAGAACAGGTATCTTTTTATCCTGCTGGGTGGCGCGATCAATTATTTCCTGACGTAATTTTTTCGTCAGAGTGTTATTTTCCAGTGCAGTAATTGTGCTGGCAAGCGCATGACGCTCAGCGTCGATAATAGAGTCGATAGTTTTTGGTGCATTTTCGCCAGGGTCATAGTTGCAGCGATTGATCATGTCGCTAATCATGCCCTGAAGGCCCATTTTCTGGCCATCTTCCGGGCTGTAAATGCGTGTGACACCGTAAGCTTCCAGCTCTTTGATTTCGGCCGGGATGATTACGCCGCCACCGCCAGCAAAAATTCGAATATGTGGACAATGTTTTTGTCTAAGCATATCTACCATGTACTTCAAATACTCTACATGTCCTCCTTGGTAAGAGCTGATCGCGATGGCATGGACATCTTCCTGGATCGCTGCATCAACGATTTCAGCTACTGAGCGGTTATGCCCCAAATGGATGACTTCGACACCTGAAGATTGTAGGATACGGCGCATGATATTGATCGCGGCATCATGCCCGTCAAACAGGCTGGCGGCGGTTACGAAGCGCGCTCTACCTTGTTCTTCCAGAGCCTTAACGTTGCGAATTTTGCCTTGTGCTTTGCCCATAATGTTTAAGTTCCACGTCTGTTCAAGATACTGTTTATTAAGTGTTCTGGGCGAGCCAGAAGCGAGATAAGTTACATTACGTTAACGTTAACGTCAATTAAATTGATTCTTAGACAATACTGTAATAGTCTCAATGATAACGACTAATGCATAAGTTAGATTAAATTTTTCTATACTTTAAGATTTGGAAAGCGAATGATCAGGAACGAAAAAGAAGACAATCAGTATACAATTAGTGAATTAGCCAAAGAATTCGATGTGACTTCCAGGGCGTTACGGCTGTATGAAGAATCGGGTCTTCTTGCTCCCAGACGTGAAGGCACCAAACGAATTTATGGTAATCGTGATCGTGTACGCTTGCGTCTCATTGTACGTGGTAAACGACTGGGCTGGTCGCTTTCAGAGATCGGCGAAATCTTTGATATTTACGATACAGATTCCGGTGAAAAAGCCCAGCTTGAGTTCTTTCTAGAGCGCCTGGAAGAGCGAAGAAAGGCTCTGGAGTTACAAAAAAAGGATGTCGATCTGGCGCTTATGGATCTTAGCCGAATCTCGATAAATGCACAGAAAGCTTTAGATAAGATTCTAAAGTAGGGTAAAAGCATAAATTCAGTTAAATAAATCAGCACATTCCGCATCAAAATCTAGTTGACGTTTACGTAAACGTAATTTATAGTCTCCAGCATAAAATTATTGCACGGCCGCATTCTCAGCATTATTTGAATATGTCCCTTCTCAGATACGTTAGGTTTGTAACGCGCTGAATTTACAAGGCTTATAAAGCAAAATAATCACCAGAAAACATAACAACGAGGCATTCAATGGTAACCTATCCGACCCTGAATTTTGATCTCGGCGAAACAGTCGACATGCTACGTGATGCAGTATTTGACTTCGCACAGGCAGAAATTGCTCCTCTCGCACAAGAAATTGATCATTCAAATGAATTCCCTAATGAATTGTGGCCAAAACTCGGTGAAATGGGTTTGCTCGGTATTACTGTGTCCGAGGAGTATGGGGGTTCTGGAATGGGTTATCTGGCTCACATGGTGGCGATGGAAGAAATCAGTCGCGCTTCTGCATCGGTTGGCCTGAGTTATGGCGCGCATTCAAATCTATGTGTCAACCAGATCAATCGCAATGGCAATGAAGAACAGAAGCAAAAATATTTGCCCAAGTTAATCTCGGGTGAATTTATTGGAGCGCTTGCGATGTCGGAACCGAATGCAGGGTCTGATGTGGTGGGAATGGCGATGAAGGCTGATGACAAAGGTGATCATTATTTATTGAATGGCACCAAGATGTGGATTACCAATGGCCCTGATGCTGATGTTGTCGTGGTTTATGCAAAAACCGATGCAGCGGCAGGACCAAAAGGGATTACTGCATTTATCGTAGAAAAAGCCTTTGGATTTGAAACCGCACAAAAACTGGATAAGCTGGGTATGCGAGGCTCAAACACGGGCGAACTGGTATTTACCAACGTGGAAGTGCCGAAAGAAAATATTCTGGGTGATCTGAATCGTGGAGCAGCGGTATTGATGAGTGGGCTGGATTATGAACGTGCGGTGCTGTCAGCAGGCCCTACAGGCATTATGTCCGCATGTATGGATGTGGTAGTTCCCTATATTCATGATCGAAAACAGTTCGGTCAAAGTATTGGTGAGTTCGAGTTGATGCAGGGCAAAATGGCCGATATGTATACCACCATGAATGCCACTAAAGCCTACGTGTATGCATTAGGTAAAGCCTGTGATCGTGGTGAAACTACGCGTAAAGATGCAGCGGGAGCAATTTTATATGCAGCCGAAAAGGCAACATGGATGGCACTTGAAGCAATCCAGACGCTAGGCGGGAATGGTTATACCAATGAGTTTCCTACTGGTCGTCTTTTACGTGATGCCAAACTTTATGAAATAGGTGCAGGTACGTCGGAAATTCGTCGCATGTTGATTGGGCGAGAGTTATTCAACGAAACAAGACCTTAGTTAGAAACACATTTTACCCCTTTAATTAAATATATTGAGAGTCATTCAATGAGCAACTCTATGAGCAATAATGTTGTCATTACCGGTATTGCGCGTACCCCTATGGGTGGATTCCAGGGCGTACTGTCTGGTGCTACTTCACCTGAACTGGGCGCTGCAGCTATCAAAGCTACGATTGAGCGAAGTGGGGTTTCAGCAGATGTAATCGATGAAGTCATCATGGGGTGCGTATTACCTGCGGGCCTGGGACAGGCTCCAGCGCGACAGGCTAGCCTGGGAGCTGGGGTTCCTCTTGCTGCTGGATGTACCACAGTGAATAAAATGTGCGGATCCGGAATGAAAGCAACCATGCTAGCGCATGATTTAATCAAAGCGGGCACCAATAAAGTGATGGTGGCCGGTGGACTCGAAAGTATGAGTAACGCCCCCTATCTTTTACCGAAGGCGCGTGCAGGTCAACGCATGGGACATGGTCAGGTGATCGACTCTATGTTTCTTGATGGACTTGAAGATGCGTATGAAAAAGGTCGACTGATGGGTACCTATGCGGAAGAAACCGCCGGTAAATATGGATTCACGCGTAAACAACAGGATGACTTTGCAATCACTTCGCTAAAACGTGCTCAGGCTGCGATTCAAAGCGGTGCTTTTAAAGATGAAATCACCCCGGTGAGTATCAAGACCCGAAAAGGTGAAATTATCGTCGATACCGATGAACAGCCGCTCAATGCCAATCTGGAAAAAATACCAACCCTGCGTCCCGCATTCGCCAAAGATGGAACCGTGACTGCTGCGAATTCCAGTTCTATTTCGGATGGGGCTGCGGCGTTGACTTTAATGTTGGATAGCGAAGCAGAAGCCAGGGGTATCAAACCTATCGCCGTGATACGCGGTCATACGACCTTTGGGCAGGAACCTGGGTTGTTTACTACCGCCCCGGTTACCGCCATTAAGGATGTTCTTGAAAAAGTAAACTGGAGTGTTGATGACGTTGACCTATTCGAGATCAACGAAGCATTTGCCGTGGTCACCATGGTAGCCATGCATGACCTGAATCTGGATCATGCCAAAGTGAATGTGAATGGGGGCGCCTGTGCATTGGGTCATCCGATTGGTGCATCAGGCGCTCGCATCATTGTGACGTTAATCGCCGCGTTGCAACGTCGGGGATTAAAAAAAGGCGTCGCCGCTTTATGTATTGGCGGTGGTGAAGCAACCGCAATCGCGGTCGAATTGGTCTAAATTACAAAAGGGGCAGAGTAATGCAACTGACCGAAGAACAAACCATTATTCGTGATAGTGTACGAGATTTTGTGCAAAACAGAATTGTACCATTTGCCGCAGAGTGGGATAAAGCAGACCATTTTCCTGCCGAGCAGTTGAAGGAAATGGGCGAGCTTGGCCTGTACGGTATGATTATTCCAGAAGAGTGGGGTGGGAGTGGTTTAGACTATGTTTCATTTGCATTGGCTCTTGAAGAAGTAGCAGCCGGTGATGGCGCCTGTTCAACTATTCTGAGTGTGAATAACTCGGTGGTGTGTGGTTCATTACTGAAGTTTGGTAGTGATGACATAAAGGAAAAGTATCTTAAGCCGCTTGCATCCGGAGAGAAGCTTGGGTGTTTCTGCCTGACTGAACCGCAGGCAGGTTCAGATGCCTCAGCGTTAAAAACTACAGCAGTCAAAAAAGGCAACGAATATATTCTGAACGGAACTAAAACTTTTATTACCTCAGGCAAAAATGCACAGGTCGCGATTGTATTTGCGGTAACCGATAAAGAGGATGGCAAGAAAGGCATCAGTGCTTTTGTGGTGCCAACCGATAATCCTGGATATCAGGTAGGGACTATCGAAAATAAAATGGGGCAGCATGCTTCGGATACGGCACAGATTTTTTTAAAGGATTGCTGCATCCCTGAAGATCATTTATTGGGATCGGAAGGTGAAGGCTACAAAATCGCATTAATGAACCTGGAAAGTGGGCGTATAGGCATCGCCGCGCAAAGCGTTGGCATGGCTCGTGCTGCTTATGAAGTGGCGCTTGAATATGCCAGAGAGCGTGAAACCTTTGGTAAACACATAATCGAGCATCAGGCCGTTGGATTTCGCCTGGCTGATATGGCGACCCAGCTTGAAGCGGCACATTTAATGGTCTTAAATGCTGCGCGCTTACGTGATGCTAACGAACCCTGTTTAAAGCAGGCAAGCATGGCGAAACTATTTGCCTCGGAAACTGCAGAGAAAGTCTGTAGCGCTGCAATTCAAACACTGGGTGGATATGGCTATCTTAAAGATTATCCACTGGAGCGTATCTATCGAGATGTCAGAATTTCTCAGATTTACGAGGGTACCAGTGATATTCAACGTATCGTGATTGCTCGCGAAATTGCGAATAACCGATAGGGATTGAAAATGGTCGATAATGAGTCAACTAGCCTGGATTTCTATTTCGAATTTTATTCTCCCTATGGATATCTTGCCAGTTTACGCATAGACGAAATTGCAGAAAAGCATGGTCGCAAGGTTAATTGGCGTCCGTTTATGCTGGGGCCTACGTTTGCCATCACCGGGCATCAGCCCTTATTAAATGTCCCATTGATGGGGGACTATTCAAGGTTGGATCTTTTTCGTAGCGCGCGTTTAGAAAAAGCAATATTCACCATGCCGCAAGAATTCCCTAAAGTATCGTTAAATTGTGCCAGAGCCTATTATGCGGTAGTAGATGAAGAACCGGAACAAGCAAAAAAACTGGCAAAAGCAATCTATCATCGAATCTTTGGGCTTGGGCAGGATGGCACGCAACCCGAATTGATTTCTGCATTGGCCGATGAGCTTGGCCTCGATGGATCTGCGCTGGTTCAATTGATCCTGACTACGAAAGTCAAAGATCGCTTGAAAGCAGAAACTCAGAATGCGATTGATCGAGGCGTATTTGGATCGCCGTATGTGATTGTCGACGAACAACCGTTCTGGGGTAATGATCGCCTCCATCAAATAGATCGATGGCTCGAAACGGGTGGTTGGTAAATAATCAGGTTAATAAAATATGAGCAAATTAGAAACCCATATTAATAAACGTTCCGCCGATTTCCAGAATAATCGAGAAATGATGTTGGCGTTAGTGAGCGACTTGCGTGAGAAAGTAGAGCACATTTCTCTTGGCGGAGGTGAACGTGCTCGAGAAAAACATCTCGGTCGCGGCAAGTTGTTACCACGGGACCGTATTCATACCTTACTGGATCAGGGTTCACCCTTTCTCGAAATAGGTCAGTTTGCAGGTTACAAGATGTACGGCGATGACAATATCGCAGCGGGTGGCGTGATCGTGGGTATTGGTCGAGTTAGTGGCATCGAATGCATGATTGTAGCAAATGATGCCACGGTCAAGGGCGGTACCTACTACCCAATCACGGTCAAAAAACATATCCGAGCACAGGCCATTGCACAGGAAAACCGATTGCCGTGTATCTATCTGGTAGATTCAGGTGGTGCTCATTTGCCTAGCCAGGATGATGTCTTTCCGGATCGTGAACATTTTGGACGGATTTTTTATAACCAGGCGAATATGTCAGCGCAGGGTATCCCACAGATTGCGGTAGTGATGGGCTCCTGTACCGCTGGCGGTGC
>ERZ889078.2856-NODE-2856-length-11967-cov-10.659335_pt1 | contig 11967 bp, 10 predicted proteins | sample MGYA00521266_ERZ889078 | MGnify/ENA primary metagenome ERZ889078 (study PRJEB32303, sample SAMEA104408618) | aquatic metagenome | biome: Brackish water; feature: Pelagic; material: water | place: Baltic Sea | collected 2014-06-16T06:34:00 | depth 76,534 m ... | reverse complement strand
AGGTTGGTGTCTATTGCGGCAAACTGAGACTGGCTCGAATTCGTCTGACAGCACCCTCCGGACATATCGTCCTCCTTGCTTCAAAAATTACCAAGCAAGGTGTCTACAATTCTAGGGGTAATTCAGACCGGCCAATCTCGGCTGTCGGCAACTGCCTCCATGGTGATCAGTGAAGTCACCGTATCCAATTCCAGATTGGCGATCAGCCGCTGATAGACTCGGTCAAAGTCGTTCATGTCTTCGGCGATAACCTTCAGTATATAGTCGTAATCCCCGGCAATACGGTAAAAATCCACCACGTTTTGAATCGCTGTAACCTCGCGGCGAAAGCGGTCAAGCCAGCTTTGTGAGTGATGCTTGGTGCGGATCATCACAAAAACCGTCAAACCAAGCCCGACCCCCTTGGCATCCAGTCGCACGGTATAGCCCTTGATCAGCCCCGAATCCCGCAACAGACGCAGTCGCCGCCACAGGGCGTTTTGCGAAATGCCGACCTTTTCGGCCAAATCCCGTTGCGACTGCGAGGCGTCCCGCTGTAGGGCACGCAGGATGCTACTGTCGATTTGATCTATATTTTGCTTGTTCATCGAATATATGACCCAAAAAGGAATGCTTAAGTCAGTAAAATAGGGTAAAACCATTCTAACTCCAAGGGATATGATCGGATCAACATTAAACAAAGGCTTACAGATGACCGAACCCTTCGCGCCCTTTCTTGCCATGCTGCAAAGTCCCGATCTGATCGCCACGCTGCGCGACAGCGTCATTGGTGAGGGTAAGGAATTTGAGGGCGCTTACGGTCCGCGCAAACTGGTCTATGCCGATTATGTCGCCTCGGGTCGCGCGTTGCGGCAAGTGGAGAGCTTTATGATGGAACACGTGCTGCCGTTTTACGGCAACACCCATACCGAGGCCTCGCATTGCGGCGCGGTCACCACCCGACTGCGCGAGGGCGCAAGGGATGCCATCGCACGGATTTGTGGTGCTGATGATCAGTTTTCCACCGTCTTTACCGGTTCGGGCGCAACTGCCGGCCTGAACCGGGTGGTTTCATTGCTTGGCACCGCCGAAGCCATCGCCGCTGGCCGCCCGGTGCGCGTATTCGTCGGCCCTTATGAACATCACTCTAACATCCTGCCGTGGCGCGAAAGCGGTGCCGAAGTGATCGAGATTGCCGAGGCCCCAAACGGCGGCCCTGATCTGGTGCAATTGGCCGAAGTGCTTGCCGCCTCGCCGCCCGGTGCGATCAAGATCGGCACATTTTCGATCGCTTCTAACGTCACTGGCATTGTGACTGACGCCGATGTGGTGACCCGGTTGCTGAAGGCGCATGGGGCGATTGCGATCTGGGACTATGCTGGCGGCGGTCCCTACCTGCCAATCGACATGTGCGCCGGAACTGATGCACAAAAGGACGTGGTGGTTCTGTCGCCGCATAAATTCCTTGGCGGTCCGGGGGCCTCCGGGGTGATGATCATCAACCGCGCCGTAGTGGCCCGCCAAATTCCGGTCTTTCCGGGCGGCGGCACGGTGCTTTTTGTTTCGCCTTGGGCGCAGGACTATTCCAAGGATATTGCCACCCGCGAAGAGGGTGGCACCCCAAATATCGTCGGCGATATCCGCGCGGCGCTGTGCTTTTTGGTGAAAGAAGCGATTGGCCAACAGGCGATGGACGAACGCCACGCTGCCCATGATCAGCGCGCGCGTGCGGTCTGGGATAAGAACCCGGCGATTGAGATTATGGGCAACACCAGCGCCGAACAAAGGTTGCCATTCTTTTCGTTACGCATCAAAAATGGTTTTGGCGGATATCGGCTTTATCAAGAATTTACAGCACTGCTTTCGGATCACTACGGCATTCAGGCGCGCGGTGGCTGTGCCTGCGCAGGCCCTTATGCTCATCGGCTTCTTGGTATCGAGCACGAGGCTTCTGAACAGTTACGCCGGGAAATTCTTGGCGGCAATGAGGAAACAAAACCTGGCTGGACTCGGCTGAACCTCAGCGTTTTGACCAGCGACGCCAAGGCTGATTTCATCATCAAGGCCGTCGATGCACTTGCCCGCGGAGAAATCCCGGCAACTGGTGATGCCAATTCCTGCGCGGCCTAAATCCCGGCCGCTTTGGGCGCAATCAGAACTCGATCTCTGGAGTGCTGTCGTCAATGATATCAGCAAGCACACGAGCCGCGCCGCAGGCCTGTGTCCAGCCGTTAGAGCCGTGACCTGTGTTTAAGTACAAATTGCCATAACCAGTCCGTCCAATTCGGGCCACGCCGTCGGGTGTCATGGGGCGGAAACCGTGCCAAAAACTGGCTCCGGCATAATTGGCAGCCCCCGGAAAAAGCGCCTCGACACGGGCGCGCAAGTGGTCAAGTGTTGCGGGCCTGATGCGCCTGTCAAATCCGGCCAACTCGGCCACACCGGCGGCCCGCAGGCGATTGCCAAGACGGGTAATCATCACCTTGGAATGCTCATCCATTACGGAACTCTGCGGTGCGATATCCGGCTCAGTGATCTCGCAGGTCATCGAATAGCCTTTGACCGGATAGACCGGCAGGCCGATCCCCAGCGGTTTCAGCAGCGCCGGAGCCTGCGGACCGGTCGCCACGACCACAGCATCGGATTCAATCAATCCGTCTTGCAGGGTCAGAACTCCGCTGACCCGCCCATCGGAAGGTACGATTGCGCTTACAGAGCGGCCCATCAGAAACTGGCAACCCCGCTCGGTTGCCAATGGGGCCAGTGCTTTGCAAAAGAGATGGCAATCACCCACTTCGTCGGTCGGAAGGTGCAAACCCCCGGTCAGGGCCACGCTCGAGGTCACTAACCCCGGTTCAATCTGTCGGACTTCGTCGGCAGAGACCAATTTGTGCTGGATGCCTAGATCTTTCAGCACTGCCGCGCTGCGTGCGCCGGCCTCTATGTCGGATGGGGAGGCGAATATCTGCAAAACACCATTTGTGCCTTGGTCATAGCTGATACCAGTTTCGTCGCGCAGGGCGATCAGACAGGCCTTGCTGTAATGGGCCATCCGTTGCATTCGCGTCTTGTTGGCTGCAAACCGGCCTGCGGTGCAGTTGCGCAAGAACTGCGCCAGCCATATCCATTGTCGCAGATCCGCCTGCGGGCGGAACTTTAACGGTGCCTGCGACTGAAACATCCAGCCCAATGCCTTGAGTGGTATGCCCGGTGCGGCCCACGGCCCGGCGAAACCGGGACAAATTCCGCCAGCGTTGCCGAAACTGGTTTCCTGCGCCACCTCATCGTGCCGCTCGATCACGGTCACCTCATGGCCGTTCGCCGTCAGATACCAAGCCGTCGTGACCCCAATGACACCTGCACCAACAACAATGATCTTCATCCTTCGATCCTAAAAGGTGCCCGGATAGCTGCCGCCATCGACCAGAAGGTTTTGGCCAGTGATAAACCCGGCATGGGTGCTGCACAGAAAGGCGCAATATGCACCGATTTCTTCTGTGCGACCATAGCGGCCAGCAGGATTTCCGGCCGCGCGGGCATCCCAGATTTCGTCAAAGGTTTTGCCGTTTGGTTCCAGCATTCCCGCGATGTGTTCGCGCTGCCCGTCACTGTCAAAAATGCCCGGTAGAAGATTGTTGATAGTGACATTGTGCCGAATGGTCTGGCGCGCGATACCCGCCACAAAACCGACCAACCCCGAGCGTGCACCGTTTGAGAGTCCCAGCTCGGGCTGGGCTATCTTGACGCTGCGCGAGATCCCGTTGACGATCCGCCCGAAGCCGCGTTCCATCATACCATCGACGGTGTCGCGGATCATCAGGATAGGCGGTACCATCATCAGGTCGACCGCTGCCACCCAGTCGTCGCGCGACCAGTTGCGAAAATCACCCGGCGCGGCGCCACCGGCGTTGTTATACAGAATGTCCGGTTCAGGACAGGCGGCCAGGGCCGCAGCGCGGCCTTCTTCGGTAGTGATGTCTGCCGCCACCGTGGTGACTTTCACACCAGTCTTGGCGCGAATGTCTTGTGCTGTGGCCTCCAGGGTTTCCAGGTTGCGCGCAACAATAGTGATGTCGACGCCCTCACCCGCCAAAGCTTCAGCGCAGGCGCGCCCGATGCCTTTGCTTGCCCCGGTCAAAAGCGCTTTGCGCCCCCTAATTCCCATGTCCATGATGTTCTTCCTTTTTGAGATCTTTTTCGTATGGCCCGATACGCACCAGCGTGCTTTGTGCAGCGCAAGCTTGCCCCAAGGCCGAGGTTTGGCGATCAGCAGTAAGCACATTTGGGTTGCCGTTTTGCTCCAACCCCTGTTGGTCAGGGGCAAACCAGGCCCCTGTAGGCATAACCAGGACACCGATAAGCAGACCGGGATCCAACCGCACCGTCCCAAGACAAGCGCCACGGTGGTTCCACAGCCGTGCAATTTGGCCCGTATGCAATCCGCGGATCATGGCATCTTTGGGGTTAATCGCCACTTCAGTCGGGCCAGTTTCTGTCCGTGTCTGGAAAAGCTGCGAATGCAACTGCTGCGGCGGCTGATTGGTTAAAAGATGCAACTCATCGCTGGCAGCATTGCCCAGCCATTCGGAGGGTTCAAACCAAGCCGGATGCCCGAGACAATCGGTTAGACCCAGCTTTGCGATAGGGGGCGAATACAGCTGAATTCTACCCGAGGGCGTTGCCAAAGCATGGGTATCTGGATTGGCACGGAAATCCTGCAACAGAACCTCAGCATCTTCAGGCGGCGGGACGGCCCAGCTGCCGGCGTTCCAAAAGCTGTCAAAATCCGGAACTTCGATAAAACTTTTTTGACCCCGTGTCTGTGTTTCAGCCCAAAGAATCCGCAGCCAATCTTGCTCGGATCGCCCTAAATCAAAGCTATGGCGGCATCCCAACCTTTCAGCCAAATCGCCAAAAATGGTGAAGTCATCGCGTGCCAAATCCACCGGCGAAATCAGCCGAGGCATCGCTGTTACATGCGGATCGCGCGAAGTGCCGCCAATGTCATTGCGTTCAGCGCTGGTGGTCGCAGGCAGTACGATGTCAGCATGCAATGCAGTGGCAGTCCACCAAGGCTCATGAACGATGACTGTTTCAGGTCGCCGCCACGCCTGCGTAAGTTTAAACAGGTCCTGTGCGTGGTGAAACGGATTGCCTCCCGCCCAATAGACCAGCCGCACGTCGGGATAGGTGATGGTGCCGGTATTGAATGGACGTTGCGCGCCCGGATTCATAAACGCATCGACAAACATAGCCGCTGGTATTGATCCGCCGTAAGGATTTGCCAGTCCCGGCATCGCCGGCACGAACCCTTTTCGCGCCGCCGCTCCGACCGCGTTAAGCGATCCATAGCCAAAGCTGAATCCGCCACCGGGCAGGCCGATCTGGCCCAGCATCGCAGCCAAAGCGATCAGCGCCCAATAAGTTTGTTCGCCGTGATCGGCCCGCTGCAGCGACCAAGAGGCGGATAACATCACCCGTCCCGTGCTGATCGATTGCCACAGCGCCCGAAGATCGCCAAGCGGCAGGCCGCTGATCCCTGACGCCCATTCCAGTGTTTTGGCTATGCCATCATCCTGACCGATCAAATAGTTGCAGAACTTTTCGTGGCCATCGGTGAACCGTTCTAGAAAATCCATGTCCGCCCGTCCGGTCGTCAGCGCCTCATGTGCAAGTGCTAACATGATCGCGGTGTCGCTGTTGGGGCGTGGTCGCACAAGTGTCGCACCAAGTGCGGGAGGGCAATCGTCGCCATTGGGAGAGATCACGATAACCTGCATTCCCCGCGACACCGCATGTGCCAGCATTTCCGGCATATGATGATCGCGCGCGCCACCAGAGGTTACGCGCCAGTTCTTTGGGTTCAACCCGCCAAAGGCCACCAGCACGTCGCAGTGTTCCGCCATGCTTTGCCATCCGGTGGCCGCCCCCGACACGGCCCCGGCCGAGCCCAGCACATGTGGCAAGATCGCGTGGGCCGCCCCCCAACTGTAATTTCCGGTCTGGTCGGTGAACCCACCAGCCGCGGCCAGAAATCGTCGGATTTGGGTGCGAGCATGGTGAAACCGCCCGGCGCTGGACCAGCCATAAGATCCACCAAATACTGATTTTGGCCCGTGGCTGTCATAAACCCGGCGCAGTTCAGCCGCGACCAGGTCCAGCGCCACGTCCCAAGAAACCGGCACCATTTCTTCGCGACCTCTGCCCTGACCGCTGCCAAATCCACGATCCAAGAACCCGCGGCGCACGTGGGGCCGGTCAATGCGCAACGGCGAATGCACCAGCGCGGGCCATGCTGCAATCATCCCTGCATCGGCACCGCTTCCATTGATGGGCTGTGCTGAGATCAGGCGATCATCTTTAATCACCGCCTCAAAGGCACCCCAATGGCAAAAGCTGGTCTTGCGCAAAACTGCCATTGATCACTCTGCCGCGAGGGCCGCCGTGTTTAACTTCAACCCATATTTTCGACCCAGTTCCAGCTGATCAAACGCCTTGATCCCCGCCTGCATGACAGCGTCCGAGGCCGGTTTGAGCGGCTTGCGCAACGGACCCGACGGCAAGCCGACCGCCCGCATCAGTGTTTTGATCGAAACCGGATTGACCGCCGCATAGGCGAAATGGAGCATTGGCAGATTTTCCAACCAGGCCGCGCGGTGCGCAAAGGCATCTTCGCCGGTTTCCCAAGGCTTGGAGATCACCGCCATTTCGCGCGGGATGATATTGCCGGTCATATTCGCCGTCCCATGCCCACCAAGGGCCATCGTCGGCACCACCAGTCCCAGATTGGGCGAACAGCAGCACATGATCGACATATCCGGACGCGCGGCACAGATCTGCGCCACTTGCCCAACCCGCGTAGTGGATTCCTTGAGCACCACCATATTGGGGTGTTTGGCCAATTTCAGCAGATCACTCCAATGCAGATCGGTCGTGACCCGAGGCGGATTGTTGTAAAATCCCATCGCCAGATCCGCGCTGTCCAGCACCTCAAGCGCATAGTCGGTAATGGCGTTATTGTCGGCACAGATATAAGCTGGGGCAGCGATGATCGCCCCATCGGCGCCCTCGGCTGCAGCATAGCGCGTGTAGTCGATCGTGGTCTCGGTGCTGTTACCCGTACACCCATAGTACATCAGCATGTTGCCCGGCTTCATTTTCACCGTCGCCGAGATGATCTGGCGACGTTCATCAGGTGACAACATCGATACCTCGCCGGTCGATCCCATGATCAGCACCGCCTCGGTGCCATTCTCGGCATGCCAGTCAAGAAGTGTGCGAAATCCTTCAAAATCGATGCTGCCGTCTTGGTTCATTGGCGTAACAAGAGCGACAAAAGACCCCTTGGGCTTAATATGTGTCATGAAAATTTCCTCCGGATTGGACGGTTGAGTTTAACATCAAGTTCAGAACAGTTCGGGCACTAGAAGTTTGGGAAGCCACAGTACAATGCCGGGCACCCAGATTGACGTAATGGCGACAGAAATCGTCAGCAGACAGATCGGCGCTGCGGCAACCATAGCCCGGCTTAGAGGCACATCTCCAATCTGTGCGGCAATCAAAAGGCAGATGCCATAAGGGGGCGTAATCAGGCCAACAGACAGCACGATGGTACTGAGCACGCCCATATGGACCGGATTAATCCCAGCCGTAGTTCCAAGCGACTGGATGATGGGCAGAAAAATCAGCGTTGCGGAAATCGGGTTCAGTACCATCCCGACCAGAAGAAGAAAACCAATCAGCATCAGCATGATCAGAAACCCGTTGGACGTGACCCCGAGTATGAATTCCACCACAATCTGTGCAGCACCCAGATAGGAAATCATCCAGCCAAAAATTCCAGCCGCGGCAACGGTGAACAGAGGAATGGCAAAGTCGATCGCCCCATCAACCAGAATACGCGGCATCGCCCGCAATGGAATGTCGCGGTAGATTATCAGTGACAAGAATAGCGCCCACAGCAAGGCAATGACGCCGCCCTCGGTCGGAGTGAAGAACCCGCCAACAATGCCGCCCAGCACCAGAACCGGAATCATCAGCGGCGCCGCGCCGTGTTGCAAAGCCTTCCCCGCCGCATGAAAGCCGGGAAACGGAATGGCGGGATAGCCGTGCTTTAGTGCCTGGACATAGGTGTAACCCATCATGAACAGCCCGATCAAAGCCCCCGGTGCGACCCCGCCCATAAAAAGGGCACCAATCGACACGTTTCCAAAAGCACCATAGACGATCAGAATAATAGAAGGCGGGATGATCACGCCCAATGTCGAAGACGCAGCTGTCAGCGCCACCGCAAATGCCGGATCATAACCCGCCTTTTTCATGGCCGGGATCAGGATCGATCCGACGCTGGCCGTATCAGCCGCCGCAGAACCCGATAGGCTGGCAAAAATCATCGAGACAAAGACATTGACGTGCCCCAGCCCACCCCGAACATGCCCAACCGTCGCATCGGCAACTTTCAAAAGCCGCGCGGTGATCGATCCGGCGTTCAGCACGCGCCCCAACAACATGAAGAACGGGACTGCCAGCAGGGTAAAACTGTCGATCCCGGCGTACATCTGGTTAACGACAGAGGTCAGCGGCAGATCCTCGATCAGCATCACCGTAACCGAGGAAAGGATCAGCGCAAAGCCGATATTCACCCGCAGCGCGATTAGGACGAAAAAGCTTAACAAAAGTGTGACAAGAGGGTTCATTCCGCACCTTGGTCAGTTGGTTTTTGGGCGCAGTGATCCCGCGCCGCCTCGATTAAGAAAAGCAACATTATTGCTCCGCTGACGGGAAAGGAAAAGAACATCCAGAACCGGGATATGCCCAGCGATTGCACTTCACCCGAGGCCCGCAACTGCGCCAGCATCCAGCCGTGCCAGATCAACAGATAGGTCACAATTAACCCGGCCGCAAAGCTAATCCAGAAGGTGGTATTGCGTATGGCAGGACGATCCATTGGCAACACCTCAACCGTGAAATGCACGCCCCTGCGCAAGCCAACCGCTGCGCCGATGAATATCACCCAGGTGAAACATAGCTGGGCCAAGTCGGCCGTCCAGATCATTGGAATCTTCAATACATTGCGGGCGATGATCTGCATGGCCACCGAAGCAGTCAGGGTCGCAAAACCGAGCCACAGAAAAGTTTCTGCAACTCGGTTAACCAGGTCAGCAATCCGGGAAAGGAAGCTATGTTCCTCCGTAAAATCAGACTCGCTCTCGGCCCGTCTCACTATGTCAGGATCGCATATTCGCGCGTCAGATTCAGCTGTTCTGCCATATCCGCCTGAGCCGGTTTGAGTTTGGCAATGAATGGGGCCTTATCGGGCCGGGTAACATTGACGCCATGGTCTGCCTGAAGCTTTTGAACAAGGTCGCCATCGTATTTCTTGGCTTGTTCGATGCCATGCTGGTTAGCGGCAATGGTCGTTTTCTGAACCAATGCCTGCAAATCTTCAGGCAGTTTGTTCCAGGTCCGTTCCGAAATCGAAGTATGGTTGACCTGAATCGTATGCCCGGTCAGCGCCAGATTCGGTGCGACTTCATAGAGCTTGGAACCAGTATAGCCTGGAAGTGAGCTTTCCATGGCATCGGCCAGGCCGGTCTGCATTGCCGAATAAAGCTCCCCCCAAGCAACTGTCACCGGCAACATGCCAAGGGCTGCCCAAGTTAAGGAATCCATTGGCGACGGAGGTGTGCGCATTTTCAACCCGGCCAGATCGTCGATACCGTTGACCACAACTGAAGTCGACGCAAGGTTTCGGGTGCCCGAGCCACCCAGAGCCAAAAGTTTCATCCCAACGCCGCGATCAGCAAAGGCCTTTGCAAAATGTTGCTGTACGTCTGTGTCTGGTCCGACTTTTTTTGCTAGTTCATCAATGTTTGCAAATAGATAGGGCATTCCGAAGATACCAAGCTCGGGAATTTGCTGAACAGCATTGCTGACACTGGAGATCATCATATCGATGGTGCCCAGACCAACTTCGCCAATTACCGCAGGATCTTTTCCCAACTGCCCGGCGTCAAAAATCCTTACTTTCAGGCGTCCACCACTTTTCTCTTCCAGTTCCGATTTAAGAAAAGCGGCCATATCGTTATAGGGATGCGGCGACTTAACCAAAGTATGGATGCGAAGGGTGATTTCAGCAGCTTGCGCCGACGTTGCTGCCAATGCCGTGGCCGCCAGAGTCGTGCCTAAAAAAACACGCCGATTAAGTTTCATTGGATTTTTCTCCTTTAAGGACATCATTTGCCAATACAACAATAGGTGCTTTGCATATTAAAACTAATGCTAAATCGTAACGAGGTCATGCGAAAACCTGATGGATGGTTTGCCCAAACTCGGGCATCTCGAAAATCGTGGTCATCGTTTCATCCAGAAACCGCGCCGCCGCGCGAGTCAGGTCGACATCGGCTGATTTGAGGATTTGAAAATTGAACGGGATCGTCGGTTTGAAAGGAACCGAGCGCAAACGGGTGCCAAAAATACCAGGGGTAATAGGGTCAACAATAGCAACGCCGACCCCAATTGCGGCCAGACTGCAGGCCGCATAGCTGGGCTGGGTTTCGACAACGACGTTTGGATTGATGCCCGCCTCGGCAAAGCATTGAGAAACATAGCTTGCTGTTAACGTATGAGGCGCCAACGCCACCAGCGGCACGTTCCGCAGGTCTGTCGGAGTTAGGTGATTGCTCGAGGCAAGCGGGTGATCCGCAGAAAGAACACAGACGCAATCCGCCCGGAACGCCGCGCAGGTCTCAAGGTCGCTGCGAGCGCCGGGAGATTGTGCAATTCCAATATCAATCTGTCGAGAGGCCAGAAGATCCAACACGCGACTTGATGTATGCACGCCATGGGTCACTCTGGCGCCCGGATGTGCTTTTAGAAACTGCTTAAGCGACTTAGGGACGATTTCAAAGCTGACCATGGGAATTGTTGCGACACGAAGGCTGGCGCGCTGTAAATTCTTGATTTCTTTCGCGACCACGTTCAGACGGTCGAGGCCATAGAACATGCGCTCGACTTCCTGGATGAACTCGCTAGCCTCGGTCGTTGGCCGCGCTCGACCGCCCGTACGCAGGAACAGAGCAAAGCCGATGTGATGTTCCAACTCTTGAATCAAACGGCTGACGGCGGGTTGCGACAGGTTCATTGCCTGTGCCGCCGCCGTAATCGACCCGTATCGCATGACAAAGCGGAAAGCGTTAATTTGGCGTTGATTCATATTTGCTCCACAATCGGGCGTTTCTCACCGGAGGAGGTCCAATAAGCTGCTTGGGTATTGGTTTTTCGTAGGCAATTGGATTTGGAACTTAGAGTCTCCTCAGCCAGACGATCTGGAAGAGCCCGGCATTAACGGGATCCGATCGCAGACCATCAACTTCGGATTATTATTGAAGTCCCTGTCTGGTGCTTGGTGCGTAATTCATAGGGTATGACAGGTTTTCAGTCCATGCAATTGCAACTTTGGCCCTGACAATACGGCCACCCTCAGGTGTAACGGTTGATGTTCTAGCCTTTGACCCGGATGGCGCAGTGCGGCCTTCCAAACCACAAAAATGCTACACCGAAGGCAAATGGCGGAATCGCGAAGGCCACGGCGCAGCACAACAGATCACGATGAACAGGGCTGGTTTGGGTCGTTCGCGTTAGATAGCTGACCTGCCTCCCAAGGCTCCCTCATTCATAACGAGAGTTTGCAGTGGGCATCGTCTAACGTGTCGAACAACTCTTCGTTCCACAACTTGCCACGCAGGCTACCGTTGAATCTTTCAATGAAGCCATTCGGCCTTGTCAGAAGAAACTGGCTTGAGACGGGCAGGGCGGGGGGTGGCGTTCTGCCATGCCAAAACGTTCGCTTTTTTGCTACTTCAAAACATCACCCAAGATCATCCGCCTAGCGGTAATGATGTACATCCGGTTCCCGTTGTCGCTACGGAACATCGAGGTTCTGCGTGAAGCCATCAACCCCGATTGTGGCGTGATCCTTGTCCACCA
>ERZ889078.2853-NODE-2853-length-11972-cov-683.729378_pt1 | contig 11972 bp, 12 predicted proteins | sample MGYA00521266_ERZ889078 | MGnify/ENA primary metagenome ERZ889078 (study PRJEB32303, sample SAMEA104408618) | aquatic metagenome | biome: Brackish water; feature: Pelagic; material: water | place: Baltic Sea | collected 2014-06-16T06:34:00 | depth 76,534 m ... | reverse complement strand
CTATGTCGGGAAAGAGCATATTTTAAACATGCGAGGGGAAGGGTATCGGTTTGAACAGATTGAAAAAAAAGCAGGATATTAATATAAATTACTCAATGCAAATAATAAATCACTATTTTTAAACAATAGTTTAATAAAATATAGATACAATAGGCGTATATAAATATTGAAGGAGTGGTAATGAAACATTTTTTATTGGCAATAGCCTTATTAGCTGGAACTATGTCTGTAGCGGAGGAGCGTAAGTTGTTTGTAGGAGTGGAGTTCGGAAAAACTGAAGGTTCATATTCATATGGGTCAACTGAATGGGATGGTAACGATCAAAATTCCTGGGGTATTAAAATTGGTGGAGTAGGTCAAAATGATCGGATATATGTAACATATTTAGATGTTAATAAGTATAAAGATTCATCGTACAATTCATCTGAAAAATATAAAGCATTGTTTGCTAATTTTGAAGCTATGACGTCACCATATAAAATTGTTGAAGGTGTTGAACCTCAATTATTTGTTGGCGGCCATTTCGGAATGGCAAAAGTTGACGTAACTCTTGGTAGTCTTTCTGAAGATGATCAAGACTTTATTTATGGAGTTCAGGCTGGGGTATTGTTCAATGTAGTCAATAATTTCTCAATAGAAGCTGGATATCGTTATTCATGGACTCAACTCTCAGTTTGGGGAATTGATTTAGATAATGCTAAAAGTTATTACGCAGGCTTAAACTTTTCTTTCTAATCATCTTTTAACTTCTCACCGAATGGTGAGAATAATCTCTATTTAACTTCAAAAGAGAGCGAACTTCTTTTATACCTTTATAAAAACCGTTCCCGTGTTGTAGGTGCAGACGAAATGCTTCAAAATCTGTGGAGTTATGATGACATGCCCTCCTCCGATGCTATCCGTACCTTGATAAAAGAGTTAAGACGCTATGTCGGGAAAGAGCATATTTTAAACATGCGAGGGGAAGGGTATCGGTTTGAATAGTTTAGAGAAGAAATCATTTTACTCGTTTTTGGCACTCTATATAGGTTCCTCTTTTTTCTTTTTAATGCTCAGCGGTTTTTGGTACTATAAAGCTCAAAAAAGTTCACTGGAAAATACAACCTATTACAAACTTCAGCATGATGCAGATACTATCTCCGGCTTAATCATAAATGCGCAAATGCACAATGTTAAACTGAAGCTTCCTAAACTGGAAGAGGGTTTTGAGTATTTCTTGATTAAAAGCGATGAAGAGAAACATTTTGAAAAAACATATTTTGAAAAAGACGGCTATAAGATTTTAGTATCGTCTTCACCGCAAGAACACCTCAATGTTGAATATGTTCTTGTAAAAACAAACGAGTATCATCAAAAATTAGCACAACTTCAAAAAGAAATTTTGTTAGTTATGTTTTTTGTTTTTGTCATAATTGTCATAATCTCTGTATTTCTTGCAAAGCTGTTTATGAAGCCCATTCATCAAAAAGTAAAGCAGATAGAAAATTTCATCCAAGATATATCGCATGAGCTGAATACTCCCATCACAGCCTTACAGATGAGTGCCTCACGAGCCATTCAAAAAAAGGTGTATGATGAAAAAATACTGACAAACATTTCCATAAGTACAAAACAACTTTACGCTATTTATAATTCTTTGGCGTATCTCAGCTTTTCAAATGAAAGAAAAGTGATACAAGAGATAAATCTCAAAGAGGTAATCGATGAGGTAGTAAAATTTTACGCAGAGTTGTGTCATGCGAAGCATATAACCATAAAGAGTGAGTTCGAAGATACTGTTTTTGTGATAGATGAAGACAGAGCGAAACTGCTTTTCTCAAATCTTTTATCAAATGCAATCAAATACTCTATGCCAAACAAAATAATAATCCTTACACTAAAAGCTGATACTTTTACCATAAAAGACGAAGGTGTCGGCATAGCAAAAGAAAAGCTTCATGAGATATTTAAACTCTATGAAAGAGGCTCAAATATCGCGGGCGGTTTTGGGGTAGGACTGAGCATAGTCAAACAGATCTGTGATGAAGTCGGTATAAGCATTGAGGTAGAGTCTGAGTTAAATAAGGGGAGCATTTTTAGACTTAGCTGGGCTAAACCATTTAGCTAAGTACAACATCCCCAAAAAATAACTCCCTGTTGGTTTCAAAGTTATTCACCAGAGTGCTAAAACAACCGCCAAGTTCGCGGATAGTTTCTATGTTTGGTTCAATATATATTTTGTTTCCCTTTTTTTCCATTGTAATGATCTCCGCTTCTCTTAGCTCTTTTAGGTGTTTTGAGATGGTAGGCAGTGCAAAGTCAAAATGTTCTGCGATTGTACTGACGCAGGTAGCGTGCGGACTTACTTTTACTTTTGTGTCTTTTTTATCTAAAGAGCAGGCATAGCCACCCGTAAATACATTTTTAAAGATTAAAAACCTAGTTTCATTTCCAAGTGCTTTAAAGATTTTAATTTTTTGCTTCATATCCAGCATTGTAGTCCTTGACATTATAATTAAAAAATTATACCATACTTAAATCTATTTAGCTAAATGCCTAATTAGCTATTTATCAAAGGACTAGAGATGAACAAGAGATTTGCAAGTATAATATTGATAGTAGTGCTATCTTCAACAAGTGCGCTTTTTGCAGGTGCTGCAGCAAGTCCAAATAAACTTATAGAAGAAGCTAAAAAAGAAGCCGGTGAGATTGAGCCTGCTGTTTTGAAAGCTATGGTTGATAAAGAAGAAGAGGTAATTATTTTAGATGTCAGAGAGAGTGAACAAAGATCTGAAGGTAATATTTACACAGGTGAAATGTATGTTGATGACACACATGCAATCACTCGTGGAAATTTAGAATTTGATGTAGGAGAAAAAATTCAGGATAAAGATGCAGTGATTGTCACTTATTGCCGCAGTGGAGGGCGTGGAGTATTAGCTGCGCAAACACTAAGACATTTAGGTTACAAAAATGCAACAAACTTAAAAGGTGGATTGAAGGGTTGGGCAAAAGCCGGTTATCCAATTGAAACCGGATTAGGTTTGACAATTTTAAATAAGGGAAGTAAAAAATGATAACTATAATATTAAATCACCAGCCCTATGATGGGACTGATGTAACATGGAATGCCCTGCGACTTGCAAAAACACTCCATAAAAATGGTGAAGAGGTTAATCTTTTTTTAATGAATGATGCGGTTGACCTTGCCCGTGATAAAACAACTAAGCCGGAAAGTTATGACTATGATTTGGTTGAAATGCTGAAAAAAATGTATGCACAAGGGATAAAATTACAGGTCTGCGGTACATGTAATGCTCGCTGCGGTATTTTTAAAAATGAACCGTATTTTGATGAAAAAGTGTCCTCTACCATGCAGGTTCTTGCCGAGTGGGTAAGTCAAAGCAAGCAAGTACTTACATTTTAAAACTTTCATAAAATAAGGAATAACATCTTGGCAAACCATGAGCAAATCATAAAACTATATTCAGAACTGGCAGATAAACCCCAGAGTGATTTTGGCTGGGATAAAGGGCTTGGTAATGCCAAAGCACACAACTATGCTGAGGAATGGTTTTCGACTCTTCCATCAGAGATTTGGGACTATTGTGCTGCTGTTGGTAATCCTTTTAAGCTAGGTGTTATTGAAAAAGGTTCAACGGTTTTAGACTTAGGCTGTGGCGCTGGTGTGGATGTTTTGGTAAGCGCTTTTCTGACTGGTGAAAACGGTAGAGTTATCGGGGTGGATATAACGCCTAAAATGATTCAAAAGGCAAAGGAACATGCCACGTTGGCTGGTTTTTCACATGTAGAGATACAAGAGAGCAGTTTTGATAAGATAGATTTAGAAGATGAAAGTGTGGATGTCGTTATCTCAAACGGAGCGATAAATCTTACTTCTTGTAAGGAGAGTGTGTTTGCTGAGATATACAGAGTTTTAAAACCAGACGGAAAAATCATGTTTGCAGATATGATTGACACTTCGATTGAAAAAGATGCATGCTGTTCTATTGAGCAAAGTTCTTGTTGCACTGCTCCTGCTGATGAGGCTGATTGGGCTAACTGCGTAGCTGGAACACTCCGACAGGATAAGCTTATAAAAATCATAGAAAATGCGGGTTTTTCAGATGTGGAATGTACGGGGCTTACCCATTACAAAACATCTGACACAACATTCGGCGCTACTTTCAGAGCAAAGAAAATTGCAACGGATAAGTTTAGAGAGTCGCATTGGGACAATATTTTTAAGACAAAAGATTACACACAGGTTTTGTGGCATCAAAGTTCTCCGGACGTTTCTTTGGAACTCATAAGTACTTATGGTCAAAAAGATGACAATATAATGGATGTAGGCTGCGGTACCTCGTTTTTAGCAGACAGTTTAATCGAACATGGATATAAAAATATTTCACTTCTTGATACTTCAAGAACTTCACTTGATATTGTAAAAAACAGACTTGGAACTAAATCTGAGATAGCAAAATATGTTTGTTCAGACATCTTAAATTTCGCAACAACTGAAAAATTTAACATTTGGCATGACAGAGCAGTATTTCATTTTTTACTGCTTAAAAAGGAGAGAAAGGGATATTTTGAGATTTTAAAAAAGAGCCTGACTCCAAATGCAATCGCAATAATAAACACATTTTCTGTCGGCGGGCAGACAGAGTGTGCAGGTCTAGAAATAGTCCAATACGATTATGAAAAAATGCTTCAGGAACTACCTGTAGGTTTGGAACTTATACAACATGCTGATTTTGTTCACACCACACCAAAAGAAAGTGAGCAAAAATACACTTATTTCATTATCAAAAAAGTTTAAGCAAATAGCAACAAATCAGTTTGCATGAGAGTATCTCCACATGCAAAGAATAAACTCTTATTTTATCTTAATATTTTTAATCTCTTTTTCTTTTTCTTTAATTTTCGGAAGAACTATTTCAAGGACGCCATCCTTTAAATCAACTGATTCTTCACAAACTCCATGTAATGTCCCTCTTCGGTATCGAGTTCTTTGTGTGTTCCTCTTTGGACGATTTTTCCGCCATCTAGGACATAAATCATATCTGCATTTTTCACAGTGGAGAGTCTGTGGGCTATGGTTATAACCGTTTTATTTTTCAGAAGAGGTGTGATTGTTGTGAAAAGTTTTGCCTCTGTGTGAACATCGAGTGCCGAGGTGGATTCATCGAAGATCACTACGCTTGGATTTGCTATAATCATCCTTGCAATGGAGAGTCTTTGTCTTTGTCCGCCTGAAAGACGGATGCCATGCCGTCCGACTATTGTGTCGAGCCCGTAAGGCATCTCACGCAGCATATTTTCAAGCTGGGCAATTCTCAAAGCTTCGTAAATTTGTTCATCACAAATGTTTTCATCACCCATGTATATGTTAAATCTGAGAGTGGAGTTAAAAAGTATCGGCATTTGAAGCACCAAAAATATCTTCTCTCTGAGTGAATGTTTATCAAGCTCTTCTATTTCAATGCCGTTGTAAGAAAGTGAACCCTTACTCTTTTCATAAAAACCTGAGATAACTTGCGCCAGAGTTGTCTTGCCGCTTCCGCTTGCTCCGATGAGGGCGATTTTTGAACCTGCTTTTATATCGAAAGTTATATCTTGCAGGATTTGCTTCTCTTTGGTGTATGAAAAATCTACATGTTTGAGAGAGATATCCACATGTGAAGATGTAAGTGCTTTTGTTCCAGTTACTTCTGTCTGAAGTGTCAGGATTTTATTTATTCTCTTAAGTGCAGACATGGCAGAAGCGTAACTGTACTGCATGGATAAAATGTCCTGAACAGGGGTCATAATAAACCAGATATAGCCAAACATCGCAAACATCATCCCTATGCTCAAATCACTGTATACAACAAGCAAAAGCCCGGAAGCTCTGAGTATCTCAAAAACGCTTAAAAAGATCGTATAAGAGAGTTTTTCATAAGAGACACTTTTGAATCCAAACTCATTGGATGTTTCTTGGATAGCATCTGCCTGATGTACCGCCTGTGAAAAAAAGTAGTTTTCTTTGTTTGAAGCTTTGATCTGTCCAAAGAGTTCAAGTGTCTCGCCGATGCCTTCTTGAAAATTCTCTATAGATTCATTTTCCTCTTTTTTCAGGGCACCTACTTTTTTTGAAAGCCCTTTGGAGATGAACATAATCAAAGGCTGTATAAAAAGTATCAAAATTCCTAAAATTGGGTCTATTGCAATCATTACAACACCGACAGCAACAAGTGTCAAAACCGAAGCCACAAAGCGGCTGGCACTGCTCATGATAAAAGTATCAAGGGTGTTTACATCTGTGACAAGGTTTGCGGTAATGGCACCGCTGCCTAGTGTTTCATACTCATTCATGGAAGCGATTTTTAAGTGTTCTATGAGTCGCTTGCGAATCATAAACGTTACATATTTGGATATTTTAGTGAAGATTTTTGTAGTGATTACCCCTAAAATGTAATATAAAAAGCGTAAAAAAATAACAACAACTGCGACAAGAGCGATGTAAAAAAATGGAGTTCCATCTCCAAACATGGCATCAATTGTGTGAACGATAGTGGAAGGTTTATTTAAAAGCACTTCATCCACCATCACAGGAAGCATGAGCGGAATAGGAACACTTACAAGTATGGCAAGTATAGTTACAATTTGTCCATAAATAAGTGCAGGTTTTTTATCTAAAATAAGTCTAAATATTGATTTTATGGTTATTTGATTTTTATTCATACTATAATTATAGCTATAATTATATAATCAAAATATTCAGGATACAAATAGATGGCTGACACAACAAGGGTAGAATTTGGCGACTTTTACAGAGGCAAAACAAATGCAGTATTTTTGGCCATATATGTAAGAGAAATTTCCCCTTGGAAATATTTTAAGGATGAGATAAAAAGCATGCGATGCCCGGCTATTATTATGATAGACAGATGGGATGGAAGAATGGGATTCCCAGGTGGAACAGTAAACGAAGATGAGAGCCTGATAGATGCCTTGGTTCGAGAAGTAAAAGAGGAGATAGGGATAAATGTTAAACCTGATAAGGTGCATACAATAGCATCACATGAGGGGAAAATCATTACTCATCTTTACGGCTTGGAAGTTTTGGAGATAGAATTTTTACATATCTATTATCATATCCTGAACAATTTCTCTCGTTCTATTTTACTTCACGCTTATGAAGAGGGAGATGAATCCCATTTTATGTCTGAAATAACTGGGATAAAAATAATCCCGCTTGTTGAACATGCAAATAAAGGGTTAAACCTGTTTTTGAAAAACTGTTTTGCAGGTTCGGCTAAAGATGAACTTATGATTATGCTTGATGAAGTTTTTGGTATAGAGTTAAAGCAAAATAACGATTAGAGTTCTTGTAAACTGTAAGAACTCTAATAAAGAATCAAAACTAAATCTCGCTACATTTCTGCCTTAGCAACGATAGCTGCTGCTTTTGAAGTCTGTTTTTCTAAATCAGCATCAGCTTCAGCAACGATTGCTTCAGGTTTTGGCTGTGTTTTTGGTTTGTACTCAAAAAGGTCCACATCGTATCGATTTCGTGGATTCCAAAACATGTAGCCCATTTTTCCAAAATCTTTAGTCGCTTGTATCTGCTTATAAACCTCTTTGCCTTTGTAATCTCGTCGGTCAAAACCGTAATCTTTAAAGGCCTGAAGCCATGGACGGATTTGCATAGGGTTGATGTCCGGAACAATTTTTTGCGCTTCTTTGAGTGAAAGATGGATCACTTCATATGAATTTTCTGTCGGAATCTTGTATCCTGGTATGCCAAAAGTAAAACCTGATGGATAAAGCATTGGAGAGATATAATCGACATTATCCAAGATAGACATGAGTTTTTGACCAAGCCCCATTTCCCCCTTGTACCACATGATGTAGCCGAAAATATCAGCGGATACAAAGGCTCCTTCTTTGTTTATCTTTTCTCTTGCTTCACCTAAAAATGTATTGATTGCCTCAACCCTTGAAGTTGCAGTTGAAGGTTTGGAAGTCACATAGTTCACAGCATCAGGAAAACGTACATAGTCAAATTGAACTTCATCAAAGCCTGCTTTTGCCGCTTCAACACCAATCGCTATATTGTAGTCTCTCACTTCTTTTTTAAACGGATCGCTCCATGGAACATTTTGCTTGTCCAGATATGGCTTGCCAGATTTTGTTTTTATACCAAGATGCGGTTTTTTTTGACTCAAAAGGGCATCTTTAAAAACAGCGATTCTCGCAACTGAATAGATTTTATTCTCTTTTAAAACTGCAAGCAGTTTTTGAATGTCTCTTACAGTATTGATTTTGTTTGCTCCCAATTCATGGACGGTCGGGTTGTCAATTTTATAACTCATCATCCCGTTTTCATTCTTGATATCAATAACAAAAGTATTTATTTTCCCAGTTTGGGCAATGTTGAGAGCATTTTGTATAAATGGTTTATATGAAACTCCATAGTTGGAGAGATAAAGCCCTTTTACAACAAAAGGTTTTAGATAAAGCTCCATGTCTTCGCTTGGATGGATACTTATTTTTTCGTAGCCAATTGCTAAAATATCAACCTTATGATTTTTACCGACAACAACCTTTTGACTGACTGTTTGTACAGATGCATTATCTACTACGACTCGAAAGTTTTCAAGCGGCTTTTTGGTCTGTGCATCAAAAAGCGAAATTGTAAAATCATCATTTGCATACGATGCTATAACAACTAAAAATAACAACAAAAATTTACCCATTAACTACTCCATTTTAATCTGTTTAACTTCAAGCACAAACTATTCCCAATACTCTTATCTTATACACATGATAGCATGAAATAATAGACATATAGGAGTTATGCAAGAAGTCTAATATATAAATATACTTTAAGATGCCCCAAAATTTAATAATTTTGGGATGCTAAAACGTTTCAAGCAATCCAAGTAGTAGATTTTAATGGCATAAATTCCACTACTTGGATATAATTCCATTAAAAAAGAGTTTCATGATACAACTAGTAAATATTTCTAAAAGCTTCGCATCTCAGGAGCTGTTTGACAACCTAAATCTTAAACTTAACTCTGGAAACAAGTTGGGTCTTGTAGGCAGAAACGGAAGCGGTAAATCTACACTTTTCAAAATCATCTTAGGTGAAGAGACGCATGACAGCGGTGATGTGATTATCCCAAAAGGGTACAAAATCGGTACACTTAAACAGCATCTTACATTCAGTGAACCGACACTCAGAGAAGAGGCTTCTTTAGCGCTTAGCGAGGATGATCAGTACAGTTTTTACAAGATTGAAAAAATTCTTTTTGGTTTGGGCTTTACTACAGAGGATCTTGAAAAAGACCCTCTTTCTTTTTCGGGCGGTTATCAAATCCGTATAAACCTTGCAAAACTTTTGGTGACTGAGCCAAATTTACTCCTTTTGGATGAGCCGACAAACTACCTCGATATCGTTTCTTTGAGATGGTTGAAATCTTTTTTACGCTCTTTTGAGGGTGAAGTTATTTTGATAACCCATGACAGGGATTTTATGGATGCAGTTGTAACTCATACCGCGGGAATCGTTCGTAAAGATCTGTTCCTTGTTCCGGGAGATACACATAAATTTTATGCACAACTTGGCGCAAATGAAGAGTTGTACGAAAAACAAAAAATCTCTCAGGATAAAAAAGTAAAAGAACTTGAAGAATTTATAGCCAGAAATAAAGCCCGTGCTTCTACGGCTGCGCTTGCTCAGTCAAAAGTGAAGCAGTTAGAGAAGATGGATATCATGGATAATTTGGGGTGGGATTCTACTTTGAAATTTGATTTCAACTTCAAAGATACTCCGGCAAAAGTTTTGCTTGACGTAAAAGATTTGAGTTTTGGATATACGCCGGACAATATTTTGTTTAAAAATATCTCATTTGCACTTGAAAAAGGGGAATGTCTTGGGATTATTGGGAAAAACGGGAAGGGAAAATCTACTCTTTTAAATACAATCGCCGGTGAGTTAAAACAGCTCAGCGGCAAGGTTGATTTTCACTCCAGTACTTCTTTTGCGCACTTTGGACAGACAAATATAAACCATTTGAATCTTAACAGTACGGTTATGGATGAGATTTATGTTGGAAATCCACAGCTTGGTGAATCAAGTGTCAGAAGTATTTGCGGCGGGATGATGTTCAGCGGAGACAATGCCAAAAAGAAAATATCCCTTCTCTCAGGTGGTGAGAAAAGCCGTGTCATGTTAGGGCAGATTTTGGCAAGACATGTAAACCTTCTTTTTCTTGATGAACCTACAAATCACTTGGATATGGATTCTATAGAAGCTTTGACAAAAGCAATCGGGAACTTTAAAGGTTCAACAATCATCGTAACCCACTCAGAGGAGATGTTGCGCCGTGTTTGTGACAGACTCATCATCTTTACAAAAAATGGAGCTGAGTACTTTGACGGCGGATATGACTTGTTCTTAGAGAAAATGGGCTGGGAAGATGAAGAGCTTGATGAAAAGCCTAAGGGTAAAAAAACTTCAAATACTAACAGAAAAGAGAACAAAAAATTAAGAGCAGCTCTTGTTCAAGAAAGAAGTAAAGCAGCTTCACCTTTAAGAAAAGAGATTGAAAAAATAGAGATGTTTATCCTTGAGGATGAGGAGATGCTGGAAATTTATAAAGAGGAGCTTGTAGAAGCTACGAAAAACAGCACTAACTCGAAGATAATGGAAGCATCGAAACTTATCTCTTCCGCTGAAGCTGAAATAGAAAAGAGGTTTGAGATTTTGCAGATAAAACAAACTAAGCTTGACAAGATTATGGAAGAGTATGAATTAAAGCTGAATGAGTTATATACCCATCCTAAATCAAACTACAGCATAGATTTCGAAGCTGTTTTTCATGCTTATTTTGAATTGAGCTGAATAATTCAGTAATAAATTTATTAAAGGAATCTGCAGTAATAAAAATCTCTTTTTTAACAATAGATTTCATGAAACTCCATACTCTTTCAATAGGATTAAATTCAGGTGCATATGGTGGCGTAAACCAAAGTTCAATATTATTCGCTTCGCAATATTCAGTAACTTTTTTCGTTTTATGCCAAGATGCATTATCTGTAAATATTATCAGCTTTTTTTCTATGGGATAATGCTTACGAACTACATTAAGATGATTAATCATAGTATGAGAGTTTCCTCTTATTTCTTTTGTCAAAATTATATTGCCATTATTGATATTGAGGCTACCAAAGCAATTTATCCTTGTTCCATATCTATAGCCTCTATAGACTGCTTTTACACCCTTACGAGACCAATTGTATTGAGATACATCTGAAACAAATGCGGATTCGTCTTGAACTAAAACTTCACAATTTTCTAAATCTAAATTTTTGAGTTTTTTTCCATCAGTAGCTTCCACTCTTGTATCACTTTATGTGATTTTTTAGGATCTATTTTATTTGCTTTTTTATAGCTTACTCCTAATCTTTCGAGTAAGGCATAGACACCATTTCTTGTATATGTTTTTGAATACATATTCTTAATTAAATCAACAAGAAGTGCTCCACTCCAAGTTGGTTGGGAATAATTACAATCCGATGGTAAGCTATTGGTAACTATATCTTTTACAAATTCTTCTTGTTCTTGAGTTAGATGGTGATGACGAACCCCTCCCCGTTTTTCACAGAGACCATCTATCCCAAATTTCTTATAAGTCTTTAGCCATTTTCCTACAAATTCAGGGTGTCTATTTAAAATTTTAGCAACTTCATATCGCTTTAGATTTTGCATTGTCATATGTACTGCTTGCAACCTCTCTTTGACAACGAGATTTTTTTCATTTTTCATCGCACTTTTTATATCTTCTTTTTCTTCTTCGCTAAAAGTGTATACTATAAACATTTTATCCCAACTTTTTAGCTACATTCTAGCAATTACCGTTCTCGTAATTTGTTTTTGGATAGGTATAATTAAATTTCAGAAGAAGGGGGGATAGTTGCATGAATACAAGATATCGTAT
>ERZ889078.2849-NODE-2849-length-11978-cov-6.333725_pt1 | contig 11978 bp, 7 predicted proteins | sample MGYA00521266_ERZ889078 | MGnify/ENA primary metagenome ERZ889078 (study PRJEB32303, sample SAMEA104408618) | aquatic metagenome | biome: Brackish water; feature: Pelagic; material: water | place: Baltic Sea | collected 2014-06-16T06:34:00 | depth 76,534 m ... | reverse complement strand
CTCATCTTGATCAATTTCAATTTTCCCTGACATTTTACTTCCTCCAAATTCCAGATTATCGCTCCAACAGTTTCATGCAACCATCCCTTTTGGGGAACGTTTCCCACATTTGAAAAACGAGGCCTTAGTAAACGTAAGCATTAAGTTAATCCCGGTAAACGGGAAGAAAAATTCTATTGGGTTTTAATACCTAACAGATGAGGTTGTCTGGGGAAAGAGCACAAAAAAAGGTGCACCCTCGCGGGTGCACCTTTTGGTATTTCAGAGTATCTCTGATATTACGAAAAAGTATGGCACTTGATACATGCTATCTGTTTATCGGTGACGTGCTTTTTATGTCCTTCGCTTCTCCATGATTCTCTTTCATGACAGCTGCTGCACAAAACACTCTGTGCTTTAACTAAGCCTGTTGGCGCTGATGTATGACAGCTACTGCAAGAAACATTATCCTGTCGATGACTTTGATGCATGCTTTCCCACTGCATGCTTTTTTGTTCATGACAAAGATTACATGAGCGTACGGCTGCAGGTACATCATGATATCCCAGCGCATCAAAAGGCACCATACCTGCACCGTCTGGGGTAGATCCGGAACCATTATGGCACTCCGCACAAGAAGGTGCTTTCTCTTTCGGATCAACACCATGGGTGATGAGCATCTCGGCATCAGCTTCTACAATCGAGTAACTTCCGGACATGCCCTGATCTTCCATGCCCTTTTGCACTGCGACATCAAAATCGCCGGTCATAAACATCCACATGATTGCAGGCGGGACGATCTTGCCGCTCTCATGCAAAGGCATAGAGGAGAAATGTCTCTTAATTGGCACAATGCGCGATTTCCCGTCAAAAGGCCTGCCGTTTGCTTTGGCCATGTTGAAGATACCAGTCTCAGCATTGGCGGTTATTGTTTCACCAACATTGTATACATAGGATGTGCCGTCAAACCAGACATATTCAGGCTTCACATTGGATTCTTTAACTTCCTCACCAACAAAGCCTCCCTGGCCTGAACAGAAAGCTGCATTCCAGACAGGATTACTCCAGTCTCTGGACATTTCAGTCGCACCACCTTTCGCATACTCGCGGATATGACAAACCTGGCAACTTACTTGCCCCTGTGCATGCCTGTTCAAGGTAGAACTGGAATGTGGTGCGTCATTATGACAGTTTTGACAGGTAGGGGCTGTAGCCTCCGTCTGACGAAGATCGATACCACGTCCAGCAATCTTATGATTAAGAGCGGAGTGACAACTGACGCAGGAAAGACCCGCCCCGTCTTTTGCCAGGTGGACATCTTGATCAACCGTCGCATTAGCAGAGTTGAGACCCATGTCTCCACGCTTGGTCCAATCACCGCCACCAGCCGTGGCGTGACAACGCAGACAGGATTTATTCGTCGGCATATGCACCGTTCTGGCGACATTAACCATGTTAGTACCTGGAGCCATTTTATCAAAATCAGGAACTGTAGTATAGTTCCCTTGGTCATCTACCTTACCGAAAACATAGGTTTTTACTTCTCCGAGAACGTTGGTTACGGTTTCTTTATTATTCGGGTCAGCAATAAACTTGCGCTGATAGCTGTCATTATGACACATCAGGCAATCGACATCCTCGGCTTGAACAGCATCCGGCGCATTTCCGTCAGCACGGACATGGCAGGAAAAGCAAGCCCCTTTTGAAGACATTGCGTAGGTACAAAAGGTGTTAATTCCGCCCTTGCCTTTGCCCAGTGCCTCTCCATTGGTATTGGTCAGATCAGGTGTAGGACCGGACCATTGCATGTGCAGGCTGTTGAGCATCTCCGATGCCTCAGTCTGGTGACAGCCAATACAGGTTGCAGGACCATTGTATGCAGTTATGGAATTATGGGCGGAAATTGGACCATCCACCGGTGGATCAACAACAGGTGGTGGATCAACCGGTGGATCAACTGGCGGATCAACTGGCGGATCAACTGGTGGTGATTCGGCAACAGTAAATATTGCTACCTTCTTGATTATAGTCGACTGATCTTTAATTACACATTTGTACTTCCATCCTCCAGAAGGACCATCAGGAGGAATGATGAAATCATAATTCGCAGTAAGACTGTCAATGTTCATTTCGTCCCATCTCACCACATTGGTTGCATTTGCATCAGTTATTGTTATTTTTGCTGAAATGAGTGGAAGTCTCCAATCTCCACCGCCAGTACACTGGAACTGGACGCTAGCGCCAGGCACAGCTCCTGCTGCATTTGTCGACATTTTGATATATCGATCATCGTCATCAGCGTAACAATTTCCACTGATCAAGACAGCTAAACTCACTGCAATTACAAATTGCTTCATACATCCCTCCTCTCATTCATGTAAATAATGGCCACTTTTACTTCACAGTTAAGGGCCTCACCAGATATAAACCACAGCATTTGGCTGTGCAAAAGAAGTGCCACATTGTAAACAAACACCAGCCATTTTCATTCATATCACAAAGGTGCATCCTCTCAAGGATGTAACATCAACATAATCCAGTGAGATACATCTACATTGATGGAGTCGATATTTTTTGACTTGTCTTTCACCCCAATCCTCATCTGGATAAACGTATATAACGTTTAAGTAATTCGTTAATAGGTATCGTACGAATCATTACCATTTAAGTAATTCGTTAATAGCAGGTGGGGTTATATAATTGAGGGTTTTCGCGGTGAGGCAGTCCATCCTTTTTACTGGACGGCAGAGCACACTATCGAATCACGGTGGGCCCGACTACTGTACAAGTAGATTGGTGGTAAAGAGGACACAATTTTGCACACGGCAATTTGCATATGAACTTAAATTTACCCACCTTTGCCCCACTGTTACCTTTTGATTGTACTAGAGATTATCCCACAGCGTGGTCCCTCGTAACACTAAAAGCTGTTCGTACTAATTGCATTTCCCTGAAAAGCATCAATTGGCAAATTTATTGCACATAATAAATCTGAGTTGTGTTTCAACCTCCATTTAAGGACCCAAAATGCTTAACCGTCTCAATATCATATTTTACACCTCCAACTCCTCGGCCTGAAATCTCACAGTTAGATCAGCTGACCAAACCCAAAATATGCCTTCCGGTTACGATGAGCCTCGCCCCCTCATTCTGTCCTCAACAAAAACTGAATTATAACTTTAAGTTCTGACTCCTATGATCATTACAAAGGTATTCTCAATACACCCAATGACCCGCAAATCCTTGTTTTTGTTTTTTATGCTTGTCTTCGGTACTATGGTGCAACCCCTCGAGGCCGTTGAACCAAATGCAAAACTCTTTTCAGAGCAAGCAACAGAAAGAGATGCGGCCTACAAGATTATAGCGCAACAGCTTGCTGAAAACATTTCGGCTACAGTTGATGAGAAGGAGAAACAAGGTTTTCTGGTACAGCAACAGCTGCTGACAAAACTTGAAAAACTGCTGGACAAAACTGAAAAATCATCAATGGATTTGTGGTTTTCCGAGCTGGATCTCCAAAAAACTCTTTCCTGGCAGGATTTTGAACAGTATTTGGAACGCTATATCACTGTACTTCAAGAGGCCAAGAGCTCGGCCCAGAATTTGGAAAGTATCAACAAAGAGCAGCAAACTCTGTACAATCGTTTGATTGCACTGGCTGAAAAAGACTCCGACCAAGACATCCTTCAGTTACAGTATGCTTTCAAAGTTCGCAAATTTGCCCGGCAAACTGAATTAGAAAAACAACTCAGGGAGGGGATAGAAATTGCCAAAAAATATTTCCCAACTGTTATTGATCATATCGATGTCGACCAGGAAACGATTAAAAGACAAGAGGAACTACTGAGTCAGGCAAAGAAAAATCTGCAACAGCTTGAAGATGAAAAAATTTTGGCGACTGCAGGTGACGATGTTTTGATTCAGCAGCAAGAAAGTCTCTTGGCTGGCTACCTCGGTCGGGAACTCACCGACGATGAAAGAAAGAAGATGAACTATGAACAGCTCAAGTTACTCAAACAACGGATCCAGCAGCTTATAAAAGACGATCAAATTCTCGAAGGCCAAATCGGCCTTCTTGAAGAAGAACAAAAAACCATCTGGTTCAATTTGGTCGCGGAAAAGCCAGACTTCTTTAAACTTTCCGATTTATCAGGAGATATCACTAAACACATCCTTCGCTTACGAAAGAACACCGAAAAAGCACATAGCCAGATTTACACCTACGAAAAAGAACTATCAACCTTGCGTGGTGGCAATGCCCTGGTAGGTCCGAAAGCACAGGAACTGATTAATACGTTGGACGAAAAGGTCCGAACCGTCTTTACCCTGCTTTCAGGTATAGATCAACGTGCAGAGATACTGGAAAACAAGGGACGATTACTGGACACGGCCATCGACCTGAAACAATCCGCGCTCGGGTCCATGGTAACCAAAACCCGCGAGGCAACAGACCATATATTTGAAAAAGTTGTGTCTGTATTGAAGTATCCACTCATCTCTTATAGCGGTATGAGTATTTCATTACTCCTTTTGCTACAGGTACTCATCCTCCTGGTTTTGGGAATTATTGTTAACCGTCTGTATGGTCTTATGGTGCAGCGGATGGGAAAGAAGAGGAACTGGTCCGAACGAACCGTACACCTCATCCAGGCAGTTGGAAAATATCCGTTCATTTTTATTGTCGCCCTGTTCATGCTATCTGTTGTCGGCATAAACACCCGTTCCCTGGCTCTGGTTGCAGGGGCACTGTCTGTTGGGATCGGTTTTGGAATGCAGACCATTGTTAACAATCTGGTTTCCGGAATCATTCTCCTTTTTGACAAATCTATTCGGCCAGGTGATTTTATTTGCCTGGGTGAAAATTCCACAATGGGTGGTTTCCGAGGCAATGTCGTGCAGATGAATATCCGGGCAACTGTGCTGAGGACCAACGATAATATTAATATTATCATTCCCAATGCCGAACTTATGGCTTCCAAGGTTGTCAACTGGACATATTCAGATGAAATGATCCGTTTCAGGATACCTTTTGCTGTAGCCTATGGGACGGATATTGATGAGGTTAAAGCACTTATAAAAGAGGCAATACTCAATATCCCGGTGGTGTTGTCCGAGCCGGAACCGCAAATTTGGCTGGCAAATCACGCAGACAGCTCGCTGGCTTTTCTTGCCGCAATTTGGGTTGAAGGACTCAATGCACGGCAACCGGCTCGAATAACCGATATCGTCCTATCCACCATATATAAAACCTTGCACGAGCACGGGATTGAGATTCCCTTTCCGCAGATGGACCTGCGCCTACGTAATGCCGAACCTCAACAGCCAAATTTCATGGGCATCACAGACGCAATGCGGCTCAAAATGTTCCAGGAGGCGACGCCCCAATAAAAGAGCTTCATATTCGAGGCGTGTGAATTTCATTATTATTTCGGCGTACTAGGGTACGTCGTAATAATAATGAAATTTGCAACAACGAAGAAGATGAAGAGTTTTTACGACACCATCATATATTATTTGCGCAAAGCTTGGAGAAGCTGCTGCGATGGGACACCATCTTCGACCAGCCCGGCCTGGACCTGAAACTGCATGATGGCAGCTTTGGTGCCACCCCCCAGATGTCCATCGATCTCTCCGGCATAATACCCGCGCTGTTGCAACCGTTCCTGTAGTTCAATCTTGTCTTCAATACCAAGAGACCCGGGAGGTCTTGGCCAAGGTTGGACCAAACTGTTCAACCCGGCCAGTCGATCGGCAAGGAGCCCAACAGCAAGAGCGTACGAATCGGAATTGTTATAGCGTTTGATGACATAAAAATTCTTCATCATCAGAAAAGCTGGACCATTAGTTCCGGCCAGGATTTTCAGTACTGCTTTATCATCTGGCCAGGGATACGGTTGACCACCCGGCCGTTTGAAGCCAAGTTTTTGCCACTCAGCAAGAGTCTTGGTCTGATCCTTGAACTGTTCTCCGCTTGAGGGAAGAATGACTTCGTATCCCCAGGTTTTGCCTGTTCGCCAACCGTTTTTCTGCAAAAGGTTGGCGGCGGTGGCCAGGGCATCAGGGATGGAATTCCAGATATCTCGACGGCCATTACCATCCATGTCGACACCATAGGCAAGATAGCTGGTGGGAATAAACTGAGTGTGCCCCATGGCTCCAGCCCAGGAACCGGCAAGTTGCTCTTTGGAGATATCCCCGGCCTGAAGAATTTTAAGTACGGCAATCAGCTGCGTGCGAGCAAATTTTTGTCTTTTGGGATCCCCAAAAGCAAGTGTGGCAAGAGCGCGGGGAACATAATGCAGTCGGCCTAAATTTTCGAGGATGGCACCGTAATTCGATTCCATCGACCAGATGGCGAGCAACACCGATTGTTTGACGCCGAATTTATTTTCAACCTCAGCGAGAGTCCCGGCATAATACCTGCCCATTTTTTCACCTTTGTTGATGGACAGAGGATTAACCCGAGCGTCGAGATAATCCCATATTTCGGTGGTAAACTCCGGCTGATAATTTGCTTTTTCAAGAACCTTGGCATCAGGCTCCGTCACCCCGGCAAAGGCCATGTCCCAGGTAGCTCTGCTGATCCCCTCTTTTTCCGCCTCGGGGTAGAAGCCCTCGATCCATTGCACAAAATCCCTGTTTTCGGCCGCTTCTGCCACAAAACTCATTATGCCATTTAACAGAACCAACAGCAGAAAAAACAACACAAATTTGGCTGGAAACTTTGTCACGTCAACCTCTCACATACTCAATTTTATCTAGAAAAAGACCAGGTTAAGCATAAACGGTTCTCAGATTTCCTGCAATCGGCAACAGTCCCCAACCATGTTATTGCCATCTGAGTTCTTTTCGAATAGTCTTTGTCCCATGGATATACTCCCCTCTCTCTTCACCATATTCACCACCCCCAGCCTGTCACTGCTTTTTGTTCTCAGTTTTCTGGCGGCAACTCTTCTGCCCATCGGTTCTGAATGGTTGCTGATTGTCATGGTCTTACAGGGATTTTCTCTCCAGAATGTTGTTATCACTGCAACACTTGGCAACTTTTTGGGTGCCTGCACAACCTATCTGATCGGTATCTGGGGGGCGGATTTTTTCATCAGAACCATCCTCCGCATCAGTGATACTCAGCTTGTGAAAGCTAAAAAGATGTATGGGGAATATGGCTCATGGTCTCTGCTTTTGAGTTGGCTGCCGATAATCGGCGACCCTTTATGTCTAGTTGCCGGCGTCTTTGGGATCAGCTTTATCCGTTTTTCAGCTCTTGTTTTTGTTGGCAAATTATTTCGATATGCTATTCTTGCTCTTATCGCACAACAAGCAACAGGAGGCTAAGCGACAATGAAACAACAGATTTTATCTACTATATACGACATCTTCGACCAGTGGAACAGGGACCTGGATAAGGCCTGCCATAGGGGCTGCAGTGGCTGCTGTACACAAAATGTGACAATCACAGCTATAGAAGGTGAGGCGATACTTCGCTATGTTTTAGCTGAAGACATGGCCCTCTGGCTGGCGGAGAAACTGGCCTCTCCCCGAACCCACATCCCACCTAAGATGACCACCAACGACTTTGCCTCAGCCTGCCTGGAAGGCAAGGATGCAGATCCTGCTGACCAGCACAATCTGGCTATCTGCCCCTTTCTGGACAAAGGCCTTTGCAGTATCTATCCAGCCCGACCCTTTGGTTGCCGACTCTTCATCTCCCAAAGAACATGCTCGGCTATTCACCCGGCTCTGGTCTCCGATTTTTACTTCGAAGCCGCAACAGCCGTGACCCAGCTCATCGAACATCTTGGTCAAAAAGAATACTGGGGAAATATGCTGGACGTACTCCCTGCCCTTCTGGACATCAGTGAATTTCGGGAGATAGCAGACCATCTGAACTCCACCCAGATTATACAGGCTCGGATGAAAACCCTCACGGCAAAACCGCTGCCCGGTTTTCTCCTCAGCGAAGAACACACCAAGGAGGTATCACCTCTTCTTGAAAGCATCTTTGCTGCCGAAGTCGCAGGAAAAAGGGTGGAAGATATCCTGAACGGGAGATGATTCTCCACCCCATTTCCTGTTGGCAATCACTGATGGTGTCGTAAAAACTCTTCATCTTCTTCGTTGTAGCAAATTTCACTTTCATTACGACGTACCCTAGTATGCCGAAATGAAAGTGAATTTCACACGCCTCGAATATGAAGCTTTTTACCTAACCATTTCCAACTTGAGGTTTTTACGAAATTGACAATCACTGAAACAAAGACAAATATTCTCCGTATCCTTTGGCCTTCAACTCCTCTACGGGGATAAAGTTAAGTGATGCCGAATTGAGACAATAGCGCAGGCCGGTGGGGGCTGGGCCGTCATTAAAGACATGGCCGAGATGAGAATCCGCCGCTGCGCTTCGCACCTCGGTACGCACCATAAACAACTGCACATCTTTTTTCTCAATAACGTTTTCAGGGACCAAGGGTCGGCTAAAACTTGGCCACCCGGTTCCCGAATCAAACTTGTCAAGGGAACTGAAAAGCGGCTCCCCGGAGACGATGTCCACATAGATACCGGCCTTCTTATTGCCTTCGTAGATATTTTCATAAGGCCGCTCGGTGCCATTTTGCTGGGTAACCTCATATTGCACCGGGGTTAACCGTGAACGTAATGCCTCATCCGAAGGCTTAACAAACTTTTTCACCTTGGGCTCCTCCTTCCAGGTTCTTTCCAGAAAACCCGCCCTGCCGGAACCAACCTTATAGGCCTCGTAATGATTAACATTTTTCTTATAATAATCCTGATGGTAGTCTTCAGCGGGATAAAAAGGTTTGGCGGAGATAATGGCTGTTGCTATCGGCCTTGTAAAAACGCCTGAGGCAGCCAGCTCATCCCGGGATTGTTCGGCGACCTTTTTTTCCTCCGGGTCGTTATAAAAGATTGCCGTTTTATAGTGCTCACCACGATCGGCGAACTGGCCCCCTGGATCGGTGGGATCGATATACCGCCAGAAGGTATCGAGTAATTCCTTAAAGGAAATTTTTTCCGGATCATAGACGACCCGAACGGATTCGATATGTCCGGTCCGACCACTGGATACCTGTTCATAAGTGGGATTTTTTTCATCACCCCCACTGTATCCGGCCATCACATCAATCACCCCTTCCAGTTGTTCAAAGGGTGGCTCCATACACCAGAAACAGCCGCCACCGAATACAGCAATTTTATGTGGTGGAACCGGTCGATCGCTGGCTGCAAAAGCGGTCATCGCCAGGACAAATACAGCGGCCACGAGTATTAAGTATTGCATAGAATTCTCCTTTTTTTATCATGTTTTCACCTTACATCTCCGCCAGACATTATGCACTGCTACCAATTCGATCAAGATTCCTCTGAATTTGCATTTATAACCGGGCAAAGAGGCTCTACAAAAGTTCCTCCCCTTTCCCTCTTTTTTGTCTATCCGGACAAGTTTTCTGTTTCAAAAAGAAGGTTCGATTGCTATAGTGCCCACCATGAAAAAGCCAAATAATACCAAACGAACCAAGTTTATTTTTGTTACCGGTGGCGTCCTCTCCTCTCTAGGAAAAGGACTGGCCTCCGCAGCCCTTGGGGCACTGCTCGAAAGTCGAGGACTGACGGTAACCTTTCAGAAATTGGACCCCTATATCAACGTCGATCCGGGTACCATGAATCCTTTCCAGCACGGTGAGGTGTACGTCACCGACGACGGGGCCGAGACAGATCTTGATATGGGCCACTATGAGCGCTTTACCAATGCGGTCATGGCTCAGAAAAACAATTATACCTCAGGGCGCATTTACTATTCCGTTATCACCAAAGAACGGCGTGGCGAATATCTCGGTGGCACTGTGCAGGTTATTCCCCATATCACTGACGAGATTAAGGCTGCGGTGAGACAGCTTGACGGTAGCGCTGACGTGGCCATCATTGAAATCGGCGGCACTGTCGGTGACATTGAAGGACTGCCGTTTATCGAGGCCATCCGTCAGTTGCGTGGTGATCTGGGGCGCGACTACACTCTTTTTGTTCACCTGACCTTGGTACCGTATATTAAAACCGCAGGTGAGGTAAAAACCAAACCGACTCAGCACTCGGTTCGAGAACTCCGGGCCGATGGTATTCAACCGGATATTCTGGTCTGCCGCACTGAAATCCCCTTGGAAGACAGCCTGAAGGCGAAAATTGCTCTGTTTTGTAATGTTCCCCAGGATGCCGTTATCACAGCAATCGACGTCAAGACTATTTACGAACTTCCCCTGCATCTGCATAAGGAAGGTCTCGACACTAAGATTCTCGAGCTGCTCAATATGTGGACCGGCCAGCCGAACATCAAACCATGGGAAGACCTGGTTCATAATATCCAGAACCCGCTGAACGAGGTCACCATCGCCATAACCGGCAAGTATGTTGATCTGACAGAATCCTATAAAAGCCTCCACGAAGCGCTGGTTCATGGCGGTCTTGCCAATGGTACCAAAGTCAATTTGGAGTATATCAGCGCTGAATGCCTTGAATCGAAAAATGTTGCCAGTCTTCTCGACAGCTGCGACGGTATTCTTGTTCCCGGCGGTTTCGGCCAGCGCGGCGTCGAAGGAAAGATTAAAGCTATCAACTATGCCCGTAAAAACAAAATTCCGTTTTTTGGCATATGCCTCGGCATGCAGCTGGCGGTTGTTGAATTTGCAAGAGATGTTTTAGGCCTTTCCATGGCCAACTCAACCGAACTGGATGAAGCCACCCCTGATCCTGTCATCTATCTGATCAAAGAGTGGTTTGATTACAGAACCAATCAGAAGCAGATACGAGACGAAGAGTCGGACCTCGGCGGCACCCTGCGACTCGGCGCCTATCCTTGTGTATTAAAAGAAGACACCAATGCACACCGGGCCTACGCTTTGGATGAGATTTCCGAGCGTCACCGACATCGGTTTGAATTTAACAATGATTACCGACAAAAACTGGAAGACAGCGGCCTGGTCGTGTCGGGCACTTCTCCGGACAACAATCTAGTCGAAATAATCGAACTTGAGGATCACCCCTGGTTCCTCGGCTGTCAGTTTCATCCAGAGTTCAAGTCCAAGCCGATGAAACCCCATCCGTTATTTAGGGATTTTATCAGTGCGGCTCTTGCCCACAAGCAACGAGGATAAGTCAGTGACAGCCGAGATTTCCGTTGCAATCGACACCCCCTCGGGCACGCCGCTTGTCATCGGCACGGGGCAGCCATTATTACTTATCGGCGGCCCCTGCGCCCTTGAATCCGAGGAACTTGCGCGAACCGTTGCCAGCACGATGCAGGAGATCTGTCACCGATTGGGGATCTCCTACATTTTCAAAGCCTCCTTTGATAAAGCCAACCGAACCTCACTTACGTCCTACCGGGGGCCCGGCCTGGAAGAAGGCCTGGCAACGCTTGCGAAAATCCGCAAGGAAATAGGGGTACCGGTCATTTCCGATATCCACGACGTAAGCCAGGTGGATGCCGCAGCCGAAGTACTTGATATTCTGCAAATTCCCGCATTTCTCTGTCGTCAGACAGACCTACTGACCGCCGCCGCCAAAACCGGCAAAGCCGTTAATGTCAAAAAAGGTCAGTTCGTCTCCCCCTGGGATATGGAAAACGCGGTCAATAAAATGCGTGGGGCTGGTGGCCAAAAGATCATGCTGGTGGAACGTGGCGCAAGTTTTGGTTACAATAATCTGGTGGTCGATATGCGCTCCCTGCCGGTCATGCGCTCCTTTGGCTGTCCTGTCATCTTTGATGCCACTCACTCAGTGCAGCTCCCCGGCGGTGCAGGTGGTTCTTCCAGCGGTCAGCGAGAATTCATAAGTACCCTCAGTAAAGCTGCTGTTGCTGCCGGAATTGACGGCCTGTTTATGGAAATACATCCCAATCCGGACCAGGCCCTTTGCGACGGTCCGAATTCCATCCCCCTTGATAAAGTTGAAGAACTTCTTGTGCAGCTGATCAGGGTACGAAATGCAGTGAC
>ERZ889078.2848-NODE-2848-length-11990-cov-19.092836_pt1 | contig 11990 bp, 12 predicted proteins | sample MGYA00521266_ERZ889078 | MGnify/ENA primary metagenome ERZ889078 (study PRJEB32303, sample SAMEA104408618) | aquatic metagenome | biome: Brackish water; feature: Pelagic; material: water | place: Baltic Sea | collected 2014-06-16T06:34:00 | depth 76,534 m ... | reverse complement strand
ATCTCTATAAGATTTGTAATTATCAATTTCTTCTTGAGTCCAAGCATAAGTTCTAAGAGTCATTATACCTCTACCTGTATGAGAAGGGCCTCTATGAGCATAATTATCTTGTTGATGACTTAATTCTGATCTTGTTCTGAATTCAAAAGTTGCTAAGATAACAGGATGAACTCCTTTTATAGGTGGCTTTTTAGCTAGAATTTCAATTTCAATCATGGAAGATTCAAATGCGCTTATCAAATCAGGACCCATGATGTGTTTTTCTTTCATTTGTAGTCTTCTAATATTTCTAAGATGAGGCTTAATCCAAGCCATATACATCTTTATAGTGTCCCAGTGTTGTCTTAAATATTTTAATTGAAAGGTTCTTCTACTATCCATTTCTTTATGAGTTTTTTCTTTCCAATTAATATAAGAATATAGTTTTCTTCTTAAAACATTTTTTAATGAGGTATTAAATTTCATACCATCAACTTTTCTATCAACTGCTTCTAAAGAATATGCGTGTGTATTAAAAAATAAATCAGGTAAAGTTGTGAATCCTACTGTTTGAGCTAAGCCATAAACAGAAGCAGGATTTTTTGATGCTCCTTCAACAAGGTCAACATATAGTCCTTTTAAAGTAACATCTGCACTTTTAGATTCTTTCCAATTATTATAAATTTCTAATCGTTCATCAATAATTCTAAGCTCTCGAACTAATTGGAAAAGATCTTTGACCATTTTTCCAATAGAAGCCATGTATTGAGAAACTCTATCTTGTTGAATTGAAAGTCTTTGCTGAGCAGCTCCCCAAAAAGCACTTTGTTCAGATGCAGAAAAAACATCAGTTATTTTTTCAATATCATTATATGATTGATCTCTTCTTAATTGACTAATAGTCCAGTAGTACATTTCTTCAATAGACATGTTGAATGATTCGTGCATTAATCTATATCTTTTAACAGCTTTAGGAAAACCAGTAGGAGAATAACCAGTGTTATGAGGGGCCATTTTAGCCTGAAGAGTAACTTCTTCTGCAATCTCTTCTTTAAATCCGTACTTTGCCAGACCTTTAAGTTCAATCTTGTCTTTTTCTCCCATCTTACATTTTTAGTTTTATAGCTTTATATTCTTTTCGATTATTTAAGAGAGGTCTCTCTTAACTACAATTTTTTTTTTTTTGATTTTGTTATTTATGATGATGAATGTATTTTCTATGTTTAAGTTCTTTTATATGATTAATTTTAGTTTCAATCATTTTATCAATACTTCCAGAAACATCTTCAAGCAAGATTGCAACATGATTTCCGCCAAGTAAATGAGGAACAATTACATAATCAGCTCCCAAGTCATATAACTCTAAAGAATCATTAACTGTTAAAGCAGTAACGATGATTGTTGCATGTACATTTACTTCTTTAATTTTTTTAATTAAAAGATGATTTGATTTAACATCTGGAATAGTTGAGATGACCATATCAATATTTCTTAATTTTAATTTTTCTAAAATTTCAATATCGCTAAAGTCGCCATAAATACAAGGAATTTTCTTCTTAATAAGGCTTCTGATGATATCAGGATTTAAATCAACGATTACATAATCCTTTTTCATCCTTTCAAGACTTTTTGCAATACTATAACCCATCCTATCATAACCTATAAGAATGGCATTATGTGTATGATCTTCTTTTATAAAATGAAGTTCTTTATTAACAGGACTTAAATTTTCAAAAATTTTCAAATACTTACTCAATTTATTGTATAGTTGCTTATCGAACTTAATGAAATAAGTTGAAATAGTAACAGTAATAACAGCAAGGATTGTTGTTAGTGAGAGGAAATCTTGGCTGAGGTGTCCTAATAGTGCTCCTTGAGCAACTATTATAAGAGAGAATTCTGATGTTTGAGCTAAACTAATACTAGTCATGAATGAAGCTTTTCTTTTATAACCAAAAAAACTACAAATAAGTGTTGTTAATATTGGTTTAACAATGATTACTAAGAATGTTAAAGCAACTATTATAGGAATCCAAGTAGCAAATTTATCAAGCACTAATTCCATACCTAGTGAAACAAAAAAAATTGTTGAAAAAAAATCTCTTAATGATTTTACTCTACTTTCAATTTCAATATTATAAGGAAGATTAGCTAATGCAACTCCTCCAATAAATGCACCAATCGCAATTGAAAATCCGAAAAAAGTACTTATAATTCCAAACGAGAAACAAACAGTTATGGCCATTAAAAATAATATTTCCGGTGTTTTAGCAGCGATTTTAAAAATCTTTGGAAATATAAATCTACTAGCTAAATATGCTATTACTAACATGGCAAAACCTTTGAAAATAGCAATGAATAATACTAGAAAAGACATGTTATCAATAGTTTGAAGTGTTGAAAGAGCAATTATTGCAAATAAATCTTCCATTAATAAAAAACCAATAATGATTCGTCCATGAAGAGTGTCAAGTTCTTCTTTATCAGACAGTAATTTTACAACAACCATGGTGCTGCTAAAAGCAACAATTAAACCTAAATAAATGACTTGTTCTCCAACAAAACCAAGCCATGAAGCAATTAACATTCCTAATAAAAAAAGAGAAATAATTTGAACGCTTCCACCAACACTTGATAGTAATCCTACATCTTTTAATTTTCTAAAATCAAGTTCTAGACCGACCATGAAAAGTAAGAATGCAACACCTATTTCAGCCAAAGTTTTTATAGTCTCAAGGTCGGTTATAAAACCAAAACCAACTGGGCCTATAATTAAACCTGCAAGAATATAAATTGGAATAAGAGGTTGTTTGAGAACTCGAGCCAAGAAACCAAGAACTGTGGCAAAAATAATCATTAAGCCTATATCAAAAAATATGTTTACCACTAGACACCTCTTTATAGTTACCTCTCACTAATTTTGAGGTATTCTCATATATAAAATTATTGATTATGAGTGTAAAAATAAACGATTTAGAACCAATCTTTTTTCTTAAAGAAAATGAATAACATAATCATTGAACAAACAATTAGGCCCCAAGCAAAAAGATAACCATGTTGCCAATTAATTTCAGGCATTATTTTAAAATTCATACCATAAAGACCTGTGATGAATGTAGGAACAAGAATGAGTGATCCAAAAGCAGTCATTTTCTTAATTATTTTATTAAGATTGTTTGAAACATTACTCAAGTATAAGTCGAGAGTTCCTGTAAGAATATCTCTATATGTTGCAACCATATCAATTAATTCGATAGTGTCATTGTATAAATAACGAAAATTCTTAATGTATTTTTCATCAAGATTATCAGAACTTTCTTTTTCAATACTAACTAAAACTTCTCTGTTAGCTGAAAGAGCTTTTTGAAAGAAAATAAGTGTTTTTTTAAGAGAGAAAATTTTTTGAACTGTTGATTTTTCAGAACTATGAAACGCCAGATCTTCAACTTTATTAATATCTTTTTCAATTGAGTCAAGAATGGAAAAATATTCATCAACTATGTTGTCAATTAGCTTAAAAGCCATGTAAGTAGTTCCTTTTTTTAAAGAAGATTTCTTAACTTCATCGCTTTGAAGTTCAACTTGTTTTAATGAATCAAGTTCATGATTTGAAAATGTAACAATTAAATTCTCAGATATTAAAACAGAAAATGCTGCTGCTTTAACTTCTTTATTTTGAATAAGAGGACTCTTAAAAATTATCATAAAATAATTATCTAAATCAGTAATACTTGGTCTTTCATTTTCATCAAGACATCTTTCTAGTTCTTCTTTTGGAATGGCTATTTTTTCACTAATTTTTTCTAGCTCTTCTTTTGTTGGATTAGTACAATTTATCCACTTAATTTTATGAAAATCTAAATCATCTATATTGCTTTCTTCAATAGAATTAGTTTCTGAATTATACTGTAAAGTTTTAAGCATGTATTTGTAATTAATGAAAATCATATAAAAACTTTGTTTACTACTTTAGATAAGATACTATTTTTCTATGATTATAAATGACAAACTTTAAATTCTAGTTCTCTAAAAAAAGTGTATGCTTGACTGGAACGAATTTAAATCAAAATTTGACATGGAGATATTTAAGACTGTTTTTAAACAATGTTTAGATGTTAATAGCGAAAAAGTTTTAATTATTGGAGATTATGGTTCTAAAAACAATCTTTTATCACCGTTGTTAACTAATGCTTATGCATTTGCAGCTAGAGAAATGGGACTTGATTATAGTGTTGTATTGCAGAATTCTAAAGCAAGAGAAGATATGGCTGATGAAGTAATGTTATCGACCCTAAAAAAACTTCCACAAGCAAGTACTATAATCTTGAATGTTTCTAATAGAATGGGAAAATTGGGAAATCTCGGAAAAAGTTTTAGGAAATTCTGTCATGATAGTGATCATAAATTTATTACTTCATCAAGTTTAGGAAGCTTACAAAGCGATCAAATAAAATATGTTTTGAAATCAATGAATGTCGATTATAAAAAAATGCATGATAAAGGTGAAAGAATAAAAAAAGCTTTAGATAATGGACGAGAAGTACATGTTTTTACAAAGGCTGGAACTGATCTTCTTTACAATGTAGAAGGTTATGAAGCAATTAATAACGATGGAATTTATAATCGAAAAGGGATGGGTGGGAATTTACCTGCGGGAGAAACGTATATTGCTCCAAACAAAAGAGAAGTAGAAGGAACAATAGTAATTGATGGAAGCTTAAGATTAAAAGATAGGACTATGATTGTTAATAATCCTGTAAAATTAGATATAAAGAAAGGTGAAATTGTAAATTTCGGACCTGGTTATGAATCAAATCTTTTAAAACAAACAATTGAATGGGCTCATGGCAGGTCAAAACATCCTTGGGGAGTTCGAAGAATTGGGGAATTAGGAATCGGAACAAACCCTAACGCTAAAATAATTGGTGCAACAGTGGTTGATGAGAAAATGCTTGGAACTTGTCACTTTGCAATTGGTAGTAATGCGTGGTTTGGAGGAACAATTTATTCAATAATTCATTTAGACCAAGTATTAAAAGATCCTGTAATAAAAGTTGATGGAAGACTTCTCAGAGTTTAATTAATTCTTTTTGATTTCACAACCACCTGCAGGTAGAACTCGAATAATATCATCAAGGTCACCACCGATTTTTTTCTTAATAATTTTTGCAATAGTGCTTGCTTTTTCTTTTCCTTGGACAACTTCAACGAATTCTTTACAATTTTTTTTGATTGCAGATACAGGTCCGCCCATGACTTTATCCTCATGAATACCAACGGCCAAATTCATTTGAGGAATTACATAATTGGTTTTCCCCCTAATCATAAATGAACCTTTAGTCATGAACTCTCCAGAATTAGCTTCTTTGGTAACTTGATCAGGGTTTACATTAAAGACATCAAGAGAAGTCATTCCTTGACGCCAAGCTCGACTATAAACTGCTGTAAAATTAGTTGCTTCTTGTATTGTTAATTCTGAAATTTTCCCGCCTTCAGATTTAATAACAACGAATGGTGAACCAGCCATATCAGTGTGAAAAACTAAATCGTCAGTATCAGTATATTTCTTAACGACTATCTCGTTAGTTGTAGCGTCGCGGCCGCCAATTACTAAAAGTCCATCACTAGAAACAAACCATCGAAACTTTTCAAACCATTCTCGCTTAACAACTTTTTTTATATTAAGCTCTTTAATTTCAACTTTTTCATCTTCAACGGTTTTAAGCTTTTTTTTAGATATTTCTAATGCTTCTAAAGCTCCTTTTAGCTTTTTCTTAGCTTTCTTAGATTTTTCAAAAAATACACTAGCATTTTCTTCTACACTTTTTCTAATATCAAGACTTATCTTCATAGAGTATCTTAATTAGAAATTGTTTAAATAGTTTTGCTTAACAAGAAGGAAGTAAGTCCCAGTTAACTGCATTTTCTTCACAAAGAGTAGCTTCACCATGAGAAATAATTCGAGGAATTAATTTATTTTGCATTTTACAAAAACCATCTTGATTAATTATGTCGCTTGGTAATGAAGAACAATCTACTTCGTCTTCAGTGATTCCCGCACTCCAATTCATAATCATGGCTCCAATAGCAACTGCGAATGCAATCAAAAGAATAGTTGCAATAATTGGAGACATCCCTCTTTTATTCATTTAGTAATATAATTACAGGATTGATATTTAAAGTTTACCTTTTTAATAATAAAATCATAATCTTTATTAATAAGTTCTATTTTAAGTCAATAAAAGGGGTGATTGTAATGTTAATTTTATGGTTAGTGGGTGCTGTTATTCTATTTATTCTATTAGGACTTAAAGTTGTTAATGAATATGAACGAGGAGTAAAGTTCACTTTAGGAAAATATGCTGGTATTATGACTCCAGGTTTAAATGTTGTAGTTCCAATTTTTCAAGCTTGGCAAAGAGTAGATATGAGAGTTAAAGCTGTTGATGTTCCAGATCAAGATTGTATGACTAAAGACAATATTTCTGTAAATGTAAATGCAGTTATTTATTATCAAGTTGCAGACGCTGAAAAAGCAATAATTCAAGTTGAACATTTTAATTATGCAATTAGTCAATTAGCTCAAACAACAATGAGAAATATTGTTGGAGAAGTTGAACTAGATGAATTATTAAGTCAAAGAGATCAAGTATCTGAAAAAATACAAGCAATTGTAGACAAAGCATCAGATCCTTGGGGAATAAAAGTCAATGCTGTTGAACTTAAAGATGTTGTTCTGCCGGCTGATATGAAAAGAGTAATGAGTAAACAAGCAGAAGCTGAAAGAGAGAAGAGAGCTGTAATTATTAAAGCTGAAGGAGAAGTAGTTGCTGCAACTAACTTATCTAAAGCAGCTCATCTAATGTCCAGATATGACGGTGCACTTCATTTAAGAACGCTTCAGACCATTAACGACCTTTCATCAGACCAAAGTAATACCGTGATTTTTGCAGTGCCTTTAGAAGTCTTAAGAGCTTTAGAAGGTTTAGCTGGCAGGAAGAAAGTTTAATTTTTTTTTTTTTTATTTGATTGAATTTATTCAATTATGCCAGAATGTTTAATTCTGAACATTTTTTTATTTTATTTTTATTGCCACATTTCAAGAGCTTCTTCTTCAATAAAATGAAGTTCTCCAGGAACAATAATGCAATGTAATGGTTCGCCAAAATCTTCTTTTAATAATTTGTTAGCAGTTCCATATTTAATTTTGTAATTACCACCAAGACGAGCACAACCAATAATCATCGTGTTTTTAGTAAAAACTTTCTCTTTTCTTTTACTTTCAATTTCAAAAAGAATCTCAATAGCTTCATTAACAGTCATATTTCTATCTGGTTTTATATCAAGAAGAACTTGAGTGTGTAAATTACATTCTTTATTTTTTTTAATAACATCATAAGCAGTTTCTGGTTTAAAGTTTTCCTCAGGGTAAGGAATAGAAGTTGTTTTTCCAAATTTGTAAAGTTCTAGTCCAACAATACCAATAGCAGTTAAAACAGAAGCATTATTAATTACTGAAACACCAATTCCTCGTTTTCTTGCTCGAAGATAAATATCTGTGTGAGTTGTAGCTCCAAAAACATCGCCAACAACTAAAAATGCAACTTCTTTATCTTTGGCTTTATCAAGAATTTCTTCAGCGTTTTTTTCAACTAAGTCACGATCTGCAAGAATAATTTCTTTACCATATAAGTTCTCAAGTTCTTTAACAGAACAATGAAGTTTAGAAGTATAAGTTTCTAAGAAAACATAATCACATTTTTCAACAGCTCGAAGTCCTTTATAAGTTATATCTTCTGCGTTATCTAAACCAATTCCAATCATATAAAGAGTCATTTATTATAAAGAATGATGTTCATTTAAAAAATTAATTGTTAGAACGCTGCATAATCAAAATATCTTCAGTTGTTAATTTTTGTCTTTTTTTGATTTTAGTCTCAACTTCTTTTGTTTTTTCTTTTAAACTTTTAGTTCTTTTAGTTTCTTCTAAAACTTCTGATTCAACATTATGTTGTTTTAGAACATCTCTAATCTTATTAAGTTCTTCAAGTTTGACTTTCATCTGATCACTGATGTTCTTATGTTCGTCTTTCTTTTCTAAGAATTTTTCTTGAGCTTTTTGTTCTTTTTCTCTTAATTCATCAATTTCTTTTGAGCTTCCAATTAATTCTTCATGATGTTCTTGGCTTTCCTTAGCTTCTTTTTGAATTGATTTATGAACTGCATTAGCTTCTTTTTTCAAATCATTAATCTCTTTTCTTTTAGTCTTAGCTTGTTCCCAACCTTCACTAAAAGCTTTAACATCTTTATACTGAGCTTTCATTTTTTTAAGCTCTTTCATAAGCTTTTGTTCCTGCTGAAAACCCATACCTTCGGTTTCGATTCGAAATTCAAGTTTTTCAATTCTGCTTTTTAGTTCAGAAGGTCTATCAGTAACACCTTTTTTCTTTAAAGATTCAGAATAATTCTTTTTAATATCATTAATTTCTTTTAAACCATTAACAATGGATTTATTCATCTCATCTCTTTTCTTTTTCAAATCACGAACATCTTTAGTAAGAGAATTTCTTTTAGTTTTAGAACCTTTTAAAGCAGAAATTCTATCTTTAATCTCTTTAAATATAGAACTCTTCCTCTTGAACCAGTTTTCTTTATCAGCATTTACTTTATTTAGCTGTAAACGTAGTTCATTAACCTCTTTTTGAGCCTGTTGCAGGTCTTCAATAAGTTTACTTTTTTCAGATTCGTTTAACATTGTTCAACACGTAATATAATTAAAAATTTTAATAAAAAAAAATTATAGAAATCTTATTTTTTGATTTCTAATTATCCAAATAATGCGCCTAAACCTGCAGCTGCTTGTTCTTCAACTTCTTCTTCTTTTTCTTCTGCTTTAGGAGCTTCTGCTGCGGGTGCATCTCCACTAGCTGCTGCTGCTGGAGCTGCAACTGGTGCAATTGCTGCGCTTGCTATAGCTTCATCAATATTAACGCCATCAAGAGCTGCTACGAGTGCTTTAATCCGTGAAGCATCTGCTTTAACGCCTGCTGCTTCTAAGACTTTTTTCATTGAATTTTCATCGACTTTTTGCCCTGCTTTGTGCAAGAGCATTGCTGCGTATACATATTCCATCTTAATACCTCCAGTTAGGATTGATCTTCAGGAGTCTCACTTTGAGGTTTTTCCTCTTGTGCACTAGCAACGTCGTTGCTTGGTGTTTCTTCCTGTGCTGTTTCATCCTTTGATTCTGTTTCTTTGGCTTCCTCTTCTACTTTAGGAGCCTGTTCTTCTTGAGCCGGTGCTTTAGTTTTCACTTCTTCTTTAGTTTCTACTACTGGCTCTTTAATATTTAAACTTGAATTTAATGCTTTAGCTTGTGAGTCTGCTTTAGCAAGAACATCTTTAACAGTTTCGCTTGTTAAAATATTTTGACTTCTTGCAAGAGCTAATGCGTCACTAGCTGCTTTTTGTAATAATACTGTTGTTGTTTGTTCGGTTGGGAATCCTGCATTAACTGCAAGATTGAAAGCCATGCTTGCTGCAGATTTAATGTTATTAACATATTCATCAACATCAATATCTAATACATCTTTTGTAATGATTTCACCATTCTCGTAAACTGCAATTAAATCAAGACCAATTTCCATTGGTTCGACTCCAAGTCTTTGAAGTAAGGCTGCAAGTTTTGCATTAACTACATCTCCTTCTTTAGCTACAACTGAATCTTTTTTAATAGCAATTTTTCCATTTTCAACACCAGATACAATTCCAAATCCACCAAGTTCTCCAATAATTGGTCCTGGTGCAAAATTAGTTGGTCCTGCTTTTACAATAAGATCATTTGGTGCTGTTTGTCCAGCTTTAATTGGTGCTGTTGATTTATTCTTTTTTAATGTGTTAAAAAGTTTGAATGGATTATCTTTTGTAAATACTAAAGCTGGTAAACCTTTGAAATGTTTAACCAATTCGTTAATATTAGGTTTTTTTGAGTTTTCAAAAGCGAGTTTCATAAGCCTTTGCTTAGTCATTCTAATAAAGACGGTTTCTCGAAGTTTTTCTCTCATTTTTTGTAGCTGTTTAGCAGGTAAATTCATCATGTTAACAACTCCTATGATAGGATTTTCTTCTATTAACTTTGAGAATTCCTTTACTTTTTCCTTTTTATGTTCAGCTACTTTTGCCATTTTATATTTTCACCGGTTTACTCATAGTGAATTTTAAGTATATTCCTTTAATATTATTTTTTTCTTTTGGAAGATGATGAACTAATTGATTGTAAATCATTTGAATATTATCAATGATTTGTTCAGGATCAGTATCTTCTTTTCCAACAGCTACATGAACAACAGGTTCTTTTTTAGCAACTACATGAACTGTTTTTTGAAGTTTTTCATATAATGGTTTAATTTGAGGTTTTGCAGCTACAATACCACCAACTTTTGGGTTAGGCATTTTTCCTCTTGGACCAAGTGTTCGTCCAAATGTTGCTGCAACTGCAGTCATTAAACTACCTTGTGCAATAAAATAATCATATTTTTTAGCTAATGCTTTAGATTTTTTCTTATCTTTGAATTCAACAAATCTAGTTTGAGGGATTGTTTCATCACAAACAATTTTAGCTTCATCAGCTAGTTCTGGTCCTACAAACGCACAAACTGTTTGTTGATTACCAGTAGAAAAATGTAAATTTGCAAAGAAATCAACTTGTTCTTCGGGTTTTTTAAGATTTAAATCTTGAAGAGTTATGATAACATCGACTGTTTGGTTGAAATTCCTCTTTTTAGAGTCCTTCTTTAGTTGTTCTAATCCTTTTAATATACTTTTTTTATCCATCGTTCCCTCCTACATTAAGTAGTATTTTCGGGTTATAACCTTGTGATTTTGGTTTTGTTTATAAATATTACTGTTTATTGGTTAGCACTAAGTCTAATGCACTCGTAAGTTCTTTTATTTGTTTTTTAGAAGGATCTAATCCGTCATCTCTAATATATTGAAATGGTAGACTGTAGAATGTTATGAAAGAGTTTTGATTAAGTTTAGGATACCATTTTTTTTCAATTTGAAAATATTGTTCAAGGTTTTCGAATCCGTCTTTTCGTAATTCTTCTTCTGTTAATTGGTAAGGAAGACAAATAGTTACTTGATTAATTTTATGGGTGTTCATTACAGGTCTAGAGCCTCGAGATGATTTAATATAACCTTTGATTCCAACACGATCAGGTCTGTTAATTTCTGCTAATACTTCATTTATTTCAAAAGCGATTTTATTATATTCTTTTTCATGATTTTTAGATCCTACAATTAACATGTTTGAAATAGTAGGAAGTCGTATTTTTTTGTCGATAAACCTATTAGTCCCTTCTTTAAACTGACCTTCCCATTCAGTACCATCAAATTGATTGTAAGGGAAGAAAAAAGTGTTCCAAACTCCTGGAGTCATAATAAGATATTTATCGATATAAAGATTTAGACTAAATTCTTTCATATATGCTGCTATAATTGGATGAGCTTTGTAATCATCAATATCAATTAAATTTGAAGACATAAGAAAATCAAGTCTTCCATCTTCACTTAGATGAACTTGTGGATAAACAGCATCATCAATATTGTCTAAACATAAATCTTCATATTCTCTGTTTAATCTTTCAGAAAGTCTTGATAAGTTATCTAATAATTTTTGATTGGGTCGAGTTTTAACCTTTTGTTGAACCATATTTACAAGGAATAAAACTGTTAATATAAACATTTAGTTGATGTAAAGAAAAATTAAAGCGCCAACGCTCAGATTAAACTGAACAAAGTGAAGTTTTGCTAAAAAACTTGTTTTCTGAGCATGAACTGGAGGTTCAAATCCCTTCTGATAACATATTAAGAATTGAATAGAAAACGCCAACGCCCGGATTTGAACCGGGAATTCCAAAGGAACTGGCTCTCAAGGCCAGCGCAATACCGAGTTATGCGACGTTGGCGTGAACGTTAGTGAGCGACAAGTAGCGGCCAAAAACAATGTT
>ERZ889078.2844-NODE-2844-length-11995-cov-21.552764_pt1 | contig 11995 bp, 12 predicted proteins | sample MGYA00521266_ERZ889078 | MGnify/ENA primary metagenome ERZ889078 (study PRJEB32303, sample SAMEA104408618) | aquatic metagenome | biome: Brackish water; feature: Pelagic; material: water | place: Baltic Sea | collected 2014-06-16T06:34:00 | depth 76,534 m ... | reverse complement strand
ATACCGCTCTTAAAGACCCCCCAGAACACATCAAAAAGGGTCAGGGTGTTAATGGTCTGGGCCATATAGGCACCCGCCGTCAAATCGAGCATGAAAACACCCACCAGAAGACCGCCGGCAATGGCGAAAATATCGGAAAAGAGCGTCAAAATAGGCACCATGACAAGGGCAGCAATCAGCTTTGGGATCACCAGAAATCCAACGGGGTCGAACCCCATGGTAAAAAGGGCATCCACTTCTTCGGAAATCTTCATGGTGCCGATTTCAGCTGCAAAGGCCGATCCGGATCTTCCCGCAACAATAATGGCCGTCATAATGGGCCCCAGTTCCCGGGTCATGGAAAGGCCCACCAGTGACGCCACATAGATGTTCGCACCAAACTGTTCCAGCTGAACGGAGGACATGAATGCCATGATCAATCCCATCAGGAAGCTGATCAGTGCGACGATGGGTAGACCATCCACCCCGGTCTTCTGCATGTAATCGAGGGTATCTTCTCTGCGGAGCGCTTTGGGGTGAGCCAAGTGATGGCCCAGAGAGAGGGTGATGGCACCGATAAATGAAATGGCGTATTTTATGTCGATGAGGATATCGTAGGTTTTTTCGCCCAGTCGGACGAAAACCCCTTGCCGCCGCTTTTTCTCAAAGGAAACTTTCTTGAACAGGGAATCGAATCTCAAAAACATCAACATTTCCCTGATTTTTTCACCGGGATGGAGCAGATTAAAATCCCCACCCGCTTTCACGGCGATTTTGCGCAACTCAACCAGTACCAGGGCTCCGAAATCATCCAGATATATGACGTTTTCCATGTCCACGGACAGGTTCCCGGGAGGGTTTTGGGAAAAATAGCGCGATAAATCTTCCATCAGGCTGCCGGCATTACTCGAATCCATTCGTCCATGGAAACGGATGGTCGTGCCACCGTGAGCATTTTCAGAAATTTCATATGGAAGGGGGGGATTGGCGGTATTCAATATTTTTCAGGACCCGTCAAAGGGAAGATGCTTCAGATCATCCTCATTTACATTATATTTTTCTTTAAGTTTTTCAAGATCCACCTGGAAAACCAGCCAACCCAGAAATACGCCATCCTTTTTTATTTCAAAGGCCATCTCGACGGCCTTGCTTCCCATGGGATTCTGTTTTGTGGCACGATAAAGTGTCAAAACGCTGTAGGGCCTGTTTGCACTTTGATCAAAGGATATGCCGGAATAGCTGCTGTTCACCATTTGTTCCGCATCGAACCCGGGCAATGTGGCATAGGCTTCAAAGACCTTCTTATTTTCATCCAGTAATATCAATCCATTATAGGGGATTGAAATACCTTTTTGAACATCCAGGAACCCTTTGATGATTTGTTTGGTTTTAGCGCGGTCACCTGTCTTTAGCGGATCGGCCAGAAATGACTCGAGCATTTTGAAGGTCACCGATAAATCATCCCTGAACTGGCGTTTTCGGGAATCGGTTATTTTGTAGCCTTTGGAAAAATAAGGGTAACCAAACAGTATACCCACTGTAAAAAGTGCCAAAAGCGCCATTGTGGGAATTAACCAGCGCCGTGTGCGCTTGTAACGTCGCTCCAGGTTTTCAACGGAAGTGACATCTCTACCGACGAAAAGAACACCGCGAAAGTTGTGTTGACCATCATATAGAACCTTCGTACTGGTGGAGACAAAACATATCCCCTTTTCGGGGTGTCTGATTTTTAATATTTTTTCCTGAATGGTATCGCCGGCTTTAAGTTCTTCCAGAAGGTTCCTGTAAACCAAAGGATCATCATAGATCCTTTCGGCCGATTTGCCGCGCATTTGCGCATCATCTCTTCCATAAAGTTTTTCGGCCGCCGAATTCCATGTTGAGATAGTTCCGTCTTTATCGATGATCATGACCGCATCGGGGAGCTGATCACACAATTCCCGAAACCCGAACAGGGTCTGACTGGTGGCGTCAAGGCGTTTCGCCAGAAACTTTGCCACCACCGTAAACACTTCCGGAAATTCCTTCAAAAAGGGCTCCACATTCTCTTTGGGAATACGGATCGCTTTTACATCGGTCATGGCCTTTACGGTGGCTGTTCGCTTCTCATTCAGCAGAAACGACATTTCCCCGAACACAACCCCTTCTTTAACAATATCGGCAATCTTCTTGGTCCCTTTGAGAATATCCAGCTTACCGGACACCAGGACATAAATATCCTGGGAATCATCCCCTTCAAAAAACAGGGTCTCGCCTGTTTCATAAGAAACAAGGTACTTCTCCATTTCGGGGTTGTGAATGATATTGTTCAGCATGAGATATTCACCGGAATATTTATTTTGATTTCAGTGTATCCGCAAAGGAAATTTTCGTCAAGCGCTTGCATTTTCCACCTCATGGACATCAAACCGCCGGTTCCGGGACGTGGGAACAATCTCCGAATACCCGGCCTTTCCCTTTCGGATGAAACCGGCCCGTTCAAGATTGTCCAGTGCCTCGGCCACAAGGACGGTGGGGCGCCCCAGGATTTTCCCAAGAATACCGGCATCAACATAATGCCCCAGGGTTTCCTCCCGTTTCAATACCATGAAAACATCAATGACAAGGGCCAGCTGACTGTCAACAGACAGCATATGATCCCGGGGCTCATACTCTCGCCAAACTTGAAAAGCAAATACCAGCTCAGCACCCATCAGAAATATCACCCACCCCATGTAGATCCACAGCAATACCAGCGGTAGGGTTGCAAAGGAACCATAGATGGCATTATAACGGGCCACCCCGAGCTGCAGGTTTAGATAAAGGGACAAGACCAGCAACCAGCCGATGCCCGCCAGCAGACCCCCTGAAATGGAAAACCAGGTAGACACCCTTGTATTGGGCAAAGATTTGTACAGGGCAGCAAACGTGCCGGCAACCACAATGGCCGGAAACATTTTCAGAAGAAACGAAACCATCCACGGGCTCGGCAGGAAAGCTTCAATTTTTTTCATCAAGGTAGGACTCTGGAGAACTGCCATGGCTGCAAAACCCAAGTTCATGGCGATGGGCAGCAAAATGAGCACCGCAAGATAATTGACCCCTCTTTTCCATGGGGACCTCCCTTTCTTAACCTCCCATATGGCATTCATGGAGGCTTCGAGATGAGCAAAAAAAGACGCCACCAGAATCAGGATGGCCACGGTACCGGCAAATCCGAGGGTCGCAAAGTCAGTTTTGTTCACATAATCGAAAATTTTGTCGACCACCTGTTGCACATGGATCACCAGGTTCTGTCCGTCTTTCTCCTTTGGGAACCCTGAATCCGGCAACAGGCCGATTCCGGTGTGGTCGCCTTTTCCGGAACCGGCTGGGGTTTTCTCCACAGCCGTGCTGAGAACCACCATTCTGTCGAAGAATTCATGCGCGAAATGCTGCGTTTCTTCACTAATACCAACCCCCTTCAATATGGCGGTGCCCAGGGCAAGCATGGGCGCCATGGCCAGCACTACGGTGAGGGTCAGGCCCCTCGCCCTGAAAGTGACCGCATCCCGAAAGACTTTAAGGATCACAATGGAACATATTCTGACAAACGCGTTGAAGAAATGAGAGCGATGTGAAATATTTGAAGGGTTTAGAGGCCAAACCTTTTCGGACAAAACAAGCGATATCTTTTCAGACAGGCTGGCGTTGGATCTCTTTGAAGAACCGTCTCGCGTCATAAACACTTCCGGGGTATCTTTCATTTTGTCCCGGTCCCCACCTCTCAACATTGAACCCTGAACCCCGGAACATTTACTTAGAATACAGGGGAAGAGATACCACAAAAGTGGTCACACCATTTTCAGACCGAATATCCATTTTTCCGTTGAGCAACCTCAAAATCCGATAAGTAATGTAGAGCCCGCGACCTTCACCGGCCCCCTCGAGGCTCTTCATCTGGTCCTGTTCCGACATTTCGCCGCTGTTTGAGATTTCCGCACAGGCCCATTCCCCATGGGAATAGGTCTGAACAGCCAGAATCCCCCCTTTCAGAGGAATCGCCTTGGTAGCGTTGTTCAAGAGGTTATCAAAAACCCTCTCAATATGAACTGAATGGCACTTGACCCTTAAATCCCCGTCATATGGTCCCTGTTTCAGTGCCACATCCTGCTTTAGCAACTCTTTAATGGCCTCCTTGTTGATCTCAAACCTTTTTTGCACCATACGGGAAAAGTCCACAACCTGTTCTTCCCCGACCGCATAGACACCCATGGCCAGTTCCTGGAGCCGACTGGTTTCATCCAGAAGGATATCCACATATTTTTGAATCTGTTCCCTGGAAGATTCCAGGTCATCTTTTTGAATCAGGGTTTTCAGGCGACGCGCAAATCCGGCCGTGGCAATGGCCGGGTTCTTGAAATCATGAAGGGCATCATCCAGTTGTTCCATTTTTTGCGCCTTCATCAGTTCGCGCCCCAGGAAAAGAAAAACCCCAATCTCTTCCTCCCGGTACCTTTTTCGATAATCCAGCGCATCAAATGTCATAAAATGAGTGATTTCGCCAGCCACCTTAAGGGGAATAAACAGGACCGAATTAATCCCGTGACGCCGTGCGAACCGTTTATTATTTTCCGACATCAGACTGCTCCGCTCCACATCAACGATCAGGATGTAAAACGGGGTAACCTCTTCGTATCTGGAATCTCCTGAATAGCTCCTGAGGTTCAGGAGCAGTTCATAAACGGGCTCACTGTTGACCGGAACGGCCTTCCCCACAGAATGGTAACCGCCAATCAACGGGAAACCCGCCTGAAGGACAACCTGGTCCAGCGCGGGGCCAACCGAAAACAGGGCGCAACTCTGAAGGTCCACCATATCCGCCAGTTCCGGAACCACCTCGTTAAAAACCTCCGCCAGCTTCACCCCGCCGCGGGACCCCAGCTTGAGGAAAATATGGTTCACAATGTCTTCCCGCTTTTCAGCGATTCGGTTCATGTTCAGAATTTTTTTGTGCGCCATGACAAAACTGAGCCGTTTGGCCATGGTGTTGGCGGTTCTGATTTCAAGGGGGCTGAACTTTCGTCCACCGTCCCCATAGTAGAGTTGAATAACACCCAGAGTATCCCGTTCCCTGGGGAAAAAACGGGGAATTTCGAAGGGAATGGCCATCAGGGAGTGCAGGCCTTCTTTAACAACGGTCCTTTTATTGTGATAGCGTTCCTCTTTCAGCAGATTGGAAGCAAAATAGGCTTGGCGGGTTCGCAAGACCTCCCCGGAAATGCTGTCCTCGAGGGGGATGGCGGTTTCCCGCGTCTCCTCCCTGGAAGGATACGATCCGTAGGACAGCATCTGCTCGGTCTTAGGATCATATATCCGTATGGAAGCAGAGGTTGCCCCCAGGAAGGAGACCATGTGAGAGGTGGCTTTCTCCAGGATTTCCTGTTCGGAAAGATCCGGATCAATTTCAATGATCTCGTCTATCTTTCGAGCAAACCGTTCCAGAAACTTTGGCAGAAGGTTTTCTTCAATCCATTGAATGTAATGAGTCCAGAATTCCGCATCTTCAGGAACGCTTTCGGCCCAGGGTTCCAACTGGATATCCCTGATCAGATTCTCCAATCCCATCAACATAGAAGGCGCTCTCATCGTGGGGCAGGGTTAAAATAAATTGAGTCAAAGTAACAAACACCTCCCCACAAGTCAAGTGTAGGTGCACCGGGATTTCGGTTATAGAAGCCTTTAGAGCCAAATTATATGGATATTTGATTATTTGAATGACGAGTGTATTGACCCCCATACCTGCCTGTGGTAGATCTGGGTTGAAATGAGGGGACGATAGACAACGCCCATACCATTGCAATTCTTCCCGCTCCACAACTTCCATGCCAATGAATATCAGAAAATCTTTTGAAATACTTGAAATTGGTGCAGACGCCACTGAAGATGAAGCGAGACAGGCTTACAAGGATCTTGTGGCTGTGTGGCACCCCGATCGCTTTTCTCACAACCCACGCCTCAAAAAGAAGGCAGAGGAAAAATTAAAAGAAGCCAATCTGGCTTTTGAAACGGTACGGATTTTTTTTTCCGCTAAAGGAAAAAAACAAGCCGCCGGCAGGGAGCAAAGGGAAAAAGACGGGTTCAGCAAAACGGAACTGGCCGCGGAACTGGGTACCGGCGCTGTTCTGACCCTCTGGTCTTATCTTTCGGATAAGATCAATCACATGTTGTCTGAGGAAAACAGCAAGAGAAAATCCAGAGGGAAACAGTCGCCCCATGAGAAAAAAAGGGGCCCAAGGGATTAAAGAAAGAGTTGAGATTCATGTTTTCAGATGATATGATGCGAAACATCAAGTCAATATAAGGGGACTGTCATGAAGAAACGTCAAAAAATCACAGTAGTGGTTCTGATTGCATCGCTTGCGCTTTTTTTCTGCCAGGGACAAACCGTCCTGGCAGGGGAGCGCATTCAGGCACTGGACGATGATAAAGCAGGGTACATGATGGGAGATCTGGTCATCATGAGGCCCCTGGGGATCGCCGCCACCGCCGTGGGGACGGTTTTCTACGTGCTGTCCCTCCCCTTTTCCCTGGCCGGCGGAAATGAACCGGAAGCCCGGCAGAAACTCATGGCCGACCCGGCGGGATATACGTTCACGAGACCCCTGGGAGAGTTTTAAAGGGGTCATGATCAGCCATCAGCGTTTTCAATTGCTCGGATCCGTCGGCTCAAGGTCTGCAACAATTCAATGGCGACGGAAGGGTATTTTTTGATTTCATCCCTGAAATTCCATTGATCCAGAGAGAGGACCTCGGTGTCGATTCGTGCAACGACACTTGCCGTCCTGACATAATCATCAATGAGCGCCATTTCGCCAAAGTAGGTACCTGCCCCCAGTTGTCTTAAGAACGCTTCGGAAGGCTGGCCCAGCCCCTTTATGACCGTAACTTCACCTGAGATAATGACAAACAACCTTCCATCCTTGGCCCCCTCCCTGACAATCACATCCCCCTCCTGATAGCGATGGCGCTGGGTCAATTTCGATATACGGCGAAGATCCCGGTTTTTCATCAGAGAAAAAAGCGAAATTTTTGATAGTATTTCAGTATTATCCATAAGGTCTCATCATAAGAGGTATTCAGGATTAACATTTTGCAGGGCATGAAAAATATTTCCTTTGATTTTTCTGTTTTTTCTGTAAAAACCACTCAACATGCCCTTGATCTCTTCCCGCTTTGTGGCCCCTTCGCTGGGGCACCCCAGTTGAATCCGAGGAAAATCCATTGTTTCAGCATATCGCCGGATAAGGTCTTCATCCACCCGGTAAAGGGGCCTGATGATCGTCAGTTTTCCATCAAAAAGTTCCTGCACCGGCAGCATGGTACTAATGGAAGCACCATAAAAAATATTCAAGAAAAGGGTTTCGATAATATCGTCTTTGTGATGACCCAGAGCGATCCGGTTGCATCCAAGGGTATCCGCCATCTCAAACAACAGTTTCCTTCTCATTCGCGAGCAGAGAAAACAGGGATTCTCTCGATTTTCAGGACCATGGGCCTTGGGTCCGATGTCGCTTTCAATGATCCTGAAGTCGAACCCATGGGTTGAAAAAAAAGCCGCCGTTTCCCCGGCGGAATTTCCACCGAAACCGGGGTCCACATGGACGGCGGTGATGTGGTAGGTGATGGGTATCCGTTTCAAACGTTCATGCAGAATCCGCAAAAGAACCAGACTGTCCTTGCCGCCGGAGACCCCAACCAGAACATGATCCCCGTCCCGGATCATTTTTTGTTGGTGAATGGCCTTTCCCGTGAGCCGTTTCATCTCTTTAGCAACAAAACCCACTTCCTTTTTACACCCCCCCCCGAAAATCAGTAATAGGAAGATTTCTTTTTGCGCTGTTGCCTTCCCATGACCAGGCCGAAAATGAGCCCCACCAGCAACACAACGGCACCGGTCAGAAACCACCGGTTTCGCTGTGAAGACTTCAGCATCATGTTTTCCTTCTGCAACGTTTCCAGGGTCACACGTGCTTCCTGTAAGGCTTTCAGGGTCTCATCATGGGTTTCCTGAAGCGCCAGTAAAGAGCCGGACGCATTTTTCAGAGATTCATATTTCGTTTTGACACTTTTAAGCTCTTTTTCCGCCTTTCCCAGTTTTTCACTCATCAGTTCCTTTTCACCGGATGAGGCCGACCATTCTTTTTCAATGTTCTCAGCCCTTTGTTTGAGACGAACATTCTCCTCTTTAAAGCCTTCCACCTGAACCTTCCACGGAACTTCGCGGGTCAGAAAGCTGCTGACAATCCACCCCTCATAATTACGGGAGGCATTTTCCACAAGACGAACGTGACTCCACCCGGTTTGGGTCTCAAAAATCTCCACGGCTGAATCCTGTGTAAGCATTGTGATAATTTTATCCTTTGTACTCGGTCCTCCCCGCAAGGTTATTTTTGATGTGTTCACAACATACGCTTTTTCGGCCCAGCAGGTGTGGACTGAAAGAAGCGCCCAAAGACCGATAAACATCATGACGGCGATTTTCTTCATCTGGTTTTCCCCTGTTTGCCTTCTTTTACCCCTTTTCCTTTTTAATCACCCTGATATCCGTAATCATGGTTTCCGGATATTGGCCTTGATCATCCTTTTCCAGATATTTAACCATATCCCAAATGGTGTTCAGGGCGATGGAGACACCGACCAGGGCTTCCATCTCAACCCCTGTCCGCGCCCGGCATCGCACCGTGCATTGAGCCTCAATGCCTCCCGGGTCCATTTCAAAGGTCACCCCGACCATATCCAGCGGTATCTGATGACAATGGGGAATCAAAAGATAGGTCTGTTTCGCCGCGTTCATGGCCGCAACCTCCGCCACCGGCAGAGGATCCCCCTTCCTGATTTCCCCCCGGCGCACTTTCTTCAGCGTCTCGGATGAAAGACCTATTCTGCCTGCCGCCGTTGCCTGCCGCTTCACCACCGGTTTCTCACCCACATCGATCATACCCATAAACAAACTCCCTCACATCAAAACTCTTCTTTTTTCCGGGAACCTTCCTTTTTGATACGGTCTACCGTCGCAACCAGCGCGGGAAAGACACGATCCCGGATATCCCCGCCCACCACAACGGCCATAATTTCGTCACCCACATTCAACTTCCCGTCACAGGTCTCAACCAGGACTTCAATGATGCCCGGTAATTTTTTTGAAGCTCTGATAATGGCTTCAATGGCCTCCCGATCAAATTGGACGTTGATACCGTTTACCGGATCCCCGTTCAAGGATGTCTCCCTCACAAGGCCCATATGGGAAGCAATCATTCCCATCTTTGAACTGTCGGGATGCTCTTTCACGGTTTTAATCATTCGGTCGATGTCCATTCGCTCCTCCTTGGTCATAAAAATATCCCGGACTTTGATCAACAGGGTCCGTTACCCGTCAAGGTTTCCGTCCGGCTGGATTCGTCGCCCTCATCCAGTGAAAAAAGTTTTCGTGTGGTATCCAGATAGTCATTCAGCGTAGACCTGCCCGCCTTTCCTTTCAAGAACAAAATGGGGTCGTTGAGCACTTTTTCAACAATGGAACGAATCAGAACATCAACCGCCTTCCGGTGGGTGGGCGTCAACTGATCCAGAGCCGAACGGCTTTTGCCGAACTCAGCCTGAATGATGGCTTCCACCTTGTTCCTCAATGAAACGATGGTGGGAACCACTGCAAGGGTTTTTAACCATTTTTCAAACTTCATCACCTCTTCTTGAACAATACGATGCGCTTTGACCGCTGCGTCCTGACGCTGGGCCATGTTTAATTCAATGACCCCTTTCAGGTCATCAATGTCATAAAGATAGACATTGTTCAACTCATTGACTTCCGGCTGCACATCCCTCGGCACCGCAATATCAATGAGAAAAAGAGGGCGGTTCCGCCTTTTCCTGAGTACTTTTTTGACCATTTCGCGGGTAATGATGCATTCCGGCGACGCGGTGGAAGACACGACGATGTCTGCTACCAGAAGCTGGTCCTCAATCTCGTCAAATGAGGCCGGGGATGCACGGAACCGTTCGGCCACTTCAACGGCCCGCTCAAACGTTCGATTGACCACCGTCATGGAACTGACTCCGTTGGTCAAGAGATGCCGGGCTGCCAATTCCGCCATTTCTCCGGCCCCCACGAGCAGCACCTTTTTTCCCTCAAGAGTATGAAAAATTTTCCGCGCCAGCTCAACTGCGGCATAACTGATGGAAACGGCGGCACCGCAAATATCCGTTTCGGATCTTACCCGTTTGGCCACATGAAACGCCTTGTGCATGAGCCGATTCAGAATCACACCCGACATCTTTTCCCGGGTGGACTGTAGATAGGCTTCCTTGATCTGCCCCAGAATCTGGGGCTCTCCGATGATCATGGAATCCAGACTGGAGGCCACGCTGAAAATATGCGTCACCGCATCCATGTTTTCATAGGTATAAAGGCATGACGAAAAATCATCTACCGGGATACTGCCCATTTTGCTCAACAGAGAAACAACGGCCCGCTTGGCTTCTTCAGCCTCTTCCGCAACAAAGAGGGCCTCCACACGATTGCATGTGGAGAGGAAAAACCCCTCGCGAACCACATCCAGGCTCCTCATGAGCCCGAGCGCCTTCTGAACATTCCGGGATTCCACGGCCAGGCATTCCCTCAATGCAACGGGCGCGGTTTCGTGATTCAGTCCGATATTAATAATTCTCGGCATTGTTTTTCAGCGCCCCCCCATATTGCCGAAACTGTGATATCCGCCCATGAGGAGACTGACACCCAGAAAAGTGAAGATCAACAGGGAGAAACAGACGATTGACATAATCGCCGCCTTGCGGCCCTGCCAGCCGACGGCCAATCGTTCATGAATCAGCGCCGCATAGGACAACCAGCATACGAGTGACCATACCTCTTTGGGGTCCCATTGCCAGTAAACGCCCATGGCAAACTGAGCGTAAATGGAGCCGATAATCATGCCCGCCGTCAGGAATGGAAAACCGTACAGGATGGCATAGTAATTGATGTTATCAAGAGTGGCAAGGGACGGCAGTCGACCATAAAATGTGCTAAAGCGTTTTCGTTTGATCTGCCGTTCCTGGATCAGATACATGACGGCGGCAAGGCACGAAATGGCAAGAAGTGCATTCCCCACAAATATCGTCCCCACATGCAGGGTTAACCAGAGACTCTTGAAAATGGGCTTGACGGGGGTTACGGTTCCGGGAACGGCAGATGAAATGGTCATGAAAAAAGCCGCCAGCGGTGCCACAAAGGACCCCAGCACCCGCAATTTAAAGCGCGCCTGAATGACCAGGTATACCCCTATAATAGACCAGGAAAAGAATGACAGCGCGCTCTTGAGGTCGAGAACGGGCGCCGCCCCCAGAGAATAGTAACGGCACCCCAGAAAAATGGTATGAAAAACGAATCCCACCACCAAAAGCCAGTAAGACACGCTGAACATCCATTTCTGCTGCTTTACAATGAAAACAATAAACCCGGCCGTTGCGATGAGTTCGAAACAGAGGGCGAGTATAAACCACATGGATGTCATTGGTCCCATAAACCCTTTAAGTTCACCTGTTCCGGAAGGATATTTTTCAAGTATTCCTCCATCCTTAGAGAAAAACCGTCAGAAACGTTTTCCAAAAGATCCGAATCAACAATTTTCTGGAAAATCCGGCTGTTTTCTTTCTGGGGAAGTCCCAGAGACAATATCTCTTTTCGCAAACGACCCATCATGGCAAGAAATGTCTCGTACTCCTGCCCGAATTGCGCTTCAAGACTTTTCCGAATTCTCCTGGCTAAGGCAGGGCTTTTTCCGGAAGTGGAAATAGCAATCTGAAGGTCCCCCCGCTTTAAAATGGAGGGCACAATGAAATCGCAATCAGGGGGCTGATCGACCGCATTGACCAAAACGCGCTTTTCCCTTGCACATGTACTGATGTGGTGATTCAGATCTTTGTCGTCCGTGGCCGCAATGATCATGAAAGCATTGTTCAGATATTCATCCTTAAATTCCTGCCCCAGGAAATGGATATC
>ERZ889078.2842-NODE-2842-length-11995-cov-30.888275_pt1 | contig 11995 bp, 12 predicted proteins | sample MGYA00521266_ERZ889078 | MGnify/ENA primary metagenome ERZ889078 (study PRJEB32303, sample SAMEA104408618) | aquatic metagenome | biome: Brackish water; feature: Pelagic; material: water | place: Baltic Sea | collected 2014-06-16T06:34:00 | depth 76,534 m ... | reverse complement strand
GGCGACGTAAAACCCATAACGAGAGAAGCGAGAGTAAACGCGGCAAAAGAGAGCATCTTTGCCATCTTAAACAAAGAGCAAGAAGAGTTTATAGAGTTTGTTCTAAGCAAATACGTAGAGAGCGGCGTCGAGGAGTTGGCGCAAGACAAACTACCCGTGTTGCTCACTAACAAATACCAGTCGCTTGAGGACGGTTTGAAAGTTTTGGGAGACGTTAAAGAGATAAGCGCTTTGTTCATAGAGTTTCAAAAATATCTTTATATGCGAAAGAGCGCGTAAATGCTAAAACTAAACGTAAGAGAGTTCATAAAGTACAAGCTTTTAAACTCTCTTTTTTTGGGTTTGAGCATCGGGAGCATTTTCGTTTTGTACGCTCCGCTGAGTCCATCCGTCTATAGCGTCGGCGGCATCGCTCTCGCTCTAGCCATGCTCGTAGTCGCGAAGTTTTACCACAAAATCCTCAACATGGGCTACTTCTACAAAATCTCTCTTTTTGTCGAAGCTGTTTTGCTTTTGGCCATCTCGTACTTTCTGCTATTTTCCTACTCATACGCGACCGCGTTCGTCATCTACGCGGGTTATCAAATCACTTTCACTTTTGGCTCGTATCTCATTCGCGCCGAAACGCTGTTTTTAAGACGAAGCAAACCTTTGGAGCTCGTAGACGTCGCCAAGCAAAAAGGGTATCTTTTTGGCATGCTGCTCGCTTACGTTTTTTATGAAGTTTTGGAGCGTTATTTCGGCGTTACGGACAAGCAAACGCAGGTTTATTTTATGCATGTTTTGCTTCTTTGCGCGCAAGTGGCGATAATTTTTTATCTGGTAAAGTCGTTTAGTAAGGCGAAAAAGTGAGAATAGAGTACAACAACGATATTAAAGAACGCTCTTTTCGCTCAAATCTCCCCCATCTTGAAACATGCGAATTATGAGATTCTGACAAAAGAAGCGCTACTTGAGACCATGAACAAAACCTCTCCTTATGGCGTGGAAGTGAGCGTGGATTTTGATGATTTTGAGGAAATACAGCTCTATTTTCGAGGGGAATCTTTTCAAAAAGAGACCAAACGCGATCCTCGTAAACTGTATCTCAAAACCATCACTCACGCAGAACCGCTTTATCGCCGTCTTTTTCTCATCATCAAGCCAAAACATATAAAGAGATAGCTCAAACAAAAGCGTCTATATCAAAATCTTTAAAAACATTCCGCAAGTGGATTTGGAGACGCTCTTTCCAAACACAAAAGTTAAAATGACCCTTTTTGACAAAGTAAAACTTGGAGTTCTTGGCGGTTGGGGAACCATGGGCGGCGGTTCGACGCGTTAAACTACGTCGTGGAATTAGCCGCAAGAGAAGAGAGCAAGGAGGCTTTGTTGGCCTACGTTTTTCTCGCTCAAAGCCCTATGACGAAAGAAGACCTAGACGAAGCCATCGAGCTTTTTGCGCGCGAAACTTATAAGATAGAGATGGATTTCGAGGTTGACGACGGACTCAAAAAGCTTCAGTCACTCGGTATATTGGGCTACGGGGACAACAAATATTTCGTTGTGGACCCTACAAAAGCGTTGGAGCTTTTAGACGTTCATAGGTTGGAACTGACGCGAGAAACTTTACGGCCATTGTAAGAGACTTACTCTCCATAATCCAAATCTTCTCTCCATTTTGGATGGGAAAAATGCAATCTCCTATCGCATGTGGAGGAAGTCGCCGACTCGTCAAGTTTTATGACGCCTATCTTTCGCCATACTTTCGCGTTTCCCACTATTTCGCTAGCCACCGACACGTTAAAAGTCAACGCCTCCGCGTTTTTTATTTTCAACTCCTCTCTAAAGTCCTCCTTGTCCACTCTTTGGGAGTCCGCGGTTTCTATTTTCATCCATTTTGGAGTGAGAACTTTCGCGTCGGCGTTTTCGCCAAGATAGGAGATTTGATAGAGTTGTCTAATGGAGGGATGTTTATCGGCGCTTGAGAACGCGCTAGCGATCTTTATGGCGTACGCGACGTTCTTCACCGCCTCCATTGTCACGCTAATCGATGGCTCGTTCGTCAGCGCGACGTCTCTGTAGCGTTTGGCGTCCGTTCCGCCCAAGTCTTCGACGAGAAAGAAGTTCGCGCTCGCTTGTTTGTTTATCTTACGCGGTTGCATCGTAGGGAAGAGTTTGCCGGCGAAACCAAACGCCCGAGTGGAACCGCTTTTTACGTTGCTCATGGCGGTCGAGGCTCTTGCGATCACGAGAGCCTCGCTACCTTGTTTAAAGTATCCGCCATAGGGGTTTTGTTGGTCTATCTTCCAACCGCCTCTAAAACAAATACCGTTGGGATGAGCCAACTTTTCAAACGGCTCCAGCAAATCGGCGTCGTCATTGAGCGTTCTCATGGCGTCGCGCGCGATACCGCCATCACTAGAGGAGAGTTTAAAGTAGGAGACTTTGGTTTGCGGGAGCGTTTCGTAAGGGTCGGATGAAACTTGACTCCAAACGTCGTTAAAACTCGTAGCGTATTCTTTTTGCGCAACGTCCACCTTCGCCTTTGTCGCGCAAGCGGATAACGCGAACAATAGGGTTATTAAAAACAATAGTTTCATTCTTCAATCTCCTTTTAGCAATCATAACCGAATTAACTAAATATTATTGTAAAGTGTCGTTATAAAATGAAATGGCGAATTGGAAGAGTCGGAGGAGCGAGAATTAATATGACATACTTAAAATGGTTTGAAGCCCACGCCAAAAAGCACAAAAACGTCGTGGACGAACTCGTCTCGAAAAACTACGCGAAAGAGCGAATCATAGAGTATTTCGACTTTGACAACATGGTTAAAAACGAGAAGAGTTTTTGCTTGCTTTACGAAGAGAACAAAAAGTGCCACGATATAAAAAAACTCAATTGCTTTCTTTGCGCTTGTCCTCATTTTCGCTTTAACGACGAGGGTTTGCGAGAGGAGGGGGAGATGCGGATATATAGCGAATGCTCCATAGGTCTGGGCGCGGAGTTCACCCATCAAGCGAGCGTTCACCACGACTGTACGAGCTGCGTTCTTCCACACAAAAGCTCCTACGTTGACAAAAATTTCGATTTGGATTGGAAAAAGATTATGAACGAGAGCGCCGTATGAAAACCTACAATATGTTCACAAACGAGGAAGACCCATTTTTGGAGGGCAAAGCGGATTTTATCCTCGCTTTTACCGACGAGTCCAAAGAGGATGCGTTCGCGTCGACTCCATCTCTCATTATGGAGGCGGTGAACAATCTTCTCGCGTTTAGCGCCAAAGAGAGCTTAAACCTCAGTTATTTAAAAGATTTGGACGCGAAAAACATCGTTAGAAAAGGGATGGATTTTGGACATGGTTACGAGCTTAGAGGCAACTATCTCATTTTGGCCCAAAGCGATTTGACTCAAGGCGTCGAGCGCGAGGATATAGACGGATTTGAAGCGTTGGAAAGCTTCTCCAACAAGATACTGCTTTTTTACGCTGGATTTCTACTCGAGGCCACGAGAAGATTTCACGTAGTCTTGTCCGGCGGCGTCGAGATGGCGGTTTGTCTGCTCATCGCCGACAAACTGCGAGAGAGCGTTCTTATGAGAATCAAACACGACAACGCGACGCTAACGACTTCGCGTTTTTCGGAGTTCGACAAATGCGGAAAAATCATCGAAATTCTTGCACAACTTAGTTACGTCCCAAACGCGATATATACGGATTTTAGTTTCGCAAACGCGGAGATTGAGACGCTTCAAAGATATAATGAAGAGCTCATTGAGAGCGCCGTAAACGCGGGAGGAGCTTTGGCTTACGCGGCCAAACGCGGTCTCGCGAACCAAGCGCTGTTGGAGGCGATAGAACTCGTTATATATGAGTCGTAGAGGACGAAGCTCGCTTTCGCCAACTTCTAATAATTATTCATAATATTCGTTATTTTTATAAAAGTAAGTCCAATATATACCCCGTTTTTTATGCAATCAACTCTTTATTTGCTATAATGTTCGCAATAATAAACGAAAAAAAGGAACCTTATGTTTTCATCGGTAAAATCGAAAGTCATTGTCTCTCTCTTGGGGATTTCTCTTGTTGGACTGGTAAGCGTTACATATTATATTTCCTACACTCTTCACGGACTTTCCAATAGCACGACGAAAAAATCGCTAATGATGGTGAGCAAATCAATTTTTCAAACAATGACTGGAAGCATGATGATTGGCGATCCAAAAGTCGTTCAAGAGGCGTTCGCCCGAGCGAGGCAGATAGGCGGCATCGAAGAGCTCGAGATATACAAATCCAGGGCCGTTATAGAAGTTTACGCGCCTGAGGAAAAATACACGACGTCTCCTCTGATGCTTGAAATCCTCAACGACCAAAGCGTGAAAATGATAGAAAAAGATGAGAATGGGCATCACACCATCCAAATGGCGCAGCCGATGGTGGCGGAAGAGAGATGTCTCGCTTGTCACTACAACGCGAAGGTTGGAGACTCTCTTGGCGCAATGTCTTTGATAGTGTCGCTTGACGAAAACGACGCGGACATAGAAGCGGCGAATCTTAAGCTTTTAATGTCTATGGTGGTGGGCAGTTTCGTATTTTTCATTTTCTGGTCAATTTTCTTCGTCAAAGAGATATTCACTCCGCTCAACAATTTGAAAACCCGTATCTCCGAACTTGTGAGCGGCGATAAGGATTTAACCAAAAGACTCGCGCACGCGGACAACAACGAGTTTGGAGACACGGCCGTAGAGGTTAACAACTTTATCGAGATGATTCAAGAAACCGTCAACGAGATCAAACATCTAGACAAAGAGAACACGGCGATTTCCTCGCTTATAGAACAGTCGAGCCGCGTTATCAGCAAGGGAACCAAACAAGAGCACGTAATCGTTCTTCAAACGACTAAGAAAAGCAATGATATAAAAAATATCATCGCGCAAAGCATTGAAGCCGCGCAGCAAACGCAAGAGACGGTCGAGAGAGCGAGCAAAGAGCTTGACAACGCGCGAGGTTCGCTAGCGACTCTCAGCTCCGAGGTTGGTTTGTTCGTTGAGAGCGAAAACGAGTTGTCGCACGAATTGTCTAGTCTTAAAAATGACGCGGATCAAGTCAAAAACGTGCTTACGGTCATCAAAGACATAGCGGAACAAACCAATCTTCTCGCCCTTAACGCGGCCATAGAAGCCGCTCGAGCGGGTGAGCACGGTCGAGGTTTCGCCGTTGTCGCGGACGAAGTTCGCAAACTCGCCGAACGCACGCAAAAAAGTTTGACGGAGATAGATATGAGCGTTAGCGCTATCGTTCAGTCCATAAACGACGTTAGCGACAAGATGCAAAAAAACACCAAAAGCATAGAAAGCCTCGCGGATATTTCAAACGACGTTGAAAACAAGATCACCATCACTTACGACGCCATACAAGACTCAAACGCCATCGCGGTGGAGTCGAAAAAAGACAGTCTCAAAATGTCCGCCGATATGCAAGAAATCATAGACGACATAAACAATATAGAAGTTATTTCAAGCGAAAACGGATTGAGCGTCGTAAAAATTACGAGAGAGCTTGAGAGATTGATAGAAGTCGCTTCGTCGCTTCAGAGAAGCATCAACAAGTTTAAGAGTTAGTCAAGGCGACCCGTTATCTACGGTCGCCTCTAGGTCTATGGCTTCGAGAGTGGGTGTAATTTTTTTTGAAACAGTTTTGGCAAATGCCGTATTTCGAGTTTATCGGAAGGGTCGCTCCGCAGAGTTTGCATCTTTGAGCGAGTTGGCTTTGTTGGAGCGTGTTTTCTATATACTTGTTCAAAAGACCGCGTGACTGCCTAGCCTTTTTCTCATCTACGAAATACTCTTCAAATCTGTAGCAAAGCCACAAATAAAGCGAAATCTCCTTCACCATATCCTCCGCCCGAAGTAAATCATCCGTCGTTTGAGCGTGCGCGCCATGAAGATCTGGGGCGAAATAGCGCGCGGACTCTTGTCTCTCCAGCGCGCGCAAATAGCTTTCGTAGGCCGCGACGATATAGGGTGATTTAAGTGTGAGCGGCGCGCAGGCGAGATGGTACTTCGTGGCGACGTCCAAGTCGTATTTGTCGACAATCAAAGAGGCTTCCAGCATATCGTCCAAATTGGACGCGCGAAAAGGACCGTTGAACTCCATGTTGTCCACAAAAAATTTCAAAACCTCGCTGAGCGATTTCTCTTCGAGTATTTTCGCTACGAGTTTTATGTGTTCTAGGTTCGCCATGACTTTAAACGGAATGCTGATTACATGGTCGTTTTTGTAAAAGTTTTTTTGGATTATCTTGAGAACGTCGCCGCTGAGAGCCCCGACAAAACCCTCTTCGTTGAGTCCAAATCTTCCGGCCCTTCCGGATATTTGATGGATTTCCGAGGGAGTAAGAGTTCGAGAGGTCACGCCGTCGAATTTTTCCGCTTTACTGAAGAGGATGGTTTTTATGGGAAGATTCATCCCCATGGCGATGGCGTCCGTGGCCACGAGAATCTGAGTCTCTCCCGAGCGAAAACGCCGCGCTTCTTCGCGTCTGACTTCCGGAGAAAGGTTTCCGTAAACGACGCTCACCGCAAACTGGTTCGAGAAATTTTGTTTTAGCTTTAGCACGTCGCGTCTGCTAAACGCGATGATGGCGGTTCCCGCCTGTACGTCTTTTGGATGAGTGTGGGTTTCTAAAAGGGTGAGCGGGTTTTTGCGCTCGAACTCTATAATCTCTAGTTCTTCTCCAAGATACTCGGCGAGGGCGACGATGGCCTCTTTGGAGTTTGACGACCCCGTCATGATAATCTCTTTGGCGGGCGCCCCTATGATGGCGTTCGCCCAAGCCCAACCGCGGTCGCGGTCGTCTATCATCTGCACTTCGTCGATGACGCAAACGTCGACGTCCACTTGAAAGTTAAGCATTTCGATCGTCGAGCTGATGTGAGTGGCGTCGTCGTCGAGTATCTGCTCTTCTCCGGTGATGAGCGAACTGGCTATGCCGTTCGCCTTTAGCGTTTCGTAGCCTTCGAGCGCCAGCAAACGCAAGGGTGCCAAATAGTAGCCCGTGTCGGCTTTTTCGAGTTTTTTCATAGCCTCGTACGTTTTACCGCTGTTCGTCGGACCGATGTGCAGAACGAGCTTTCTTCTCATCTCTCTCGCCATCGGAAAAAGGTTTTTGAAGTCGCGAATGGTGCGGGCCAAAAGTTGTTGGCGCTGTCGCTTTATGAGTTGCTCTTGGATGTTATAGATGAAGATTCTAGTCGTTTTGCGTACGATTTTCGGCGTTATCGTTAAAGTGTCTGGAAGCAATTCGATTAAAAACTCATAGATCTTTTGGTGCAACTCTTCGTCGCTGAAGTGGAGAAGTTGGGAGTATTTGGCGCACTCGGCGACAAGCTCTTTCAAGGACTCTAGAAACTGCTCCTCTTTCTCTTTTTTGGCGACTTCGAGCAGCGAGTCGAAGTTGAATTTTTTCGAGTTCCAAATCCCTTCCAAAATAAAGTCGAGTCCCACGTGAAGTTCTAGCGAGTAGGGGACTCGCAACTCCGAAAATGGAAGCGCCATATCGCTTTGGACTTTTAAAAGCGCTTCTTCTTCAAGTATTTCGGCGCTTTGCAAGTCTATTTTTTTCTCGATAATCTCCGCAAGCGTTTTTTTGTTTATCAAAGGATACGCGAGCTTTGTTTTGGGAGGATTCGCCCGAAGAGCCGTAATGATTTGCTGCGTCGTAAGGTATGCGTGCGGGACTTTGAGCTCTTTTATAAATTTGTCGACGCTCGCCCGCTTGGCGTTTACGGCTTGGATTTTGTCGTCCTCTATCTTAACGAGAATGTCTTCGAATTCGGTTTCGCTAAGATACTCGTAGCTGTACGGTTTGGTGTTTAGGGTGAGTATCTTGTGAAAAAACTGGTCGTAAACTTTATACTCCAAAGACGCGTTGAACTCCAAGGAGTCGTCTATGTCGAAAACGCCGTCGAGCGCTTTTTCCAAGCGCTCTTTTTTCGCCTCGAACCTAATGTGTCGAAGTTTCGACTCCACTTTCTCGATAGTTATTTTTTTGGCGCTCATTGCGTCGAAAGCGGCGTACAAGCGAGTCGCTTCTCTCTTTGTGGCCCCCAACTCTCTGAAGATGGACTCAAGGTCGTCGGCCGCCTCGGGAGCGTCGTTTTTTGGAGAATCGCAATAGTAGACTTTGCCGTTGGCTTGAAAAAAGCTTAGTATCTCTTCTCGATGTCCACCGTCGGATTCGCTCCAAATCATGCGAATCGTCTTAAGCAGCGTTTTTTTGTTGTGCGAAATATCGTAGATTCCCATCGTCGCGAAAAGTTCGCTGAGCGTTTGGGAGCTCACTCTTTCTATACCGACGTCGAAAGGATCGTCGTCAAAGAATTGTTTAATTTTTTGATTGATTTTCGTGTTTTTTTTATTCTTTTTGGCCATTCGCAATTATAACTTATTTTATGGGGATATAGTAACGGGAAAAGCGTTTGTTTTATGTTACAATTTCGCCGAAATTTTACCTAAGGCGAAAAGATGGGATTTTTTGACGGATGCTCTAAGGAGCAAAGAAAAATAGAAGAACTTGAGAATAAAAATCGAGCGCTTCATTCGGAGATAGAGGAGTTGAAGTCCGTTCGACTCGAGTTGGAAAACGAGCTTAAGGGCAAAGAGCCTTCTGAAAAAGACGTCGCGACCGATGAAATAGTGCAAATACTTTTAAAGTCGTACAAAAGCGGAGTGACTTTTACGCGAACTATCATGGAGTCCGCGGTCGAGCAGTTGAGCGAAGCGAGCGAGCTTAACGTCAAAACTTCAAATCGAATCGATACCGTGCAGGAAGATTCGCAAAGTATTAGCAGCTCAATCGAGCTTATCGTCCAAGAAGCTCAAAATCTAAACAACGGAGCTAGCTCGCTTAACGACAGCGTAGCTTCCATCGGCGCCATTATCAACCTTATTAAAGACATCTCCGATCAGACGAACCTTCTAGCTTTAAACGCGGCCATAGAAGCGGCTCGCGCCGGAGAGCACGGTCGAGGTTTCGCCGTAGTCGCCGACGAAGTGCGAAAGCTTGCCGAACGAACGCAAAAAGCGACTCAAGAGGTTGAAATCAGCATAGGCCAGCTAAAGCAAAACACTTCCGAGATCCAAGACATATCTGAAATGTTCAGAGAAAACACCGACAGCATGAACGAAAAACTCGCGTCTTTTTTCGAAGAGCTCGATTTCGTCATCTCAAACTCTCGCAGCATTTCAAACATCACCGAAAACATCTCGAACGAAGTTGGAGTTGGAACTGGCAAGCTTGACCATATCCTGTTCAAGATGCTTGGCTACGGGGCGTTTATAAACGATGAGAAAAACGAGCTTGTGGACGAGTACGCTTGTAGATTTGGAAAATGGTTCGAAGCGAACAAAGTCAAAATCAAGGACGACTCGAAAACTATTTCCAGTTTAGGCTCTCACCACGTCACGGTTCATCAAGAAACTACAAAGGCCGTGGAGCTGTGGAGAAACAACGAGTTGAAAAAAGCGATAGAAACAATGAAGAAAGTCGAACGCTCGAGCGAAATTGGCTTCGAGGAGTTGTACGATAGCTTTGTGAAACATCGCAAATAATCGCGTACGATGACAGCCATATGAATTATCCAGACGAATGGACTCAAAAAGAGTTTCTGCAAAACAAAATCAAACTCGAAAAAGAGGGCGTCGAAGTCGCGCTAATCGACACGATACTCTCACCCATCGACAAAGCGAACGCGACAACCTACAATCCCCACGAGATGAAAAAGCGCCCCAAAGGGACGGTTTTCGTTTTTTACTGCGACACGGGAAAAGCCACGCTCAATAGACTGGGAGAGTACAAAGAAAAATTTCCCGACAACCCTTGCGTTTCGCTAAAAGGCGGACGCGGATACTGGAGAGTCAATATGATGGTGATAGATGAAGACTAAACTAGACAATTTTGTAAAATGTTTGGACGAGGAGAGGTTCTACGACGCTCACGAAGTCTTGGAAGAAGCGTGGTTTCCACGGCGTTTCGAAGACTCGAACGAGGTGAAACTGCTAAAAGGCTTTATAAACGCGTCGGTTTGTTTCGAGCTTTATAAAAAAGGGCGAATAGAGCAGAGCGAAAAAGTGTGGATGAACTACTTGAAGTACAGACAGCTTCTTTTCAGAGTGGACTCCGCCTATCTTAACGACTACAACAAAATCTCAAGATATTTAGAAGAGATAAACAATAAAAACAAAAGGAAAACTCAGTGAACGATTTGACAACGACGATAGGCGCTACGACGGGCGCCGTAACTAATTTCACGGACGCAGCGATAATGTACCTCGGCGAATACGGCATGAAAATTATAGCCGCGTTACTTATCTTCGTTATTGGAAAATGGCTTGTCGCGAGGGTGACGGCGTTTTTAAAAACGGTGATGCTAAAGTCGAAAGTCGATACGACCTTGGTGGAGTTTGGAGAGAGTTTGATATATTTCGCTTTGCTCGTGATGGTCGTCTTGGCCTCTTTGAACGCGCTTGGAATCAACACAACCTCTTTCATAGCGGTGCTCGGCGCGGCCTCTTTGGCCATAGGCTTGGCGCTTCAAGGATCGCTAGCGAACATCGGCGCCGCGGTGCTGATCATCATCTTCCGTCCGTTTAAGGTCGGAGACACCATCGACGCCGCGGGAGCGATGGGAACGGTTGACGATATCAACCTTTTTTCAACGGTTATTTCCCCAATCGACAATCGCACCATTATCGTTCCAAACTCGAAAATAGTAAGCGGCAACATAACTAACTACTCCAACAAGCCGCAACGCCGCGTCGACCATGTTTTTGGCATAGGTTACGGCGACGATTTAAAGCTCGCGAAGACGATTTTGATGGAGATTATGCAAGCCGACGAGAGGATTTTGAAAGAGCCGGCTCCATTCGTGGCCGTTACGGAACTAGCGGAGAGCAGCGTCAATCTCGTGACTCGCGCATGGGTGGATAGCTCGGAGTATTGGAACGTTCACTTCGCGATGCTTGAAAAAGTGAAACTCGCGTTTGACGAAAAAGGGGTCTCTATCCCTTACCCTCAAATGGAAATACACACGGATAAATGACAAAACAAAAAAGGAAGATATTTGAAGAAAATCGCATTAAGTTTATTCGTCATTGGTTCGTTGGGACTAGCGGCGGAGATCGAAATCGTAAAAAACAAAGAGGTTTTAAGCTCGGAAATAAGCCAGTTGAAGGCGCGCCTCGCCTCATTGGAATCTCAACTAAAAGCTTGCGAAGTGCCGACGCCTCACAAAGAAGAGATTAAAACGCACACGGAATTGGGCTACATAGGCACAACTGGAAACACGAACACCAAAACGTTCAACCTTGAGTCCAAGTTGCAAAGAAATTGGGGCAAGCATGAAGGCGATTTGATGTTTGACGGTCAATACGCCGACGACAAAGGAGTACAGAGTAAAAACAAATATTTCATAGAGCTCAATTACAACTACAGCCTTACGGACAGATTGGCTTTCAATTATCTAGCGGGATATAAAAGCGACAAATTTTCCGCTTTTGATTATCAGGCTTACACCGGGCCCGGAGCGAAGTACAAAGCCATAGTCCTGCCAACTCATAGCTTAAGTCTTGAGGGAAATATATTGTATTCCATCGACGAGTATAGTCAGGTGGAATACGCGGACGCGGCTAAAACGACGATCATCGCGTATCCAAACGCGGCCAACGCTGCCGTTTTGGCGACGGACCCAAGCTTTAGAGACGACTATACGTCGTATAGGGCGAAAGCCGTCTATGAGTGGAAAATACTCGAGAATTTGAAATTCGCTCAAGAGCTAACGTACAGAGGTTCGCTTGAAAACGCGAATAGATATTTCGTCTACTCGAAAACGGGTTTGATTAGCAAGCTTTCGGATATATTTTCCGCTGGCGTCAGTTACAAAGTAGATTACGTAAACGAATCGGGCGACAAAAAAAATCAGGACGCGACGCTTACGGCGAATTTGGTTATTGAT
>ERZ889078.2841-NODE-2841-length-11998-cov-9.941472_pt1 | contig 11998 bp, 6 predicted proteins | sample MGYA00521266_ERZ889078 | MGnify/ENA primary metagenome ERZ889078 (study PRJEB32303, sample SAMEA104408618) | aquatic metagenome | biome: Brackish water; feature: Pelagic; material: water | place: Baltic Sea | collected 2014-06-16T06:34:00 | depth 76,534 m ... | reverse complement strand
CATCCTTCTTCCAAGCAAACTATACTAGTAATGCTTGTGTTTGTTTCTGTTTTGACAAGTTGTAATACAACCAAAGATGACGAGCTGCAGGTTCCAACAACCTACGAATTCAATAGAGACAACATTTCTACAATAAATTATTCTGGGCAAACCCAAAGATTGGATATGCTCCAACTCATGGGAACCTATCTTAAAACTGCCAATACAGTTGGAAGCCCTTCACTCGATGCGGATTTACTTAAAAGCATGTTCGCAAACACTAATAACCCATTTGATGGGCAGATCTTTAGCAAGAATCTAAAATCCAAATGTTTTGCTGCAGATACAGCCATGTTCATTCAGTACCTAGATGATGCAGCTAACATCAGTTTGGTTCAAGGCACAGCGTCTTTGGGCGTTTCCGGAGTATTAGTGGACGGTAGTTCTGATCCTACCGTAGGATATCGCGTAAATGAAAATGGTCTAGAGCTCACTCAGGTAATTCTTAAAGGATTGATGGGTTCTGTTTTTTACTATCAGGCCATGGAGGCATATCTAACTGAAGAACGAATGGGGTTAAATGGAAATGACGAGCTAGTTGAAAGTGAGAATCACACAGATATGGAGCATTATTTTGATGAAGCCTTTGGATATTTTGGAATTCCGAATGATTATCCGAATGCGGTTAGCTTGGATAATGCTCGTTTTTGGGGAGAATACTGTAACAAACGAAATGAGGGTTTGTACCCAAATATGAACGAAGAAATTGCTTTGGCCTTTCGCACAGCACGTGCTGCAATAGTCGCAAAAGATTATGAAGAAAGAGATATGGCTATTCAAGCGATTCAGCAAAAATGGGCGGTTGTTATTGCTGCTTCAGCTGCGGATTACCTAGGTCAAGCTTTAAGCACTACCGGCATGCCAGAGTACAAACGCCATCATGTTATGAGTGAAGCAATCGGTTTTATGCTTGCTTTGAAGTACCATTTCAATGGAGGAAACTCCAAATACCCACCTCACTTTAGCTATACGCACATTGGGCATAGTTTAATGAGAGTCGGCCCGACCACTGATTTGTACAACGTAACTGATTCACAAATAGAAGAGGCTATTGAGCACATTAAATTGGCGTTTCCCTCAGGAGAGATAAAATGAGAAGATTTATTATTGGCATAGCTTTATTACTTGGTGTTTCAGCCTGTGATACCAGTCCTAATCTGATTAATTGTGATTTTAATGAGCAATCAATGCTCGAAAATTATGCAGAAGAGATAATCGTGCCGAGATTGTCAGACTTGAGCTTGAGTTTGATTCTTCTTGAGTCCAGTACGCAGGAGTTTATTTCAAACCCTTCCATCGGCCTATTGAACGAAGTCCGAATTTTTTACGGGACTGCTTATTCCCAATATCAAGAATGTAGCGCGTTTATTTTTGGACCCGGGTTAATAAATGGGGTGCCGTATACTGAGCGATTCAACACGTTTCCTACTAACGTTTCCGAAATCAATCAAAATGTATCCAACTCCATTTCTGTGGAGATTGGTGTTAAATCTGCGGTAGGATTTCCTGCACTAGATTATCTGCTCTTCATCGAGCCTGGAACTACAAATGATGACGTATTAGCACTTTACACAACTGATGCCCTTGTAACAGAACGGAAGACCTATTTACTTGATTTAACAACAGAGTTGAAGACAACCGCAATTGCTATTGAGCAAGCTTGGTTGGCCTCAGGAGGTAATTATGCTGCACAGTTCATTTCCAATACTGGAACTGCTGAAGGAACCTCTATTGGGCATTTGGTTAACTCAATGAACTTTGATTTTGAAACACTCAAAAATTTCAAGTTTAAAATACCCCTAGGTAAGTTCAACGGTGGAGTAGTTATTCCTGAAAAAGTGGAAGCTTATTATGCTGGGGGCTCAGCATTTTTGGCAAGAAGCCAAGTAGAAGCGTTTAAGAAATTATTTCATGGCAGCACAGAAGCTAATTCGAATGGAATTGGTTTGTATGAATACCTACTTTGCTTGCAGACAGAAGGCGCAAATGGCGCTTTTTTGGCGGATGATATATCCGATCAATTTGACGCGATCGAAGATGCTGTAAATGCAATTTCAGACCCAATGTCAGACGCTCTTGTTTCTGATTTTGAAACTGTAGATAATGCCTATTTGCAAATGCAAATGATGGTGCCGAAAATCAAATATGAAATGAGCTCTGCATTAGGAGTTCAAATTAATTATCAGGATAATGATGGCGATTAACCATCATTATTTATAACATGGCAGTGTTCCGCTATTTCTTCTTGCTCAGTCTGCTTGTCTGTTCTCAGTTTTGTGCCATTGCGCAGATTACAGTTACAGGCAAAGTTGTATCCGCTGATAAAGAGCCGATGTTTAGAGTTGTCGTGCATGTCGATGGCATTGAGGAGAGCTTTTATACAGAAGAAAATGGAGCGTATAAAATCAAAGGTCTGACTGCTGGTCCTCAAAAACTTACTTTTTTTCAGCCAGGATACAAGAAACAAGAGTTTACAATTGATCCAAAAAATGGGATCCATCGGTTGGATGTTGTCTTGGAACTTTTATCCAAAGAATTGAATTCAGTAACCATTTCTGGGGATGCTGAGCCAGAAAGTGTCATCACCACTTTGAAGGCCGTGGATGGGATGGCTATTTATTCTGGTAAAAAGACTGAAGTAATCCAGTTGAGTCAGGTTACGGCCAATTTGGCTTCCAATAGAGCAAGACAAGTTTTTTCCCAGGTATCTGGTTTAAACATTTGGGAATCAGATTGTGCTGGAATCCAAATAGGCGTAGGAGCAAGAGGTTTAAGCCCTAGCCGAACCGAAAATTTTAATACTCGCCAGAATGGATACGATATAGCAGCAGATGCCCTCGGTTATCCTGAAAGCTACTATGCTCCTCCCATGCTTGCCATTGAAAAAGTGGAAGTGGTAAGAGGAGCAGCTTCATTACAATATGGTCCTCAATTTGGAGGCATGCTCAATTTTGTAATGAAAGAGGGCTCTGATTCGGCCAAGGTGGAGGTGGAAAGCGTACAAACGGTAGGGTCCTTCGGGTTCTTTAATTCTTACAACGCTGTTGGCGGAACAGTAGGTAGGTTTAATTACTATTCGTTTTTCCAGTATCGATTAGGAAATTGTTGGCGCTGTAATTCAGATTTTGATAACTACACGGCTTATGCAGCGCTCAAGTACACCAGTAAAAAGGGCACATCCATTAAGCTTGATTACACCAGAATGTGGTACTTGTCTCAACAGGCAGGTGGATTAACGGACGCGCAATTTAATGCTGACCCTCAGGCTGCCACTCGAGAAAGAAACTGGTTTAGAGTTAAGTGGAATGTTCTATCGTTATCCTTGAAACACGAATTTAGTTCAGCCACAAAAGTTGATGTTCGCCTGTTTGGATTGCTTGCCTCAAGAGAAGCCTTGGGTTTTCAGGGCCCTCCAAATCAAAGTGACCCAATCTCAAATCCAGCATCGTCCGATTTGGACAAGTTCCGAAATTTAATCTATGGAGATTTCAATAATATAGGTTCCGAAATCCGCTTCATGCACCGTTATATGATTCGGAATCAACCACAGGTAATACTTACTGGGGTTCGGCTTTATAAGGGTTTAACCAATAGTGATCAAGGAGCGGCAGATTCAACTTTTGAAGCCGTTTTTGAGTTTGAAGATGTTGTCTCTAACCGGTCTTCATCATCTCATCCCAGTGGTAATGTGGCATGGTTTGCAGAAAACGTTTTCAATATTGGAGACAAGTTCAGCGTCACACCTGGCGTTCGAATTGAATACATCACCACAAAAACTGTCGGTGAATCTCGTACCATTTACCGAGATCAATCTGATAACATAATTCTAGACACACTTAGTGCTGGAGAGAGCTCCAGTAAGCGTTGGTTTCCACTGTTCGGTTTAGGAGTGAGCTACAAGCCACTGCGTGGTTTAGAGCTATACGCTAACTTTTCTCAAAATTATAAGCCAATCAATTTTAATGACTTATGGGTCAGTAATCCAAGTTCTCGTATAGACCCAAATATGAAAGATGAAACTGGTTACAATGCCGATTTAGGGTTTAGAGGTAAAGTGAAATCAGCTTTTCAATTTGACGTAACGGGATTCCTAATGATGTACAATAATCGTATTGGTTATATCCAGCAAACCGACCCAGAGTTGTTTAATGTCTACCGGCTCAGAACTAATGTTGCTAATGCCAGAACTGTTGGGGTAGAAACATATTTGAGATGGAACGCAATACAGACTTTTAGAAAATCATCTGATTTTAAACTCGGCATTTTCTCCAATATTACGTGGCTTGAAGCACGATATGTTACTTCGAGCGAATCGGCTTTCAACAATAATAGAGTAGAACACACCCCAGCTTTAATGCTTCGTACAGGGCTCGATTTTGCATTCAAGAAGTTGAAGTTATCCTACTTGTTTTCTTACACGGATTCTCAGTTTACAGATGCCACTAATTCCATAAGTACTGGTAATGCTGTAAATGGATTGATTCCATCTTATTACGTGATGGATATAAACGTTTCTTACAAGATTTGGAAGTTTTCAATAAACGGAGGAGTAGAGAATGTTACCGACAACAAATACTTTACTCGAAGAGCAACAGGATACCCTGGTCCAGGAATCATTCCATCCTCTGGAAGAACTTATTTTGTTAGCATTGGAATTAAGGTGTAATTAACCTCAAGTTTTTGTAACCAATTACCCCGTAACCGAGTAATAAGGCATCAAAGACAATGAGAAACAACGCTAATTACTGTAAGTCGTTTATCGATAACTCCTTTATAACAGAAGGTTGCAGAGAGCTTACTTTCATTGGCGATTAGTACTAATTTTGTTACTTGCAAAGCACATTAACCAGACAGAGGTCATGACAAAAAGTTATTTTTCAAACAAGTGGATTGGATTCAGCGGAGCTCTTGCTTTTGCTGCCATATTTATGGTAGGCTGCGTTTCTGATGTAAAAAAAGACGATGGTGGAGGAGATGAAAATGCCGCAGCAGTCGATTCCTCAACAACCAAATTGATGAGTATTGGAGGAAGCATGTTTAGCATTCCTTCTCCAATTCAAACGGCAATGCTTATCGAAAAATCAGGTTCTGATTACAATAAGCAATTTCTAAATGACGCAAAACGGGTTACTACCTATGCAACCAATTACCAAAAAGCACTTAATCTAGGAGTCTATGGTGCCGATGTTGGATACGTAACTATTTATGATCAAAGTCAAGATGCTATAAAGTACATGGGCGTGATTAACAAGCTTACTGACGAGCTTGGAATTACCGGTGCATTTGACGAAAGCACAATTAAGCGGTTTGAGAATAATTTCGGCAAACGCGATTCAATGTTAAATCTGGTAGCCGTTGCCTACAGAAATGCTGATGCATTTTTGAAAGACAATGACAGAATGAATGTAGGAGCATTAGTTCTTGCTGGAGGGTGGATAGAAACACTCTACTTCACAACTCAAATTGCTGTTAAAGACGGGAACCAAGACGTAATTAATAGAATTGGCGAGCAGAAATACACCCTGAACAATATTGTTAAAATGCTTACTCCGTATTACAATCAACCAGAATACGATGTTTTGGTAGATGAATTGATAGAGCTTGCGTATGATTTTGATGCAATTGACATTCAATACACTTACGAAAAACCGCAGGTAGACATTGCCAACAAGACTACTAAAATCAATAGTAGAACCGATGTAGTAATTACACCTGAACACTTGCAAGCAATTGCGGATAAAGTAAAAACGATTAGAAACAAAATAGTAGGCCAACAATGAGAACTAAGACCTTGAGAATACTGATGGCATCCCTAATAATGGGATTGGCCTACATTGGAAATACTTCAGCACAATGCGATTCAATCGCAAGGATTTGTGCTGATAACGTAACGGCTGATTACATCTCAGACGGTCAATCTTACAGAGCACTTCTTAATGGAGATCAGGTAGCCGAATTTAGAGCTACTTTCTACGGAGGAAGCACTTACCGAATAGCTGGTTGCAGCGGATTTACCGATGGTAACCTAATATTTGAAATCTATGACGAGGATCACAATCAGCTTTTTGCAAGCAGCGATTACAAGAACACTCCTTATTGGGATTTTGAATTCGGTTCAACTGTAGATTGTACAATCGAAGCAAAACTGAATTTGAACAATGTTAAATCTGGATGTGCCGCAATGGTGATAGGATTTAAACAATAGTAAAATTTGCGCGATTCGCGTAACCAAAGGCCTCCTTGCTTCGTTGTAAGGAGGCCTTTCTTTTTGTAAAGCGAATGAGTGAAAGAATATTAAAAGCCTTAATGCAGCTGTTTGCCTTGGTAGCCAAGGACGAAACAGGATCAGAGAGTGGAAGAAAAGTTGTAAAAGTCTTTCTTGAGCAACAGCTTAACAAGGAACTTGTACTTCAGTACCTGGAGGTTTTTGACCAGTTCTTTATCGAACATCATGGCTCTCCAGACGAAGAGGATGAGAAAAAGAAAAAACGGATATCTAGAAGTTCCGTAAAAATTCTTAAAATATGCATGGCAATAAATTCTGAGCTTACTCAGAAGCAAAAAGTCATCGTACTGTTTAGATTACTCGAATTTGTGAATTCTGACGGCTCTATTGCTGGTCAAGAACTCGATTTCGTAAATACCGTTTCAGATACATTCAATATTGATGAACGGGAATTTCTAAGATGTCTTCACTTTGTAAAAGCTAACGAGCTAGAAGAACAAGATTCGGAAAACGTTCTTCTTATTAGCGCCAAAAAAGAAACCGAGTTAGAACGGGCGCATGTTATTTGTGCAGAAGCTTTACATGGGCAAATTAGAGTACTGCGGGTTCAAAGCGTAAATCTCTATGTGTTTAGATATTTTGGGACAGAAACCCTCTTTATTAACGGACAGCCTGTTCGCTCTGGTACGGTAAATATCCTTTCTCAAGGGGCCTCAATAAGAACCTCAGGTATTGCACCAATCTATTACAGCGATATAGTTGGGCGTTTTATGCGCGCAACCGTAGATTCTGACCTAGTTTTTGAAGCTAACAACATTGAATTTGTTTTCCCAGGAGGTAAAAAAGGCTTGCACAACCTCAATATGCGAGAACGTTCTGGTCAATTACTTGGAATTATGGGGGCTAGTGGTGCAGGTAAGTCCACTTTGCTTAATATTTTAAATGGTACGGCAGCTCCTAGCAAAGGCTCGGTAAATATCAACGGAATCGACATCTATAAGGAGCCCGAAAAGGTTGAAGGCTTGATAGGATACATTTCTCAAGACGATTTGCTAATAGAGGATTTAACAGTTTTTGAAAACCTATACTACAACGCTAAGCTGTGTTTCGATGACCTAAGCAAATTCCGAATAACCAAGAGGGTAATCGCTACCCTTAAAAATTTGGGACTTAGCGAGATAAAGGATTTAAAGGTGGGAAGTCCACTAAACAAAAAGATAAGTGGCGGTCAGAGAAAACGTCTCAACATTGCTCTTGAACTTATTAGAGAACCATCTATTTTGTTTGTTGACGAACCTACTTCAGGTCTTTCTTCAAGAGATAGTGAAAACATCATGGACCTTTTAAAGGAACTCTCTTTAAAAGGAAAACTGATTTATGTGGTTATTCATCAGCCTTCATCAGACATCTATAAAATGTTTGATAAACTGATGATTTTAGACACTGGAGGCTTTCCAGTTTACTATGGTAATCCAATTGACGCTATACAATACTTTAAAGCTCAGATTAATGATGTAACCAGCGAAGACGTTGAATGCTTCAATTGTGGTAACGTAAATCCAGAGCAAGTATTCAACATTATTGAGGGTAAAGTACTTGATGAATATGGCCAGTTAACCATGGCCAGACGTGTGAAACCAGCAGACTGGAATGAAAAATTTTTAGGTTCTGGCAAGATGGACACAGAGCTTGCTGACCACAACGGAGCTGGCGATGAATTGCCAAAGGCCGCGTCAATTCCTTCAAGATTTGCACAGTTCGTGGTTTTTATGACCAGGGACGTACGCTCTAAAATAGCGGACAAGCAATACATGCTCATTAACTTCTTAGAAACGCCCGTTTTAGCCCTCATTCTGGCTTTGCTGGTGCGTTTTTATGCTAATGATGAAACTGGTTATATGTTTCGTGAAAACGATAACATTCCAGCGTATATGTTTATGTGCGTAGTTGTGGCGTTATTCTTTGGTCTAACGGTAAGTGCAGAAGAAATTATCAAAGACCGAAAGATTCTGAAACGGGAGAAATTTTTGAACCTGAGTAGATCAAGCTATTTGGTGTCTAAAATCATCATAATGTTCTTCATCTCATTCGTACAGACATTATCGTTTGTGCTTATCGGTAACAGTATTTTGGAAGTTGATGGCATGAATATCGCCTACTTCTTGGTGCTATTCTCAACTTCCTGCTTCGCAAACATGCTTGGATTAAATATCTCAGCAAGCTTTAGAAATGCTGTTACCATCTATATTCTTATCCCGTTTTTGATTATTCCTCAGCTTCTGCTGAGTGGAGTTATTGTGAAATTTGACAAATTGAACCCAGGCTTTTCGTCTGACTCTTACGTTCCAATAACCGGAGAGATTATGGCGTCTAAATGGGCTTATGAAGCACTAGCAGTTCATCAGTTTAAGACGAATAAGTACCATGCCGATTTGTTTGAATACGATAAAGCTATTTCCGAAGCAACATATCGAAAGGACTACTGGATACCGGAGCTTAAGAAAAAAGTGATTGCCTTAGGCTACATTCTCGACTTGAAGTCTCCTGAACCAGGTAAAAAAGAAAACGCACTAGCACTTTTGAGGACTGAAATTTCTAAAGAAAATAGCTTCAATAGCACTTTAAAATTTGAAAAGGTTGATCAATTGACGGTTGAATTGGCGGATGAACAATTAGTTGCAGATATGCGAGACTACCTTGATAAGTTGACTAAGCATTATGTAACTAAACGTAATTCAGTGGACGCAACTAAAGATCGACTGATTGCTTCAAAGCTGAAAACGCCTGAAGAAAGAGACGCTTTTAATAAGGTTAGAGATGATTATTACAATGAGAGTTTAGGTGACTTGGTATTGAATAGTTCGGACTTCTACAGAATTATTGAGCGTAATGGAAAACTCATACAGCGACTCAATCCTATTTATCAGGATCCAATGGGTAGTTCCATGCTTCGATCTCACTTTTTCGCTCCTCGCAAAATGATTTTTGGAGTGTATGTAGATACCTATTGGGCCAATTTAGCTGTCATTTGGGCTATGTCTGTTTTCCTTATGTTAACCCTCTATTTCGATGCTCTTTCAAGACTGTTAGACTTTGTAGGGTCAATCGGAGAAAGAGTTGCTGGATTGTTTGGGAAGAACGAAGACCCGTACTGAAAGCTCTCGCTAAAGGGACCATTGCCTCCATTATTATAGTCATGTTTCGTTTTCGTTCATTTTCAACGAATCCTAGTGGTTTTATGCTGCACGCATACTAAATTAGATGTACTTCCAGTTTACTGGTACCACCCCTAATTATTGAATCTTATGAAGAGTATGTTGAAGTTCTTGACCGTAGCTGCGGTCATGTTGGCTTGCAGGACCCAATTAGTAGCTCAAATTAATGTGTCGGATGTTGAAATTGTTCGAGACAGTTGGGGAGTTCCGCACATTTTTGGGAAAACAGATGCAGATGTTGCCTATGGTTTAGCCTGGGCTACCTGCGAGGATGATTTTGTCACGCTTCAGCACCTTATGCTTGCTGCTAATGGTAGACTAGGAGAAGTAACTGGAAAAAATGGTGCTATGCTAGATTTTATGGGGCAAATAGCACAGGTACGTCAGGCCGTAGACAGATTGTATGACACTTCATTTTCGCCTGATTTCCTTACCTACCTGCAAGGCTATGTAGAGGGTGTAAACAGGTTTGCACAAACACATCCTAATGAAGTTTTAAGAAAAGGATTATTTCCACTAACAGACAAAGATGTACTTCAGGCGAATACGCTTACGCTTGTTTTTCTCACTAGTGTCTATGTTGAAATTCAACAAATATTTACTCGCTCTATTGTATTGTATGAGCGCAATATGCAGTACAAAGGAAATCTGCCTGAAGGTTCAAATGCTTTCGCGTTTAACAAGAACAAAACCAAAGACGGGCACACCTATTTAGCAGTTAATTCTCATCAGCCTTTAGAAGGTCTGTTTTCTTGGTACGAGGCACACTTGGTAAGCGAAGAAGGCCTGAATATTTTAGGCGGTACTTTTCCTGGAGGCTCAACAATTTTTCATGGAGTCAACGAGCATTTGGGGTGGGCGGCTACCTTAAATCATCCTGATTTATGTGATGTCTATAAACTAGAAATGCATCCGAAGAAAAAACTGCAATACAAATTTGATGATGGCTATGAAACCCTTGAAGTATTCAAGGCTACGGTTAAGGTAAAAGTGGGTGCGATAAGAATACCTATAACGCGCAAATTTTATAAAAGCAAGCACGGAACAGTTATCAAAAACCAAGATGGATATTATGCCATTCGGTTCCCCGCAAACCTAGATATTGGTGGGGCAGAGCAGCTGTATCGAATGAATAAGGCTAGAAATTTTAAGGAGTATAATGCTGCTCTTGACATGGGGCGCTTTGCGGGTACCAATAACATTTATGCAGATGGAAAAGGGAATATTCAGTTCATAAGTTTAGGTCAGTTTGCCTACAGAGACTCTTCCTACGATTGGCTATCTGTACTCCCAGGAAACACATCTAAAACCTTATGGGAACCGAAATTTCACCCGCTTGCAGATCTTCCTTCCTATAGAAATCCAAAATCGGGTTACCTATTTAATACGAATGGATCTCCTTTTTTCGCTACTGCCGAAGAGGATAACATAGACCCACGAACCATTAACTCCACGTTTGGTTATCAGGATGAGACTAAACTCAACAACAGAACTATAAGGGCACACGATTTAATTTCTGGTTACGATAAAATTTCATGGACCGACTTTAAGACCATAAAGTATGATCAAGGATTCAATGAAAAAATGGAAACTTTCAATATCAAAAACATGATAATGATTGAGCAGTTGAGTGCCGAAAAATATCCAGATTTAAAAGAGGCTCTTGAAGTAATTAAATCATGGGATCATTCGGCAGATGTAGAAGACGAGGAAACAGCTTTAATTGTTTTCACATTCAACAAGTTGGCGGAAATAATAATGTCTAATGGAATGCAATACGAATCAAACTCACTTACTGAGAAGCAATATGTGAATGCTTTACGCGCGGCTAAACGTCATATGATGAAGCATTTTGGGTCTTTAAGAGTGCGTTTAGGCGATGTACAGAAGCATGTGAGAGGAGACAAGGTGATTGGGGTAGGTGGAGCTCCAGATGTTCTTGCTTCAAACATGAGTAAACCTTATACAAAAGGTCGACTGAAAACATTCGTTGGGGAGTCCTATATTATGTTGGTTGATTTTGATGAAAACGGAGTACCGCGAATTGAGACAATTAATGCTTTTGGGGCTTCAAATAGACAGGAAAGCCCGCATTACACTGATCAGATGGAGTTATGGGCGCAAAAAAAGACTAAAACCATGACACTAGATAAAGAGCAGGTTTATAAGGACGCTGAGAGAATTTATCACCCACAATAAATTTCCCTAGCTAAGTCGAAATGTACTATTAGTCACATTTTCGAAACGTCATTCTTGTATTTTTATGGTCTATCCATCCATGAAAAGCAGAAGAAACTTCCTCAAACGAACCTCAATAGCTGCGCTAGGCACATTAGTAGGCGCACGAATTGTTTTTGCCGATAACCTTCCGAAAGGCTACACCCCAGTAGCTTTACAAGATGTAGACCCATTCGAGCTATTTGGCAAACACCGAGAAATGGTGGTGCTCAATAATAGACCTTGGAACATTGAGTCATTACCTCATTTGTTAGATGATAGAATAACTCCGAATGAGAAA
>ERZ889078.2833-NODE-2833-length-12026-cov-11.363378_pt1 | contig 12026 bp, 14 predicted proteins | sample MGYA00521266_ERZ889078 | MGnify/ENA primary metagenome ERZ889078 (study PRJEB32303, sample SAMEA104408618) | aquatic metagenome | biome: Brackish water; feature: Pelagic; material: water | place: Baltic Sea | collected 2014-06-16T06:34:00 | depth 76,534 m ... | reverse complement strand
GCTTCACTTGGAAATGATGGGCTATTTAATGGTTAAGGACCCTAACAAAAAATACGTTAGCGCTCAAAAACTAAAAATGCAAACAATGACGAAAGACGAGCTTAAAGCGGAATACGACAAAACAGTTGCGGTAAACGCGGCTACGGACGCCGTTATCCAAAGCGTTGTCGCGTTCCTCAAAGCCAATGGCTTCGACAAACATAAAGTTGTAGCGGACCTTGTTACGGACGCTTTTGACCAATATGGACAAATCCCGGCTCAGAAAAAACTTTCTGACGAAGCCGTCAAAAAAAGCGATTTGGAAAAAGCTATTTTATATGAAAATATGATTTGGCAACTAATGGTTAAAACCGCGGATGTTGGCATTAGAGCCAAAGACGCTCTTGTTAGATTGGTTGCAACGCAACAATCCTCGGCCACTCAAGCGGGTGAGAGAGCGTTTGGCGAAGGCGGATGTAGCGGATGCCACGTTATTGGAAAAGTTTCATCCGGTCCCGACTTAACGGGTGTGCTTCAAAGACATGAGAACGCTGAAGTATGGGTAAAAGATTTTATTATGAACCCTCAGCACAAATATGACGAACCTTACGTCAAAGGCATGGTGGATTATTTCAATCTTAAAATGCCAGATCAACACATGACTGAAAAAGAGACGAAAGACATTATCGAATATCTAAAATGGATAGACGAGAACGCGAATTTATTCTAAATAAATAGTATGTTTAAGTTTCAATAGGGAAAGGGAGAGGATTCTAATCTTCTCCCTTTTTTCAATTTATAGGCGTAAGAATCCATATTACAAAGCGAATACGATATAATCAAAAATTGAGGATTTGCAAAATCTTGAATTTTTCATTTACACACAAGGAATATATACATTATGCACCCTAGTTTAATAAAAGCGAAAATATTCGCGACTTTAGCTTTGATAATTTTAACGCTCTCTTTCACTTTTCCAATGGTCGCTTTTCATGGCGCTCTCAATAAAATTTACGAAGGTAAAATCGATGAAATCTCGTCTTTGAGTAAATCGGTTTGGAACTTCTACAATCAAGGCAGATACAAAAGCGTTGAAACGGATAAAAAAGCGTACGACAATTTAGAAAAAATGATAGAGACTCAAGCTGAAACAGGTCCCGCTTCACTCCCTATTTGGGCCGTTTCTCTTGAAGCTCCAAACTATCCTAAAGAAGCGTTTCCGGAAGGAATCCCCGTATATTTTCATTTTGACGGATACAGCGGCGAAGTTCACGAGATGAACACCATCAACCACTACGTGGGCATGGATCCAATGTGGGTTGGCGGGCACGTAGAGAGAGCGATTGGAATTTACGCTCTTTTGTTCCTTTCGCTTGGAATGGTCTACTTCATCGCGTTTAACAACAGACTTTTAAACTACGTCATGCTAGTTCCCTCTTCGCTGCCTTTGCTTTTTATAGCCGATTATTCCTACTGGCTCTATTGGTTTGGACACAACCTGCACGACTGGGGAGCGTTTAAAATCAAACCTTTTATGCCCACGGTTTTTGGAGATGGAAAAATAGCTCAGTTTACGACGCACTCTTATCCAACGATAGGTTTTTACATGATTCTCGCCATCAGCGCCTTGAGTCTTCTCGCTTTTTTCGCAAAACAAAAAGCGTTCAACGAAACGCAAGAATAAATTTAAGTTAAGGCGTTAAATGTTTAAAAGTTTATTGATTCTCGCCATTGTTCTTTTTACCCAAGTTCACGCCAACGTGTTGCAAGAGGCGATCGACAACGCCCCTGCGGGCTCCATCTTAAAGCTTCCAGCTGGAATTTACAAGGGCAATATAAATATAAACAAGCCCATCACGATAATGGGCAAGGAAGATGGAGTCATCATAGACGGGGAAGGAACGGGAACCGTCATAACGATAAAAAGTTCATTTGTAACGCTTAAAAATCTTAAAATCGTTGGAAGCGGCGACAGACACGAGAAGGTGGACTCGGCCATTACGATTAGCGACGCCACTCAGTGCGAAATAAGCGATTGCGTTATCGAAGATTGTTTATTTGGGATTGACATGCAGATGACCAACAACTCCATTATCTCAAACAATCGAATAACTTCAAAGGATTTAGACCTTGGGCTTCGCGGCGATGGACTAAGAGTATGGTACAGCAACAACAATCTAATAAAGGGAAACTCGCTAATCAAGTCGCGAGACATGGTTATATGGTATTCTCACGGCAACGAGATTGTAGATAATTACGGAAGAGAAAACAGGTACTCTTTGCATTTTATGTACGCGGGGAAAAACATCATCAAAAACAATACGTACGAGATGAATTCAGTTGGAATATTTTTTATGTACTCCAAAGATTCCATAGCGATTGGAAACGTGATAAAAAGCTCGCAAGGCGCTACGGGCATGGGAATCGGGATGAAAGACGTTTCAAATTTCACGATTAAAGACAATACGATTATATACTGCGCTCAAGGATTGTATATTGATCGCTCGCCGTTTGAGCCGGATACGAACAATTGGATTTTAGGAAACAAGATTCTTTACAATTCGGAAGCGATACACTTCCATTCTCTAAGCGAACGCAACTCTCTCAAAGACAACGTTATCGTGGGAAACATAGAAGATATCGTAAACGACAGTAGAGGAAGCAAAACGGACGAAAACGAGATAGAGTCGAACTATTGGGACAACTATCAAGGATTTGACAAAAACAACGACGGTGTTGGCGACACCCCTCATAAAGTTTACCAATACGCGGACCAACTTTGGGTTTACAACTCCGACGTAAAATTTTTTTACGGTTCGCCCGTCATTTCATTGCTTAATTTTTTAGCGAAATTGGCTCCATTCACGAAGCCTCTTTTTCTGATGCAAGACGAAAAACCAAAAATTGCGAAAACAATTTTATGATAAGCGAAAGAGGATAGTTATGGAAACGATAAAAACCGACAGAAGAGAATTCGTTAAATACTCCACTCTTGGCGTATTGGGGCTTTTTTTGGGCGCCGGAATTGTTTTTAGCCCGTACGCCAGAGGAAACGAGAACAGACTAAGACCTCCCGGAGCGGTGCCTGAGAAGAACTTCTTGTCTTTGTGCGTTAAATGCGGTCAGTGTCTTCAAGTTTGTCCTTATCACGCCATTAAGTTGGCGGACTTCACAAAGGGATTTGGAGACGGAACGCCGTACATCGACGCGAACGAAAGGGCGTGTTTCGCGTGCAACGCCGTTCCTTGCGTTTTAGCTTGTCCTAGCGGCGCGCTTGACCATAGCTGCGAAAAGGCCGAAGATATAAAAATGGGAATCGCCGTGTTGGAATTTCCAGACACTTGCTTAGCCGTGAGAAACGTTCCCGTGCCCAAAGGCTACAATGATAAAATGAAAGAGTTCACCAACTCCGCGCGACACATAAATAAGTTGGAGACAAAACTGCTCGCCAAATTTGACGACTACGAAGGCAAGGATTGCACTTTATGCGCCGATATGTGTCCTATTCCCAATCCACTTAGCGCCATTGCGATGGTTTCAAACTTCACTCGCGGAAGTAGACCGGAAATTTACGATGGCTGCATCGGCTGCGGCGCGTGTCAAGAGGTTTGCCCCACAAGCGTTCCATCCATCGTGGTAAAGCCAAGAGCGACGTATGAAGATTACTACGCAAATAAAATCAAAAGAGGTTAATTATGATAAACAAAAACTCCAATTTAAGAACTAAAACTACGCTGCTCGGCGCCAGTTTTTTGACGCTCTTTTTTTTAACGGCTTGCAGCGACTCGAAAAATGATGAAGCCAAAAGCGCTCCAACCCCTTCTCCAGTACTCGAAGGCTCCAAGATAGAAGTCGTTAAAAACGATAACGCCCATGAAACAAAGCTAAAAACAAAAGACGCGACGCGCTCCAAAAACGATTCTTTTTACTACGACTATGGCGTTAAAAGCGAATACGATCCAAACTCGCAACCAGCGAACAAAGACGCGTCTGTCCGAGCGAAGCCAAGGACCGCCATAGAGGCGAATATGAACGTAAGAAGTCCCTACGAAGACATTCGAATCTCCATGATTGTCAACAAACTAAGCAAAAAATTCATAGTCAAGTGCTCCGCGTGTCACAACGACTACGCGAACGGAATCATTGGACCCTCTTTGCTTGGTAGAGACTCTCAGTATATTTATGGAAAAATTCAAGCGTTTAAAAGTGGCGAAAAGAACAACGTGCTAATGAAGGATTTAATCAACATGATGAGCGACGAAGAGATTAGAGAAATGGCTGACGAAATATACAAGTTTAATCAAGAAATCAAAAACACAAGGGGTAAATAATGACGAGTCTTAAAAATATCGTCGTGGCGTTTTTCACAATACTCGTAGTTGGTCTCACGATATGGGTCGCGTCCAACGGTGGAGCTTACAACGGAGGGGTTCATGGCAAAGTAATAGCCGACATGGGCGACCAAACCGCGCAAAGCGCGCCAACCGCTCCGCAAGAAAAAGACGATAGAGCCAAAGAAGACGAAGCTTTAAACGCGTTGAGAGAAAAAGCCGGAAACATCGGCGCCTTTAAAGTCAGCAACGAGTACAAAAGCAAATGTTCGTCTTGCCATGGAGTGAATGGAAGCGGCGAGCAAAACGGCAAAAAACTCATGGGACCTAAATTGTTTGGACAAACCGCCAACGAGATATTTACGAAACTAGAGGATTTTAAAGCGGGCAGAAAAGAAAATATGATAATGAAAGGTCTTCTAATAAAACTAAGCAAAGAAGACTTAAGAAGATTCGCGGATGAGATAGGCGAATTTCCCGCGCGAGCCGAAGCGGTTAAAAAGTAGCGGCGCCTTACAATGGACAAATACAACAGTCGGGAAACTATAAAAAGAACGAGTTTCTTCTCAACTTTTTTCAATAAAAACAAAGATGGCAAAACGCTTCTAAGCTATAGAGCCAAAAGATGGATGGTCGTTGTAGCCATTCATCTTTTGTTCTTTTTATCTTTCGCCATAGACATTCAAGTTCTCGAGGGAACGCTAAGCGCTTCTAGATTCTTGGGCTTTCACCTCATAGACGTTTTCACAACGATGGAAATGTTTTTGGCCGAGCGTCATTTGCACATAAACATAATCATAGGCGTAAGCACGATTACGCTGTTTTATATTTTTGTCGGTGGTAGAAGCTACTGTTCTTGGGTTTGTCCCTATGGAATCCTGAGCGAAATAGGCGAAAAATGGCACAATACGCTAGTGGCGAAAAAAATCATTAAAAGTAGAAAATTCGATCATCGAGTCAGATATTTTTTCTGGGCCATCTTTTTAACGCTCTCTTTTACAAGCGGCTATTTGGTTTTTGAGATGTTTAACGTCGTTGGGATTCTTAGCCGCGCCATCGCTTATGGCTGGTCTCTCACTCTCGTTTGGGTTCTCATAGTATTGGCGTTTGAAGTTTTTTACTCTCGCCGCGTTTGGTGTACGTATATTTGTCCCATAGGAACGACTTATGGATTGATTGGCAAGGTAAGCGCCTTAAGAATTGAGTGGAACGACAACTGCGACCACTGCATGGTGTGCCACGACGTGTGTTTTGAAAATCAAGTTTTGGAAATCACAAAAGCGAAATATGACAAACAAAGAGAAGAAAAAAACATAAGCCGAGAGTATATAACCGGCGCCGACTGCACCCTGTGCGGAAGATGCGTAGACGTGTGTCACGAAGACGCGTTAAGTTTTGATTTTAGATTAAAAAGTTTAGTATAAGGCAACCATAGATGATAAAAATTTCCAACCTCACAAAAAAATTCGCTTCACACGTATCGCTTGACGGCGTAAATTGTGAATTTAAAAAAAATGAGTCGATTGCCCTAATGGGGGCCAACGGCGCTGGCAAAACCACGCTCATACGCTCCATACTGGGCTATTACCATCCAGATAGCGGCGAAGTTTTGGTTGATGGAATAAACCCCATAAAACAGAGAACCAAAGTCTTGAAAAACATAAGTTTCGTTCCGCAGTTGCCGCCTCCAATCAAACTAAACATTGACGAACTTATGCAGTACGTCAGCGTCAGCGCGACGATTGACAAAGAGTTGATCAAACATTACGCCAACGAAATGAAACTCGATTTAAAATCAAATATGAACAAATCGTTTTTTAAGCTCAGCGGAGGAATGAAACAAAAATTGCTCATCGCGATAAGCCTCGCGAAAAAGAGTGACATAATCATATACGACGAACCCACTGCGAACCTTGACCCAAAAGCGCGCGACGATTTTTACAGACTGCTAGAACAAAACGAAGAGGAAAAAGTGCTATTGTTCGTAACGCATAGACTTGAAGAGGTGAAGGATTTGGTCAACAGACAAATCTATATGGATTTAGGAAAAATCGTCTCGGACGACAAAATTTCAAAGGAGTCTTTTTGAAAAATTTATATTTAATCGCCTACCTTGATTTAAGAGAATCCTTGAGAACAAAATGGTTTGTCGTCTATTCGCTCGTTTTTGGCGGGATGATAGCTCTGTTTTTCATTGCCGGAGTGACCGAATCGCAGGTTATGGGCTTTAGCGGATTGAGCAGACTGCTGCTAATGTACATTCAAATCACGATTGTCATACTGCCCATCTTCATACTCATAACGACGGTTCGATCCATATCCGGGGACAGGGACAATCACATTTTGGAATACATGCTCTCGTTTCCAATATCGCTCAAGCAATACTACTGGGGCAAGATTATAGGCAGGTTCGTCACGGTCTACGTTCCCGTGATTTTTGCCATGATCATAGCCGTGGTTTATGGTGCGTTTAAGGGAGCGGACATCCCTTGGAACATCTTCTTTTTGTACACTGGGCTTCTTTTCGCCTTGTCTTCCTCTTTTTTAGGAATCGCTTTTTTCATATCTTCGTTTGTAAAATCTTCCGAAGTGGCTCTTGGAATCGCCTTTTTCATATGGATATTTTTACTCGCGTTTATAGACATAGCACTAATTTCTCTGATGATGCAAAATAGATTCAACGAGGGTTTGATCATCGCCATAAGTCTCGCAAATCCCATGGAGATATTCAGGGTGGCGGCCATCTCCCTCTTCGACCCGGAACTTACAGTGATGGGTCCCGTCGCGTTTTACATACTCGACTCGGTGAGTCAAGGCGCGTTCGTCGCTTTATCCATAGGATATCCCGTTGTTTTGGGACTGCTGTTCGCCTTTTTAGGTTATAAAATTTTCGAAAAAAAAGATTTGGTTTAAAGGAGCTCGTTGTGATTAAATTTATATTGGCGGTTTTTCTGGTTTCAAGCGTTTTGTTCTCATACGAGATGAATTACGATAAGAACACGGATGGTTTAGTGAGACATCTAAAAGTGTATGAAAATCCAAAATGGGTTGCGAAGATAGAGCTAAAAAACGGCGAAAATCTGTTCTTCTCGTCTCCAAAATCCATGTTTGAGCTTTATCATAGACCAGGAAAATGGAACTACCTAAACATAAAAAGCGAGGATGACTTCAAAGCTATAATCGTGACGGACTTCAGCACGCTTGAGCCGATAAACGCCAAAGGCGCCTTTTTTGTTTACGGCAGCAGCGAAACTTCGCCAGCGGGTGACGATTTGCCCGCGTTTGATTCGTACAAAGCGGCAACGGAGTTTTCGACAAAATATCATGGAGCGAGAGTGCTTAATTTTCAAGAAGTTTCAGAGGGTCTCATTAAGCTTTTAAACGGAAGCGTCTAATGAACAAGCCAACGCCGATAGACGAAGAAATCGCATTGAATCCAAAGCGCTACATTGTGAGCGAAACCGACGAAAAGGGAAATATCACCTATTGCAATGATTATTTCGTTGAAATATCGGGATATTCCAAAGACGAACTAATAGGAAGTCCGCACAATATCGTTCGTCATCCAGACATGCCAAAAATAATTTTTAAACTTTTATGGAAAACCATACAAGAAGGCCACAACATCAACGCGGTCGTAAAGAATCTGGCAAAAGACGGTAGATATTACTGGATATTTACCGAATTTGAAATCAGAAAAGACACGGACACAGGCAAAATTATTGGCTATCACGCGTCAAGGAAGAGGGTCTCCAAGCACGTTATAGAGATAATCTCCGATTTGTATTCAAAACTTTTAAAAATGGAAGTCGAGTATGGCGCGGACGCGACGGAGCGATACCTAAAATTTCTGCTAAAAGAAAAAGGCGAAGATATGGAACTTTCAAATTTGATGGAGAATATTCATAGATTTTATTAACCAAAAAAGAGAAGCGCGCTCAAAATGACAAAAACTCTTTTAGCGCTTTTTTTTATCGTTTCCGCCGTGTTTGCGAATCCTCTTCAATGCGCGATTGACGACGCGCAAGCCTACTCCACGTTAAAACTTCCCTCTGGAATCTATCTAGGAAACATCGTCATAAATAAGCCTCTAACCATTGTTGGAAAGGATAAAAACGCCATCATAGATGGAGATGGTCATGGATGTGTAATCACAATCAATAGCTCGCACGTAACGCTGAAAAACCTTACAATCGCCAACAGCGGAAACAAGATGGATAAAATCGACTCGGCAATCGCCATCAAAAACGCGAATCATTGCGAGATAGACTCTTGCCTAATTTTAAACACTCTTTACGGTATAGATATGTTTATGGTCAACGATTCAATCGTCTCCAACAATTACATAACTTCCAAGAAGGCGGATATTGGTTTTAGAGGAGACGCGATTAAGGCGTACTACTCGAACGATAACATTTTTTCAAACAACGTTATCGAGAATTCAAGAGACGTAACGCTCAACTATTCTCACAACAATTTATTTAGCGAAAATACGTTTTTGAACAATAGGTTTTCAACTCATCTCAGCCTAAGCAATCGCAACGCGTTCAAAAACAATACGTACAAATACAATTCCGTAGCCATTATGATTATGGGGGCGAAAGATACGAGTATAAGCGGCAACTCAATATTAAGTTCCAAGGGAGCGGCGGGCATTGGGGTTATGATTAAAGGGGTTTCAAATTTTAGATTTTCCAACAATACCGTAAAGTTCAACGCCAAAGGGCTTTACGTCGATGGACAAGAAAAAGCCACGGGAATGAAAAGGTATATTAGCGACAACGAAATATCATACAATGGCGAAGCGCTTCACTTTCACGCCACCATCAAAAACAACGTCATAGTACACAATAATATATTTGGAAATATCGAAGACGTCGTCAAAGATATGGATGGAAAGTTTTCGGACTCAAACAAGGTGGAGCGCAACTACTGGGACAGATACGCGGGCTTCGACAAAAATGGCGACAACATAGGAGACAATCCGCATCAGGTTTATCAATACGCCGATCAACTATGGCAGTATAACAACAAGGTGAAATTCTTTTACGCGAGTCCGATTATGACGCTGTTAAATTTTTTATCCAACCTGGCTCCTTTCATCGAGCCAAATCTGCTTCTTGAGGACAAGAAGCCTATCGTTAAGAAATAACGCTATTTCGAAACGGCGTTCGAATAAAGCTTCAGTGACCTTTTTAAAACTTCGCCGTAATTTACAATTTCTTCTTCTTTCTTTATTGTATCCCCTGACTTATGGGCTGAAAATCCGTAATTCATCGGTGTCGCGTTGCGCGTGTCGTAAAACGCGGTTCTCGCGTTTATCCACTCTCCGCTTTTTACGTCCGTTATCCAAACAATCGCTTCGTCTTTGAAGTCTATTCTCTGTTCTTCAAACCAAACGGCCATACATCCAATATCGTCAAATACATGGACTTTGCCAGTTCGAGGATCTATTACTTGAACCGCGTTGCGCCTATCGCTAACGACCATCACGCAATTTTCGCACATGTCTCTGTCCCAATGAACTTGAGCGGCGCCGGTTGTGGATTTTTTTTCACACGCGGAAAAGATAAAAACGACTATTGAGATTACTAAAAACTTAAATATTAGTGTAAACGCGCTCAATTCTAATCGATTTTCATAAGCATGAGTCTTCTTATGAAAAGAGCCAGAAGCGCGACCGCCAAGATTTTAAAATCAATTTCGCTTGCCAAATGTATGTTATGAAATGTATCGCTTTGAGTCGCTTCGGCGCCTAGCGCTTGCATTGCGAGTATCTTTGGCGCGTAAACGGCGCTAAACATCAAAGAGGCGAACACCACCATTATCGACGAAGTTAAAATAACTCTATCGCGTTTTCCATTTTTATATTGAACGATTTCATACCCTAGCACAAAGATTGCGAGCAGATACAACCAAAAGCTAAATCTATGAAAAATTTCCGCCATTATAATACCCGCGTTGTAATTGTCAAGAAGTAGTTCTGAGAGAATTTTGTCGGTATGAAATATAACCGGCGCCACTAGCGCGCCCAAAACCAAAACACCACCCAATGAAGCGGCCAAAATCACTAGATAACTAAAGTCTGCGTATATATTTCTTTTCAATGTTACACCTTTAATGTAAAGCCTCTGTCAAAGCTGCTTAAGTCTTCATAAAATTTCAAATCTTGGTAATTTTTATTTTGTAGATATTGCGTTATTTTATCTTTTTGGTCATAACCCATCTCACAAGTAAAAAAGTTAATCTCTCTGCTTAAGGCTTCATCAAGAAGTTGTTTTATAATTTCATCACCGACAGTTCCGCCAAATAAAGCGTTTTGAGGTTCATACGATAAATTTGATTCAAGGCGTAATCCGTCTTCTATATATGGGGGATTCGATACAAGGTAATCTACTCGCTCCATCACTGGTTCAAGAAGGGATCCTTGACGCAAATCGATTCTATCTGAGAGATTAAATCTTTTGATATTCTCTTGAGCGATTACGAGGGCGTCGCTCGATATGTCGACAGCTATAAACTTCGCATTTTTAAAATGTTGCGCCAAGACTATGGAGATTATCCCACTGCCAACTCCAACTTCCACAAAAGTCATATTCGTTTCTTTGTCTTGTACGCGTTTAATCACTTCGTCAATCAGCAACTCCGTCTCGGGACGAGGAATAAGGGCGCCTTTTGCAATATAAAACTCTTGGGAGTAAAAACTTACGCTATTTGTTATATATTCGAACGGTTCGTTTTTCGCCCTTCGCCCAACCCATTCGAACAAAGCGTCGGTATCCGTAAGTTCCGTGTTTTTGTTTGTCATAAGCCAGAGTTCGTCGACTTTCAAAAAGGACATGACGAGTAGCTGCGCTTCGCGAGAAGCGCGAGGAATGAAAGGAGTGAGTGTTTGAGTTATATCTTTTAAAATATCTTTTACTAAATTACCGCTTCGCATGATCCCTCTAAATTTGCGCCATCCATGTCGCCTAAATCCATTCCAAGAGCCTTGAGTCTTTCTATCACTGGCGGATGGGTGTAATGAAAAAATATGTATAAAGGATGGGAGAGTGGGAAACTTTTGTTTTCAGTCACTAATTTTTTAAGCGCGTTCGCAAGCTCGATTGAGCCGGATGGACCGCCCAATTCGCTTCCCATTCTATCCGCCGCGTATTCGTTGCCTCGGCTGACTAGGCCCATTATTGGCATCATAAAAAACCCTAAAACAGGCATGAACAACATAAAAAGTATGATGATAAGATAAGGCTCTTGGCTAAGACCCATTTCCAGATATAAGGATTCGGGCAAATTGCCCAACGCTCCAAACATCACAAACAGCATTCCTCCCACCAAAGCGATATTTTTATATACGTCTCCATGGGCGAAGTGTCCCAATTCATGTCCCAAAACGGCCAAAAGCTCCTTAGTGGAAAGTTTCTCTATAAGGGTGTCGAATAACACGACTCGTTTCGCCTTGCCAAAACCGCCAAAGTAGGCGTTGAGTCTCGCGTCGCGTTTACTAGCGTCGCTTACAAAAACTCCACTGTTTACAAAACCCGTTTTGTCCATAAGCGCTTGTATCTCGCTATCTAGAGCTTCGTCTTTTAGGGGAGTCAATTTGTCGAAAAACGCCGCTCGAAACGCTGGATACAGCATATTGATCAAAATCACGACACCAAAAACAAAGGAGAAACTCCACAGCCACCACTGAGAGAAATTGGCTATAATCTCATA
>ERZ889078.2830-NODE-2830-length-12037-cov-7.966784_pt1 | contig 12037 bp, 8 predicted proteins | sample MGYA00521266_ERZ889078 | MGnify/ENA primary metagenome ERZ889078 (study PRJEB32303, sample SAMEA104408618) | aquatic metagenome | biome: Brackish water; feature: Pelagic; material: water | place: Baltic Sea | collected 2014-06-16T06:34:00 | depth 76,534 m ... | reverse complement strand
GGAGGTCCAATGTCGTCGCATCCCACCGAGCTTGAGCCAGCCGTACAGTCGCGCGAATTCGCCGAGATCACGCCCGATCAGATCGCCGCGTGGCAAGCCGAGCTCGCCGGCAAGCAGCCCTACCACATCATGGCCCACGCCCTGACGCACTTCGGTACGGACCTGCGCATCTCGTTCTCGGGCGCAGAGGACGTGCTGCTCATCGACCTGGCCGCTCAGATCGCCGGCGCGGAGCTCTCGGTGTTCTGCCTGGACACCGGGCGCCTGCACCCCGAGACGTACACCTTCATCGAGGAGGTCCGACAGCGCTACGGCATCGCCATCGACGTGATGTCGCCAAACGCGGACGCCGTGCAGACGCTGGTGCGCACCAAGGGGCTGCTGTCGTTTCGCACCGATGGGCACAAGGAGTGCTGCGGCATCCGCAAAGTGGAGCCTCTGGGCCGCGCGCTCGCCGGCTTCCCTGCTTGGGCGACGGGACAACGCCGCGATCAGAGCCCCGACACCCGCGCCGACGTGCCGGTCGTGCAGCTCGACATAGGTCACAGCTGGGCGCACGGGCCGGGATCGCCGAGGCCGATGGTGAAGTACAACCCGCTGGCCGGCTGGTCATCCGCTGAGGTCTGGCGCTTCATCCGCGGCGCCGGGCTGCCCTACAACAAGCTGCACGAGCGTGGCTTCATCTCGATCGGCTGTGAGCCCTGCACGCGGCCGGTCCTGCCGGGTCAGCACGAGCGGGAGGGGCGGTGGTGGTGGGAGGCAGCCGAGGGCAAGGAGTGCGGGCTGCACGTGGTCGACGAGCGCTGACCTACAGCCCGTCATCCTCGTCTTCAGACGGAAACGACTCGTCGATCAACGTCATCGAGCGCTCGTACTGCTCATGCAGCGCCTTGGCGCGATCGAGCTGATCTTCCGGCACCACGAGCCACGTCCCATTCGCAAAAGCCAGGGACGGATGCAGTCCGCCCGCATCGTCGCTGCTCAGCCGCGCCTCGACACCTTGACTGCGGAGCCAGTCAATCAGCGGTTGGGCCATGACGGGCATGTCCACGTACGCCAAGCGGCGGAGGGTCGGTTGAAACATCGGGACCTCGTCGGCGTCCAAATCAGGCATCACCGCCCAAATCAGGCGTGGGCACTCAGATCAGGTGACGCCGCAGCGTACAGGTCCAGTGGTGGCGCGCAAAGTCGCGGGTTGGGATAGGCTGTCGACCATGAAAGTGTTGCTCATCGACCCGCCAGAGCTGTTTCTCCACGGCGCTGGACACACCCGCCAGGTGCAGCCGTTGGGGCTCGCCTACGTCGGCGCTGCGATCGCCGATCTGGCGGACGTGCGTTTTTTGCTGCCCGACACGCGACCCTGGATCGGCGGCGATCCGTGGGCCGAGCTCGTCGCGACCGTGCGCGCGGAGAAGCCGGATTTGGTGGGTTTTACCGCCGTCACCGCGACGTTTCGCGCCGCCGCTCGCTTCGCCGCCGAGCTGCGTGCGGCCTTCCCTGACTTGCCGATCGTGCTCGGTGGTGTGCACGCGTCGACCGATCCAGCCGGCGCGCTGCGGGGTGCGCCGGCCGTCGATTGGGTGATCCGAGGCGAAGGCGAGCCCACCCTGCGTGCGCTCGTGCTGCGCCTGCGAGACGGGGGTATCCGCCGCGTGCTAGCCGAACCGGAGACGCTGGCGGGGCTGTGGTGGCGCGACGACGATGGGCAGGTCCAGCAGGCCCCTCCGCGGCTGCCCACGGCCGATCTCGACACCTTACCGGCGCCCCTGCGCGACGGTTTGGTGTGGCCTGATCACATCCAGCCCGCCTTCTACCAAGCCATGATCACGCTGCGTGGCTGCCCCTACAAATGCATCTACTGCGCCGTCCCCAACCTGGATGAACGCCGCACACGCTACCGCTCGCCGAGCCACGTGGTGGACGAGATCGCTGAGCTGAAGCGCCGGTGGCAGATCCCGTACCTGTTCTTTCACGACAGCGTCTTCACCCTGCACAAGCAGCGCACCCTGGAGATTTGCCGACTGATGGTGGCGCGCGGGCTGCAAGTGCCGTTCTGCATCCAGACCCGCGCCGATCGCCTCGACGCCGAGCTGCTCGACGCGCTGCTCGCGGCCGGTCTGCACCAAGTCTTCTTTGGCATCGAGTCCGGCGACGCCGACAGTTTGCGTCGGATTCGAAAAGCGACGCCGCTGGCGCAGATCCGGCACGCTGTGGCGCTGACGCGCGCCGCTGGTGTGCGCACGAGCGGGTTTTTCATGGTCGGCTGGCCGTGGGAAGACGCCGCGTTGATGACAAAGACGGCTGATTTCGCGACGTCCCTCGATCTGGACGCCATCAGCCTGTTCTCCGCCACGCCGCTGCCAGGAACCGAGCTGTGGGAGCTCTCCGATCAGGACGCGTCGCCGGACTCCATCGACTTTCGGACGCCGCAGGTCAACCTCACGACCATGACCGCGACCGCCTACGCGGCGGCCTTTGCGACGGTGAAGGCGCGCGTCGACGCGTACAACCAGCAGCGCATGATGGCGAGCCTGCCCGCGGACCTGCGTATTGCCTGGATGGACCTGCCCGAACGGCCTCAGGGCGGTGCGTGACACACCGGCAGCTCCCCGTCGGCGCTCCGCCGGCGCTCCGTCGGCGCTCCGTCGGTGCTCACTCGCCGCTCACTCGCCGCTCACTCGCCGATCAGACCACGGATTTGCGCCATGACCTCGGCGAGCGTGGCCCCGCGCAGGGGCGTGTGGCCCGTCTGCACATGCAGCTCCACGCCCTCAGCGACGCGCAGTCGGATCCACGCCTGCGGAACCGGCAGCGCCGCGGCCGTCGCGGCCTCGTCGCCATCCTCGTCGCCGTCCTCGCCGCTCGCCTCATAGGCCTGCGCGTGATCGCGCCCCGCAAATGGAGCGCCCGCCGCGCGCGTCACAGCCGCGCCGGCGGTCGGCGACGCCACGCGTTGCACGCGCACTGGAACTTGGGGCGTCGCCGACATTTCAGGATGAGCCATCTGCCTGCGCAGCGCCGCTGCCAACGACGCTGACGCGGCGAAAGTCGCGCGTTCGGGCCGGATCTCTCGTGTGTCAGGGCGCGGCGGCGGGACGGGCTCCTCGGCGAGCGGGCCATCGGGCAGGTCGGCGTGTGGATGCGCGTCAGGCAGGTCTTCGGGCGGCGCGGTCGCCGACGGCGCACCAAATCCCGCAAATCCTCCGGCACCGCTCAGATCAGCACCGCGCAGATCAAGGGCTGGTGCCACGCCGCGGTTGTTGCGAACCGGCGCCACGTGCATCACCGGCCGCGGCTCCGCCGGCGCGCTGGGGCCATTGAGGAGATGCGTCTCGCCCCGATCATCGCGACCCACGCGGCCGCTGCTCAGCATGTTCAGCCAGTTGGTCATCACCGCGGCCTTCTTCTCGGCCTCGGCTGGCTCGTCACACAGCATGCGCAAATACGTGTCATCCACGCCCTGAACCAGCTCTCGGATCCGCTCCATTCCGAGGTCCAGGCCCCGCAAGCTCTGGATCGCCAGCACCTGCAGCAGATGGCGCCGATGGTAGGGCTTGCCGCCCGGGCCCGGCGCATCGACCAACCCCTGCTGAACATACAGATCGATCTGCTGCGGCGCCGCACGCTCCCGCGTCGTGTCGCCGCGTACGAGCCGCGCGACGGCCACAACGAGCTCATCGAGGTCAAAGGCTTCCGGTTGGGTCGCGATGGCAGCGCTCAGCGAGCGTGGACGATTCTTCACAGGTAGGTGCTCCCGGCGGTCAGCTCCGCAGCATGGGACGATCCTCACCACGCGTCCAGCGCTCAGCCTGGCGGACGACCGTGCACACAACCGCGCTGTTTTTTGCTTGGCGTCTGGCGTTGGAATGTCGCACTCTACCCGCGTCGTGAACCGGCCGAGCCGCGCGCGGCGACGTCTTCGACCCGCTGATCGCCCGGATCGCCGAGGTTTGTCGACTCCGCCGCTCAGTCGATTGCGCGCCACCGAAGTCGGCCCCGAACACCGGACCTACCCATGAACGCGCCCAGCCCCACGCCCCTCTCGTCGCTGCGCGGCCTCCTGGCTTCGCTTGCGCTGCCCCTCGCGCTGCCCCTCGCGCTGGCCGCTTGCGCTAGCCCCACCGGCGCGGGAGGCGGCGGCGTCGCGCCGACCGGAACCGCTGGGATCAGCGACAGCGCGTGTGTGCCGCTGACGCAGCACCAGGGCTGCAACGGCATCGACCGGATGTTGTGTGAGCAGTCGACGCGCTCGTGGCAGATCGTGGCGGAGTGTGGCGCTGGTGAGGCGTGTGTTGAGAAGGCCGATCCCGGGCTGCCCGGCGCCGTGTTGGCGGCCTGCGAGGTCATCCCGGTCACCCAGCCAGACGGCGGCGCGAGCGGCGACGGGGCGCCGACTGGCGGTGACGGCGTCGTGACCAACCCAACCGGCGTCTGCGCGCGGTGGAACGCCGACCGTGTCGACATGAGCGAGGGGGACTGGGACGGCAGCGCGCCGCAGTGCAAGGCCGGCACGCTCGGCGAGAACGCCATCACCAACACGACGCGTATGGTGAACCTCTATCGCTTTCTGACGGCGCTGCCACCCGTGACCAACGACGAGGTCTTCAACAGCAAGGCGCAGGCCTGCGCGATGTTGATGCGGGCCAATGGGACGATCGCTCACGTGCCGCCAAAGACGTGGAAGTGCTGGAACGCGGACGGCGCTGAGGCCGCGAAGAAGAGCAACCTGTCGACGGCTGGCGCGGTCGTCTCGGTGGATCGCTACATGGTCGATTCCGGCGCCAACAACGCCGCCACGCTCGGCCATCGGCGCTGGATCCTCAACAACCAACTCGACAAGATCGGCGTCGGCTCCGCGGGCTCGAAGTACTCGTGCCTCTGGGTCATCGGCGGCAAGGGCAACGCGAAGAAGGCCTGGGTCGCGTGGCCCAACGCCGGTCAGGTGCCGTACGGCGCCGTCAACCCCTACGGCACCTCGGTCGATTCGACCGGCTGGTCGATTCAGAGCGACACCATCAGCTTCTCACAGGCCAAGATCAGCGTGAGCGTCGACGGCGTCGATCAGCCGGTGGAGCAGCGCACGCTCACGGGCGGCTATGGCTCAAAATATGCCATCGCGTTCAACGCGAAAGGTTGGAAGACTGAGGCCGGGTTCACCTACCACGTCAAAGTAGACGGGATCGCCAAGCCCTTTGCGTATGATGTGGAAGTGTTGGACTGCGGCGGCAAGTAGCGCGTCGCTCGCCGGTGCACCGATCGGACCGCTTCGCGGCCAGCTCGCGACGGGCGCGCTATCCCAGCAGCAGCTGAGCCGCCCACGCTCCCGCAGCGGCGACCACCGGGATGCTGAAGTTGTCGTCGAGCCCCTTGCCGCTGTAGAGCTCAACCACCGCCGCCGGAACCGAGGCGAACAGCGCGACGCCCAGCGCAACAGGGACACTCAGGTGCCCGGCCCAGATGGCGATGACGACCAGCGCGGCCCCAGCGCCCGCCACCGCAAACGCCAAGGTGCCCTCGAGCGTTTTGCTCCCGCGCAGCTTCTTGGTGCCGAAACGCCGGCCGATCAGCGCTGCAGCGGGATCGGCGAACCCGAGCACCGCCGCGCCGATCGCGCACGAGAGCGGATCGAACGCCAAGGCGATGACGAGCAGCGCGGTCACCATCCACGTAGCGGAGTTGATGGTGTGATGTTCATCCGGATGCGCGAGATCGCGAAAAGCCCACATCACTGCGCCGTTGACCCGCCGGCTGTAGCGCCGAAACAGCTCGATGGACCACGCGGCGATGGTGAATCCGCCGGCGACCAGCACCATCGTCATGGGGGTCAGCACCAACTGTATCAGCAGCACGATCATGACGCCGTTGCCGACGTGGTAGGCGTTGCGCATGTAGTTGGTCGGTCGATTGCGGGGCACCGCCGCGCCGCGTTCCCGGAGGCGGAGGGTCAGCGTGTCGTAGGTTTTGGTCAGGCGGGCGCGCACGGTGGGCCAGTCTGTCCGTGTCGCTGAGTCGTCGACCCCGTTGGCGAGATCATCACACCACGCCAGCAGCGCCGCGTCCGCGTCGGGACGCGCGCCAAAACGCGCCCGGATGCTACGGGCCCGCAGCGCGAGGCCCTGTAGTCGCGCGCGCATCGAGGCGGCCCGTTCGTCCCGCCAGCGCGCCGGATCCATGCCCTGTAACAGCTCGTACAACTCCAGCCCCAACTCGCGGCAAGCGGCGCCTAAGTTGGCAGCGCCCATCGGGTTGGCGACAGCCGGATTCGTCGTGCTATGCAAACTCATAGTTCCCTCCCTCGCGCAGACTAAGGCACGTCTGGTGGGGCGATGTCATGATTCGGTAAAATCAGCGCGCGTCCGGCGTCACGCCTCCGTCGAGGCCGCGATCGCGCGTTCCTCGAGGGCGCTGGCCCTGTCGCGCACCGCCGTCAGCTGCGGCTCGATGTCGACAAATGGCATCGGTGTACCCAGATCCTGCGCCCGCAGCCGCTCAACCCACGTGAGCGGTCGCCCCTTCACCGCCTTGAGCAGCGCCGCCAAGGCCAGGATGTGCGTGCGGGCGTTGGGTCGGCTGCTGAGGCGGTTGGTCACCCAGTCGTGGTCGAGCTGGTTAAGCTTCTCGATGGTGCCTTTCAGGCTATCTGCCTTGGATCGACGCGGGTCTCTCGCGAGCCGGCTGCCGTAGATCAGGGGCGCCGCTCGATTGCCGTGCCGCAACAAGGTCAGCCCGCGCAGCAGCAGCGTGATGTCAGGCGTGACATGGGCCGGATCGCCGACGCGGTTGGCGCGCGCGAGCGCCTCTTTCAGCTGCTTGCGCAGCGGCTGCAGCGCGACGTCCGGCCGGTGTCGGTCGCCCCGCGCGGGGGTGAACGCGTCGCGCGGCGCGATGGTCACCGCGGCCGTCGTCATCGAGACGAAAAAAGTCACGGCGCCCATCCAGGCCAGGGTTGACGTGTCCATGACGAGGGCCGCGACGAGCACGCTGGTCGCCACCACCATGATGGACACCGTCAGGGGGGCCAGTCGTAGCGCGCTCTCGATGCGTCCCAGCGTCAGGTCGCCGCTGCAGAACAGACAGCGCTCATAGGCATCCCGCTGCCACGCCTGACAATGATGACAACGCCGTAAAGTCGGGAGATTCAGGAGGGCTGTCGTGCTCATAAGGTCCGATCGTGGCGGGGGCGGTCAACGCGGCGATGCTGACATAGGTGTCTCGCAGAGGGCTAGGGGGTCATCTGCGCGGCGAGGAATGTCCGACCGACGGTTGGCAGCCGCGCTCGGCACGCTATTCTCCCGGCCCTCCGCCGCCCTGGCGCCACCTGGAGCTCACACCATGACCGCCCCCACAGCGCCGCCAGCGCGCGACGCCAAGCCAGCACCCGACGCGACGCCCTCAAAGCCCGGATTCGCGCGCCCTGAGTCTGAGCCCAACTTCCCCGAGCTTGAGCACGCGCTGCTGCAGTTGTGGGCCGACGGCAACATCTTCGAGCGCTCCGTGCGCGGCGACAAGACCTTCACGTTCTTCGATGGACCGCCCTTCGCGACGGGTACGCCGCACTACGGCCACCTGCTCGCCGGCACCCTCAAGGACATCGTACCGCGCTACTGGGCCATGCGCGGCTACAAGGTCGAGCGCCGTTTTGGCTGGGACACCCATGGGCTCCCCGTCGAGATGGAGATCGAGAAGATGCTGGATCTGTCGGGTCCCAGCGCGATCCACGCGTTCGGGATCGGCAACTACAACGAGGCCTGCCGCTCGATCGTGCAGCGCTACACCGGCGAGTGGCGCAACGTCGTGACCCGGATGGGCCGCTGGGTCGATTTCGACAACGACTACAAGACGATGGACCCAGAGTTCATGGAGTCAGTCTGGTGGGTGTTCCGCGCGCTGTGGGACAAGGAGCTCATCTACCACGGCTACAAGGTCATGCCGTTCTCGTGGCGCCTGGGCACGCCGCTGTCCAACTTCGAAGCCAACATGGACTACCGCAAGGTCCAAGATCCCGCGGTGACGGTGTCGTGCCCCATCACCTCGATGCCCGGCGTGAGCCTGCTCGCCTGGACGACGACGCCGTGGACCCTACCCAGCAACGTCGCGCTCTGCGTCGGTCCAGACATCGACTACGTGCAGGTCAGGCGTGAAGGCGACGACCGGAGCTACGTCGTCGCCGCCGCCCTGCGGGAGGCCGTGCTGGGCACCGAAGGCGTCGTAGAGGCTGAATTTAAGGGCCGAGAGTTGGTGGGGCTGACGTACGACCCGCTGTTCCAGAGCTACGCCGAGAAGGCCAGCGAGGGCGCGTTTCGGGTGGTGATGGACACCTACGTCACCATCGAAGACGGCACCGGCATCGTGCACCAAGCGCCCGCGTTTGGTGAGGAGGACTGGCGGGTCTGCCAGCGCGAGCAGATCCCGCTCGTCGATCCCACCGACATGGAGGGCAAGTTCACCGACGCGCTGGCCGACATCGCGGGCGGCGCCGTGGTTGGGGTCATGGTCAAGGACGCCGACAAGATCTTGATCAAGGATCTCAAAGCCCGCGACCGCCTGTTCGCGCAGGCCACTATCGACCACGATTATCCGTACTGCTGGCGCAGCGGCACGCCGCTCATCTACAAGGCCATCGGCACCTGGTTCGTGAACGTGACCAAGGTGCGCGAGCGGATGAGCGCGCTCAACGACACGACGCGCTGGGTGCCTGATTATGTGGGCTCAAAGCGCTTCGGCAACTGGCTCAAAGACGCACGCGACTGGGCGATCAGCCGCAATCGGTACTGGGGCACACCGCTGCCAATCTGGGAGAATGACGTCACCAAGGCGCGCGTCTGCATCGGCTCCATCGCCGAGCTGGAAGGCCTCTGCGGCGAGACCGTCACCGATCTGCACCGTCACTACATCGACGATCTGACCTGGGCGGGTGATGAGGCCTCGGGCGGCGGCACGTTCCGTCGCATTCCCGCGGTGCTCGACTGCTGGTTCGAGTCCGGATCGATGCCGTACGCGCAGAATCACTATCCCTTCGAGAACAAAGCGCACGTAGAGGCGCACCTGCCGGCGGACTTCATCGCGGAGGGGCTCGACCAGACCCGCGGCTGGTTCTACACGCTGCTGATCTTGTCGACGGCGCTGTTCGATCGGCCCGCCTTCAAGAACGTCATCGTCAACGGGCTGATCCTCGCCGAAGACGGCCAGAAGATGAGTAAGCGGCTCAAGAACTACCCCGATCCGATGCATGTCATCGAAGCGTATGGCGCCGATGCGCTGCGGGCCTACCTCATCAACTCGCCGGTGGTGCGCGCCGAGCCCATGCGGTTCACCGAGAAAGGCGTGCGCGATGTGGTGCGTTCGGTGGTGTTGCCGCTGTGGAACGCCTACAGCTTTTTTGCGACGTACGCGGCCGTTGACGCTTGGCGTCCGCCCGCCGAGCCGAGCCCTGTCGCCGAGCGCGCCTTGATCGATCGCTGGCTGCTGAGCGTGGTGCAGAGCTTGGTCACCGACGTGAATCGCGAGATGGAGGCGTACAAGCTCTACAACGTGATCCCCGCCGTGCTCGGCTTCATCGACCATCTGACGAACTGGTACATCCGGCGATCGCGGCGCCGTTTCTGGCGCAGTGAGTCCGCCGCCGACAAGCAGCACGCCTTCGAGACGCTGTACGAGGTGCTCTGCATCTTCTCGCGTCTGCTGGCGCCGATCCTGCCCTTCATGGCGGAGCTGCTGTACCAGCGGTTGGAGGTGGGCCATCGCGTTGGCGCGCTCGACAGCGTGCACCTGGAGTCTTTCCCCGAGGCCGACCCCGCCGTGGTCAACGAAGACCTCGAGGCTGGCATGGCCGCGGTGCGAGAGGTGGTGAACCAGGGTCGCGGGCTACGTGAGCAGCAGAAGCTGCCGATTCGCCAACCCCTGGCGCGCATGGAGATCGCGCTGTCGCATCACGTGCCCGAGTCGTTGCGCTGCGAGCCCGAATTGCTGGCCTACGCGGCAGAAGAGCTCAACCTCAAGGAGATCGCGTTGGTCGACGACGTCGGGCAGCTGGTGCAGCTCAGAGCCAAGCCGAACTTCAAGGTGCTGGGCCGGCGGCTCGGCAAACGCATGAAGGTCTTCGCCGCCGCGATCGCCGAGCTGAGCGCGGATGACGTGCGGCGTGTGATGGATGGTGAGTCGATCGTCGTCGAAGGCGAGCTGCTTGAGTCGGAGGCGTTCATTGTTGTGCAGGAGCCCGTTGGCGAGGGTGCCGTGGCCTCTTCGGGTGAGGTGACCGTGCGGCTCGACACGGAGATCAGCCCGGCGCTGCGCGGCGAGTACCTGGCTCGCGAGTGCATCTCGAAGGTGCAGCAGGCTCGCAAGAGCGCTGGATTGCAGGTGGAGGACCGGATCGTTCTGAGTCTGACCACGACCGTTGAGGAGCTGCAGCTCGCGATCGCGACGCACGCCGATTGGATCTCTGCTGAGGTGCTGGCGACCGAGCTGCGATCGCTGGACGTGGCCCACGAGCCGAGCGCCGCGGCGGGTCTCGACTTCGCCATCGCGCTGCGGCTGGCCTGAGAGACTGGATCGGGGCTCGCCGGTAGAGGTAGGCTAGGTTGGTAGGGCGTGGCGTCGCCTTGCAGCACGTAGTCGAGGCGCGAACCCGACACAGAGGAGCCGTCATGGCGAGCGTCCCGAGCGGCAAAATAGACAGTTGGCTGTTCGTTGACGACGACGGCGGCGGCGTCGTGCGGATTGAGTTGACGGGCCAGCAGCTGCGAATCGGCCGCGACCACAGCAACGACATCTGGCTTGACCACCCAGGCTGCGCGAGCCACGCGCTGGTGCTGTATCGGCGCGACAACGTCGACCATCTCAAGGTGTACGAGGGCGCGAAGGTGTTTCTCAATGGTGTCTCCGTCGCTGGCATGCACCGGCTCTATGGCGGCGACAGCATCCGGGTGACGGATCGCAAGTTCCTCTATGGCCACGCCGACGCGCCACCCGAACACTGCCTCGGGCTGACGCTTTTTGACGGAGAAGAAGCCACGCGTGCCTACGTGATGCGGCAGACGCGCGTGACGTTTGGGCGCGACGACGGCGACATCTTGCTGGACGATCCGAGCGTGGCCGACGACCACGCCAGCTTGGAGTTCTACGCCGACGATGCTGTGTTTCTGGTGCCGGGCGCGGCGGCCAGGCCGGTGACGCTCGACGGCGCGCCGGTGACGGGCCGCGTCCGCGTCAAAGACGGCGCAGTGCTGCGACTAGGGCGGCTGCAGCTGCGGGTGGCGATGCTGCCGATGCACGCGTCGGGGCTCATGAGACCGCTCGCCAGCGCCCGCGCGGCCGCCGCCACCAGCCATCAGCGCCTCGACGCGGGTCTGCACCGCGCGCCGCCCGCCGACCGCGTCTCGTGGACCCCCCCTCCCCAGGACGCGGTACCCGCCACGGTGATCGGCGCGCTGCCTGGCGCGGGCTCGCCCGACGGCCTGCCGCAGTGGTTGGACGACCTCAAGGAAGATCGCCCAGCCCAACCACCGCGACCGTTGGCGCCGCGACGTGCGCCGCGGCTTGCGCCTGACCATCCCGCGATTCGCCCGGCTTCTGGGGCCCATCGCGACGCGTCCGTGCCGAGGCCTGCCCCGCGGTCCGCCTCGCCAGGACCCTCCGTTCGTGTCGCGCCCGAGGTGTTTCAAGGCGAGCGCGTGCATCACGACTCGCAGGCGCTGCGAACCGACGAGGTCCGGGCGCGCGTGCGCGCGCAGCCGCCCAGCCACGGCGGCGTACGGCCGGAGGCCCAGACCATCGCGGCGCCCCTGCCCGCCGGGCCGCCCCGCGGCGCATCAAGGCTGCCGATCGCCGCCGGGCTGCACGAGCAGCTGACCGACGTCTTGCACATCGACGACGTCCGCCAAGCCGTGGCCGATCACTATCGCGGCCGTGGCGGCGCCGCCGAGCCGCCAGCGCGGCACCTGACGGCCCACGACCTCGAAGTGCCCAAGCATCCTGTGGGTGCCGCCAGTCGCCCGCCCCAAGCGCCGAGTCGCCCGCCCCAAGCGCCGAGTCGCCC
>ERZ889078.2829-NODE-2829-length-12041-cov-10.099282_pt1 | contig 12041 bp, 11 predicted proteins | sample MGYA00521266_ERZ889078 | MGnify/ENA primary metagenome ERZ889078 (study PRJEB32303, sample SAMEA104408618) | aquatic metagenome | biome: Brackish water; feature: Pelagic; material: water | place: Baltic Sea | collected 2014-06-16T06:34:00 | depth 76,534 m ... | reverse complement strand
TGTAGGTGCCCGAGTCGTAATTGTCCAGGATTCCAATAATGTTGAGAAGGGTGGATTTTCCTGTTCCGGAAGATCCCATAATAGACACTAATTCGCCTTCATTTATAGTAAGGTCAATTCCCTTGAGAACATCAAGGTTATTCTTGCCAACTCTGTACGATTTTCTGATTCCTGATAGCTCAATCATGCGCAGCCGAAATTACGCTTAACACTTTACGAGAAGAGTTAAGAAACGTACGGTTGTGTTAAAAATTGTGAACCCAATACTCTAAAAGCTTAGGAGACTGGGAGCAGTTTCAGTAAGAGAACTTTAGAATTAGAAAGGTCTTCTTGGACGTTTACCAGCTCGTTTGTTGTCTCCACCACCAGAACCATGACGTTTTCCACCACGATCACGGCTAAATTTATCCTTGAATTTGTCTTTTCTGCCACCGCCATCTCGGTCACCTCGGTCGTTCGGGCCAGTGCTTTTAGCAATGGTCAAATCGACTTGCTTTCCAGCATAGTCAGCACCTTTTAATGCGCCAGAAAGCTTGTCAGCATAGTCACTGTCAAGTTCGAAGAACGCAAATGTGTTCATCAACTCTATTTTGCCAATTTCAACATCTCGCTTGCTCAGGCTTTCGTTAATAAGGCCCATCAAGTTAGCCGGATTCATGTTATCCTTCGTTCCTAAGTTGATGTGGAATCGGGTGAATTTTCCATTATCCAAGAATCGGTCGCTGCTGCTTCTTCTAGGACGGTCTTCGCCACCAAAATCTCTATCGCGTCCTCGGTCTCTATCTCTGCCACGATCTCTATCTCTACCACGGTCATTATCACGTCCGCGATCATCACGTTCTCTTCTTTCTGGTCTTGCAGATAGATTGTTTAAATCTCGTGCGTTCTTGTAATATTCTAAGAACTTATTGAACTCAAAACTTACCAAATGCTTAATCAAGTCCTCTTTGGTTAGATGACCCAATTGCTCCAAAATGGCAGGAAGGAATGGCTCAATTTGCTTTTCGTTGATGTCGAGTTTACTCAAACGCTCAACAATCGTGTAAAGCTGCGTTTCACAAATTTCTTGTCCTGTTGGTACAGGGCGTTGCTCAAATGTTTTTCCCAGTTTGCGCTCAACTGATTTCAGTTTTCCGCGTTCGCGAGAATGAATAATAGCAATAGAAATACCTTTCTTGCCAGCGCGTCCAGTTCGACCACTTCTGTGGATATACACTTCTTCTTCATCTGGAAGGTTGTAGTTGATTACGTGCGTAATGTCATCAACATCAATCCCTCTTGCTGCAACATCGGTAGCCACCAGTAGCTGAATTTTCCGCTTGCGGAAACGTGCCATGATAGCGTCACGTTGTGCTTGAGAAAGGTCTCCATGCAATGTATCTGCATTGTAACCATCTTGCATCAACTTGTCTGCAATTTCTTGTGTTTCTCTACGCGTTCTACAGAAAATAATTCCATAAACGTGCGGATTAACGTCTGCCAAACGCTTAAGACATTCGTATTTATTTCGAGCATCAACCAAGTAATAATGGTGCTCAACATTCTTGGCACCTTCATTACCACCACCTGCAGATACTTCAACAGGATCATTCATATAGCTCTTCGTAATGCTCTTGATACCGCTTGGCATTGTTGCAGAGAAAAGTAAGGTCTGTTTCTCTTTTGGGGTTTCGGCCAGAATAGTGTCAAGGTCATCCTTGAATCCCATGGTAAGCATTTCATCAGCCTCATCTAACACCACAAACTTGACATCTTGTAATTTTAGGACGCGTCTGTTAATAAGGTCAACGGTTCTTCCGGGAGTACCGATGATTACCTGAGCGCCTCGCTTAATATCACGTATTTGCCCCTCGATACTCGTGCCGCCATAAACAGCCACGGTTTTTAGATCCATGAACTTGGCGAATTTTTGCATGTCAGTCGCGATTTGTAGACACAGCTCCCGTGTAGGGCAGATTACAATCGACTGAATATTTCGGCTACTTTCATCTAACTGTTGAAGAACAGGCAAGCTAAACGCTGCTGTTTTTCCAGTTCCTGTTTGTGCAAGTGCAATTAAATCCTTTTTAGAATCTAATACTTGTGGGATCGCTTTTTCCTGAATAGGTGTAGGAGTTTCAAATCCTAATTCGTCCAGCGCCTGAACGATTTCGGCCCGTAGACCTAACTCTTTAAATGTTGGCATTATGTGCTTTTGGATTTTTCAACCATCCAATAAATGCACCATGCAAACTATTTGAGGAAGGATGAAATCTGCCGCAAAGGTAATAAAGAGAATGACTATTCTAAGGTGTGACACTTTTTCGATAGATAACCCACTGATTTACAGTCTGCTCAAAGTTGATGCTGCCAGGAATGACTGTATATTCTTTCACGAATTTGAATCCAACCTTTTCGAGTAATCGATTTGGGGCTGGGTTTAATGAATAAGGCTCGCAAAACAGCCTTTCGAGATTTAGATTTTTGAAAAACAGCGGAATGGTCATTTTTAGAAACGCCATTCCATTGTTCTGCTTTCTATTTTCATTCTCCCAAATATGTAAATGCATATTGGCTTCTTTACCAAACTTGGTCGGATTGGTATTGCAATGTCCAATAGGTTTACCATCTATCAACCAAATAATGCAGTATGAATTTCGTTTTTCTAGAGATAATGAAAGCTGTTTTTGAAGCATTTCAATGAAGGCATCCCTTGGTGGCATTTTAGTCAAATCGACTCCCATTCCGATAAGATGCTCACCTGGTGAATTCACCCAATAATCAGCAATTAATGGAATGTCTGATTTTTGTAGCTCTCGAACAGTCAAAATATCCATTTGGTTATAGCGGTTTTATTAGCTGCGCTATGAGGTTGTTAGATACATGAGGAATGAAACTAGCCGCTATCGATCTGGTTGACCAATAGATGATTCCAAATATGATTCCATAAACTAGGATTGATAAACTGTTTGTTGCCAATTCTAGAATGGTCTGATGCTGAACAATTATCCAAGATGGTAAATGGAAGATGCCAAAGGCAACCGCGGAAATCAAAATAGCCATCCAAGATGGTCTTGATTTCAATTCTTGCCTTAGAACAATCCCTCTAAAAAATACTTCCTCTGCAAATGGAGAACCAATAATCCAATTGAGCCAAACAGCACCTGCTGTTGGTACAGTGACTTCAGCGGGAATGAAATTCAAGCTAAAATGCAGTAGATAGAGGCTAAAGCCTAGGATTAATCCAGTGATTATGCCACGTACCAGCTTAGGTTCATTCAAGTATTCCCGATTGAAGTAAAGAAAGATGCTTGCAGGTAGTAGCAGTGATGCTATTCTCGCAATACCCCTTGAATAACTATGCGTGGTGGAAATCTCTGGAAATTGAAGCATTACAAAACTCCAAACTGTCCATAAAACAATGGAAAGCAAGAAATACCCGAAATAATGCGCTCGATTGAAAATTGCCATTTCTGCCAGTGAATATGAAGATATGTTGCAAACATGCGATAACATTAAATCAAATCGCAATCCTCTCATACTTTTTAACACAAGGCTATGGTTTATATAGTGCCTATCAATCAAAAACGACCGAACATGAATACGAGAATCCTCCTTCTGGTTGCATGCGTGTCCTTTGCAACAACTGCCATTTCGCAAGAGAGACTTGGCCTAGCAAATAGTAATTACGCTGGCACTACTGGCATGCCGCTCAATCCATCGAGTATGGTAGATAGCAAAGCGTGGTTAGATATTAACCTTGTGGGCGTTGATGCCTTTGCATGGAACAACTTCGTGTATCTGAGCAAGGATAATTTCTATTTCTTCAGAGACGTCCCTTCGGGAAATGTACCGAGCCCTTTGTACCGAATGAACGGGAAAGAAAAGCACGGAGCGGTTAATCTGAGAGTTGATGGGCCAAGTTTCACCCTCAGTCAGGGTAAGAATGCTTTTGGGTTTCACACTGCCGCAAGAACGTTCGTTTCGTTCGAGGATTTTCTAGAACCATCAGCAGTTTACATCTATGAAGGGTTGGATTACGACCCGCAACAGAACGTTGTCTACAATCAGCAAAAGATGGGGGCGTTTGCTACCGCTTGGGCTGAAGTTGGTTTAAGCTACGGTCGGATTGTTTATCAGCAAGGGAAAGACATGATTAACGTGGGCGGAACGGCCAAATACTTAATGGGAATTGGCCACATGAGTATGTACTTAGATGAATTGAACCACACGGTGGTAAGCGATGAAGATTGGAATGTTTCTAACCTAACTGGTCAGTATGCCATCACAGAACCTGGTTTTGCCAACGGGCATGGCTTTGGCGTTGACCTTGGCGTGACCTACAAACGCATGTTAGAAGATGTAGGCGATTATGCGCCACACACGGCTCAGTCAGATTGCGGTACCATCGATTATAAGTACAAAATTGGTATTTCACTGCTTGATTTGGGTGGCATCAACTTTAGCAAGAATTCACTCATTCGGACATTCGAAAATTCTACTGCCACTTGGGAAAACTATCCGGATGCGGAAGTAACCAGCATTGGCGATATTGATAATCTAATAGCTTCTCAGTTTGCTTCGGATGCTGGAAGCATGAAAACAGGAATACGCTACAGTGCGAGTATACCCAGCGCAATTTCAGTTCAATTCGACTATAATTTGGGTAAGAAGTTTTACATAAACGCCACATGGGTACAAGGGTTTAAGATGGGTAAGCGAACAACAGGAATTAGACGCAGTATTATTGGAATTACCCCTCGATTTGAGCACAAATGGTTTGAGGCTTCCTTGCCCGTTTCACTGTACGATTATCGTTCTCCACAGATTGGATTAGCATTTAGGTTCTACAACATCACAATTGGTTCAGATAATATTCTGCCATTTTTTGTTCCCATGAATGTCTACTCAGGAAACATCTACGCTAGTGTGAAAATCACGTTGTTCAAGAATCCCGCTTGCGGTAAGGGGAAGAGGGGAAAGAAAAGTAAGAAAGGGAAGCATAAAGCTGGAGGCGCGGTTGATTGTCCAGCTTTTATGTAGATGAGCTTAGAATGAAGAAGAGACTCTTCCTTTGCTAGCTACGTCACACGCATAATCTTCTCCATCTTTCTGGCTTTCTTCTCAACCTTGGTTACATAATGAGGATAGGCTGATGCGAAAGTCATTTTATCAACACATTCATTATGATGGGCTGATGTACTCATATTTGGACTTTTATTAAAGCAGAAACCCGTTCTGCGGCTCTAGAGGCTTTGGAATGTTAGTGTCGTTAATCATTTCCCTAAGGTCAATCTCAATGCCTCTTGCAATGGTCGTAATTGGAACATCATTGTATGTGCCTTCGAACGGATTCTCGGAGTAATCTCCAATCTTCTCCATCAGCATGAAAATCCAAGTAATAAGACCGACAATGAACGGGCATGCCCAGAATAACCATCCTGAATAGCCATGAAAAACATCCATTATGCCAAATGGAACCAAAGCACAAAACACAAGTGTTAACCAAAGTGCGGTTGAAGCATATTGCCGTGGAAACGGGAAATTCTTTATCCGTTCTGATTTCCCCTGATCTTCATAAAAAGATGTAATCAAATGAACCAATTCCATGTGCCTAAAATCTTCATAATACCCTAGGTCTTTGAGTTCTTGTAATCGTTTGGATTGATCCGCCAGAATGTGGGTGGCTGAATTTCCGTAGTGCTCGTATCGCTTCATGTCAGAATCTGACACAAAGAGGGCCACATCTAGCTTTAATTTGTTGGTGTAATCTTCACAAACTGTAGGTGCATATTTCGATTTTACTCGTTCTTCTGTGTGTTCCCATTCTCTTGCCAATCGGAGTTGATAGCGAAGAGCGGTAAGCCAAGCAATATGCCTGTAAATCAGTTCTTTCTTTATTTCTTCAGAGCCTTCGCCCTGTACAAAGGAGACAACCTGAGCACCAAACGATCGGCTGTTATTAACGATGCTTCCCCATATTTTTCTGGCTTCCCAAGTTCTATCGTACGAACTGTTGTTCTTAAAACCGAGATAAAACGCTACCGCAATTCCTATTACGCTAATCGGCTCCCATGGAAGAACTATGTGAACGTCAAATAATAAGTGAATAGAACAAAGAGCAACACCATATAGCACACCAATTATAAATGGCCATTTTGACCAGCTGAAGGTCATCCAAAAACTGTAATTCCTTTTTACGTACATGTAGTTTCTTGAAGATAGATGGGGGAATAGATTCCTATCAAACGCCCTATCAAAGCCGTTTGTTCATCCAATTAATTTGAAATGATTTATTTATTTCTGTAGTAAGCCCAGGTAGCTGCCATGGCTAAAAACCCGATACCCATACCTATGGCTCCGCCTACTTGAACCTTTCCGTAAGCCATGCCCAAACCAGCACCAATAAACATGCATCCCACAAATACAACTCCGCCTATCGAGGATCCATTTTTTTGCTTTTCCATTGTCTGAATTTGAGGTTAAAGTAACGAGAATTGTCTGATTAGAAATCCAATCCCAATCGAACATTTACATTCCAGCCTAAATCGTCAGCAAAATACCTCTGTCGATTAAGGTAGTCTTGGTAAACCGCGTTCAGCAGATTGTCTCCGGATATAGAGCATCTCAGTTTCGTCTTTTTTAGCTTAAACGTAGTACCAATGTTGGCTCCTAAAAGAAAATAACCAGTAGGAGGAGGGGTAATGTCTTGATTCAGGTTTAGATGTGTTTGTTCAAAAACGTAACGACCATTTACGGAAACAGCCGTGTTTTTCATTTTCTCTCCATCCTTAAATGAGTAGGAGAACGAGCCAAATAGATTGTTGCTTGGCATGTAAACCAACGGCTGCTTATTGCTCACATCATCGCCTTGTAGGAACGAATATTTGGCAACTAACCGAATGCTTTCAATTGGTTCGTAAGAAACTAATGCATCTAAACCAGCAATTGTTGCATCCGTTTGTTGGTAAGAGAATAATGGAAATGCCCCACGAATAGTCAATCTGAACTCATCTTCGGGTTGCAAGTAGATGAAATTGCTGATGTATTGATAGTAACCAAGCAACTGTACAAATAGCTTCTTTTTTACGTTCCAATCTGCTGAAAGAACCGCTTTTGTTGATTGTTCATTCTTGAGATTTCGATTGCCTTCTTCTATTCCACTAACTCCTTGGTGCAAACCAGCGCTATAAAGTTCATTTACTTCTGGAGAACGAAGTACATGACCCAAGTTTAAGTTCAGTTTTAGTTGTGGAAGGACTCTGTATCGGATTCCGGAAGACAGACTGTAGTTGTGAAAGGTGTGATAGAAACGCTCAATTTCTCTCGGCAGGGACTGTGATATAGTAACCACCTGAAGATGATTCATGTCGTACCGAGCACCTAATTCGTAAAGTATTTTTTTGTGCTCCTCTTGGAAGATTGCAAAAGCCCCCAGCTTGTAAGCACGATAGTCAGGAATAAGAGGTAAGATTCCCGTTTCGGGATTGTTTGTGTTATCCGTTAACCGTAGCTGAATTCCCGTTTTGAGCTGACGGTTGTGGTCAAAAAAGTGATTGTAGATCCCTTCTAAATACTGTTCCCATTGCAGCAGACTTAAAGCGGGTAGGTCGCTTCTGTCGGCTCGTCTTACATCAAACTCCTTACGATTGTTGACCTGTCCTCCGTACGTAAGTTTAAAGCTTTGGTGTTCATTAAAAATATGCATGCTTTCTAGCTTCAACAAGTGGTGCTGAACAGTCTGACGAGGTTCGCCAATACCATAAGAGAATTTATCTTCTGTAAAGAATGGAACATCACGGCCAATTGCGTCTTCCAAATCGGTCAAATTACCTATGTGCGAACCTCTCAGGATGGCAATCTCAGTGTTGAATAGACTGTAATACAACTTCATTTCCCACCTAGGATTGAAGTGCTTTTCCAATTGTGCCGCAAGGTTGTATTCTCGCTTTCCAGTGTTGGTGAGGTAATAGTTTGGAGCGCTTCGGTCTCCAATAACTTTGGCTGTTGCTGAGATTCTCCAAGCGGCCCACTTGTCGTATTTCTCTAGTCTCGCGTTTAGCGTATGCCCTAAACCATTGGTCTGGAAAATGTAGTTCACATTACCGTGAAGATGCGGGTCGTTCTTAATCTCGTCAGGTTCAATTAACACAACTCCGCCCAGAGAACCACCTGGATAGGCAAGTGCTCCAGCACCTTTAACCACAGAAATATTCTCAGCTACATACGGGTCAATTTCAGGAGCATGGTCGTTTCCCCATTGCTGGCCACTCTGAGCAATGCCGTTGTTCAATATGGCTACTCGGTTTCCTGAAAGGCCGTGTACCACAGGTTTAGAAACCCCAGCACCACTCTTAATACTACTCACTCCAGTCATCTCTTCGAGCATCTCAGAAAGGTCTTTGTTTGCCGTTTCTGCTATCGCTTCCTGTCCAACTGTAGAACTGGCTGATGTTTCATGTTGAGAGTGGTGGTCATGCACCATTACTTCGTCCACTAACTCACTGTGATGATGCATGTTAATACGTATTACCGTATCTTTTACTAGAGATATAAATAAGGTCCTTGTTTCACAACCAATATGGTTGAACTGAAGGTGGTATTCTCCTTTGCAAAGGCCATTTAGTTTGAAGTTACCTAGGCTGTCTGAAGCAGCGCCAGATTGTGTTTCTTCTACATAAACAGTTCCGTAAGCCATAGGTATTCCGGTGCCTTCATCAGTAACATTGCCTGAGATAGAAAACGAGCAGTTTTGTCCTGAACTCAAAAATGGAGCAAGGAGGACAAACGAAAGAAAAACGAAGCGGAAAGATTGCATTGTAAAGAACTCCGCTCGAGATTAACTCGAGCGGAGAAATTGAATTATTGTACAGTTACATCAAAAGTGACTTGAATATCTGTCTCGCCTCCTGCATTGGTTATATCTCCATCAGAAACACCCGAAGCCGATTTATTCGGCTCGTGTCGGAGCGTAATCGTCAAAGTTGACGTAAGAGGAGTTCCCGAAGCAAATGTGGTTTGCAAGCCTACTGGATTGCCGTTTTCATCCGCGTCTGCATAATCAAACCCGCCACTGAATGACATTGTGCTGAATTCATAGAAGAACTGATGTTCTTCAGCTTCTGCAGCCACTTCAACGGAAATGCTAATTGCCGGGCTTTCCGTTGCATTAAGTAGAGAAACAACTCCATTGTAAGTTGTGTTTGCCGTTAGCGTTCCATTAGTGATAACCGGGGCGTTTCCACCATCACCATCAAGATCTTCAAAACGGAACTCAATGGGAGTTCCACCTCCTTCTGGTGTAAGCGTATAAATCAGTGTAGTTATCAATTCTTCCTCGTTTAGAATTATTGGGTCTTCCTTTTCACATGCAGTGAATAGTAAGACTGAAAATAGGGGCAATGCCCACAATAAGTTTTTTGTGTTTTTCATGATATTGAATAAATAATTGAAGCTGAAAACCATTAGGTAATCAGCGAAATGCAGCTTTAATCAGCTACAGGAGGTAGAAACAATCATGAAATAGCGGGCGGGCCGCGAGGAGAGTAGACAAGCGAACAGTTGCTGTCTAAAAACGCAGTGCTTGTTGCTTGAATATGTGCAAATTGATTAGGCTGATTGCTGGCCTGAACTGTTGCAGAATTGAAATGAAATCTAGAAACGGTGACTTTGCATAAATCACATGCTATTTCAGTCTCAAGTAGGTGACTCTTGTGTTCACAATCATGCGAAGATTCGCCATGATAAATGGCACGGTGACATGCGTCTTCTTCAGCTTCTTCGGTATGTAAATCGGCATGTTCATGATGATGAACCGCCTGATGAAACCTCTCGAAGGAAACTACATTCAGGAAATACCCAGCAAGCAGCATGGGCATAATCACTTTAGACCAATATGAATACGTTCGTGTCAAGCTTGCAAATGTGGTGAATTACTTGATTGGTACGTAGACCAATTCCTCTGCATGCTCGTCATCAGTACGGTAGTCTTTGTCCATTATCTCAAAGTGTGGGCGATTATCCTCTTGATACTCAGAATTGGGTATCCATTTTCCAAATATGAATTGCATGGTTTGTGGAAACGAAGTTGCAGTTCCTTTATGAGTGAAAACCGCATATTTTCCTTCGGGTATCCTTAGTGTTTCCATCCCATTGGGAACGTGTCCCAATTGTGAAACTTCCACAGCGGCCCATTTTTCAAACTCTGTGTTTGCAGTAAATGGACTATCTGTTTTATCTATTATTTGGACGGAATAAAACCTTTCAGTTATAGTGTTTTCAATCGCTGACAGCCCAATTTTGAAGGGTTTCCAATATGAAATTGGATTATCCGTAGACAAAGTGGTCTTGATACGAATGCCAACAAGTAATTTAGATTCGATGAATTCAATTTTCGGATTCATTTAGTTTCTTAATTGTGACTTTCAAAGTACCTGAATTATTATCAAAAAATCCTTTGGCATCATTGGCATAGAGCAGTAATTCTCCATTTCGTTTAATGGTAATTGTTGTTGCAGTTCCGATGGGGAATTTCCAACCACCTACTTTACCACAAAGCTTCATGTAGTATTGGCGGGGCATTGGTTTGAGAAGCATTCCGAAGAACATTGGTGCGGTAAAACCTTTGAAACCGTTTGCATCAGAAGGAGGAAAACTGGCATCTTGCCATTCTCCAACAGCAGTTATCTCGTACGTTTCTCCCTTGATAAGGGCAAGGCCTGTGGATTGATAAAACTGATTTGCAGCAACTTGAATGACAATAGGCTCAGTCTGTTGCGCAATTCCGTTTATAGACAACATTACGAGAAGAAAGGAAATGATGCTCGGAAACCAATGCATGAAGCAATGGTACCGATTATTTCAGTTAACAACTAGGACGAAGAATTTCCTTGCGATGGTATTTACCTGGCTACGAATTTTTGAAAACCAAGGGGTTCGCAGCCCGAAACAAATTGCAAGTAGTAGACACCAGGTTTTAGGCTGTTTAAACTAAATTGTAAGGTGTTCGCGCCAGCGTGTAATTGCTCGAAGTGGCTGTAAGCAAGGACTCCAGCGCTGCTGTAAACTCTCACCAAAACATTCAATTCGGATGTCGACTGTAGGTCGAACGTGAAATTTCCATCATTCGGATTTGGGTAAAGCTTTAAATTAGAGATGGAAGGTAATTTCAAATCTTCCTTGCAGATGGTTGTGTTTACCAGTTTAGACACGCCCGCGAGAGCAGTCTTTATATCTTCTTCCGATGGTTGTGTCTTTTCTGTTTCTTGGTAATTGATCGTACTAAAAGCATAGATGTCATCACTACCCAATCCTCCAGCTCTATTCGAAGTTAAATAACCCGATTCTGCATCTTGAAAAATTATTCCAAAATCATCTCCATTAGAATTGTAAGGGAACTTCAAGTTTTCGGGAGATTTCCAGTTACCGGTTTCTTCGAACTTCCATTTAAAAAGATCGAGACCGCCCATGCCAGGATGCCCTTTCGAAGAAAAATAAAGAACATTGTCTTTATCGATATACGGGAACATCTCATCTCCCGGGGTATTCACATTGGGACCAAGGTTGCGGGGTGCAGCCCATACGTCTGAAGATGAATCATATTTAGAATACCAAAGATCGTTGCCGCCATAACCACCTTCCATATCCGACACGAAGAAAAGAATTTTGCTGCTTTGTGAATAGGAGGGATGGCCGAAGGTTGCAGTGGAGTCAACGCCATTTTCGAATAGAATCGGAAATGATTCTCCAGCCAATTTTCCATTAAGAAAGGAGTATTGTAAGCCGCAACTTTTAAACGTGCAACGGGTAAAAAACAAAACACCTCTATCGTGGTCAAAACTTACTGCTCCTTCGGTGCCAGTTTTATTCACATTAGAATCCAATCGTGCGCAATTAGACCAACCGTTGGCGTTCTTATTAGTGTAATAAATGGCCGCTCTGGATGCAGCATTTTTCTCACCCTTTTTTACGTGCCTGTTTGAGCTAAACATGAGCACCGTCTTGTTAGAATCGACAAACATTGGAGCAAATTCCATCGAAGAAGTACTTAATTGTTTGTCAAC
>ERZ889078.2828-NODE-2828-length-12045-cov-8.232944_pt1 | contig 12045 bp, 8 predicted proteins | sample MGYA00521266_ERZ889078 | MGnify/ENA primary metagenome ERZ889078 (study PRJEB32303, sample SAMEA104408618) | aquatic metagenome | biome: Brackish water; feature: Pelagic; material: water | place: Baltic Sea | collected 2014-06-16T06:34:00 | depth 76,534 m ... | reverse complement strand
TGCTGTTCGGTCGCTGATTTTTTCGTGGTGGACGAAACGATGACCAAGGCCCCGAAGCGGCACCCCGCAACAACGCAAAAAACCCTGTACGGCGCAAGAAAAAGCCGAATCTACGCCTCCAGCGTCACCCGCACCCGCCCGAACTCGATATGCTTGAGCAACCCATCCACATTGGCCAATAGCTCGCGATTGCCATCCTGCGTGTGGCCAAGCAACGCCTGCGCAAACTCCGGCGCGCGCTCCAACAGCACACCGATGTCCTCACGCGTCACGGTCTGGCGATACAGCCCATACCGCAGCTTCTCCAGCCACAGCGCGTTCAACGTCTGCTCAAACTGTCCGATCAGGGGCACGCTCAGCATCGGCTTGCCGAGAAAGACGGCCTCGCCCATCAGCGAGAAGCCGCCACCAGCGATCGCCGCGCGGCTGCTGGCGAGGTCGTCGATGAAGCCCTGCTGCGAGAACGGGCGCCACGTGATGTTGCCGTCGCGCTCGGTCTCTTGCAGGTCACGCCGCAGGCCATAGACCCGAAACTCGGTGTCGCCAAACGTGCGCAGCACATCGACCAGCGCACCGTGCGTCTCACCGGACTGATAGACCAGCACATGGCCCTCGTCAGAGGCGGTCGCACGGGCCGCGAGCACCTCATCGCGCAGAATCGGCGGCACCAGCGTTGTGCGTTTCTTGCGAACTGGCGGGTAGAAAAACGTGGTCACGAGGTAGTGCGCGCAGCCCGGCAGCTTGGCCTTCACGATGGTTTTGGCCAGCCGGAACGCCTTTTTATGGCCTTCTAGCAGGTCGCCGTGGGCGCAGCGGTTGATGACCTGCATGTTGTCGATGCTGATCACCGGCAGGCGACGGTTGCGGCCGTAGAGATACGACCAGCTCTCAAAATCGCTGATCACCACCTCGGGCGCGAACTCTCGCACCAGCCGAAACCAGGCTTTGACGTTGTCGGGCAGGCCGGCGTTCAGACCCTCCAGGTTGGCCAGGAAGGTCTTGCGCTTCTGCACCTCGTTCTCACCGTACACCAGCTCCAGCCCGTGGATGCGGCGCACCTGTGGGAACTCCTCGGCCAGCAGGTCGTGGGCCCGGCCGCTGACGACGATCTGCACCTCGTGGCCCCGCGCTAGCAGGTGCCGCAGCACGACCCGCGAGCGCGTCGCGTGGCCCATCCCTTCGCCAACGACGCCGTACAGAATACGCATGGGAACCTCTTGGAGCGGTCTTGGTGCTGCCGTGGCGCTACGTTGCAGCCAGCGTGGCGCTACGTTGCAGCCAGCGTGGCGCTACTTGAGCGAGATCTGCTTGAGCAGCGCCACGCTGGCTGCAACGTCGCGCGCTCAACCTCCAGCTCGACGGTGCCCTTCGCGACCAGGGCGGCTTGCCTGCTGTTGTCTTCGAGCTGCTTCACCAGCTGACGGCGCAGCTTCGCGGCGACGTTGCCCGGCGGCAGGCTGTCGAGGTTGCGGCGGATACGCCTCGCGTCGGTGGCGAGCTCGTTGCGCTGTCGATAGAGGCTCATACGACGATTGGCGAGCTGACCGAGCTGCTCGTTGACGGCCAGCAGCTCGCGAATCGGGCCTTTGACGGCGTCCTCAGCCTTCGCATCGGTCAGGTAGAGCCGAAACGCGGTCAGCACCATGTGCGAGAGCGTCACGGTCGTCTGCCGCATCGGTCGCACCTCGGTGAGCACCAGCTTGCCGGTGGACTTGGCGGGCACGGCGATGCGGAGGAAGAGGTCGGCGCCAGCGCGCACGATGTCTGTCGGTGGGTTCTCCATGGTGTAGCCGTGCGTCTTCTTCATCTTCACGTAGACGACGCTCGGCTCGTCGCGCTCTGAGGTCACGGTGAAGGTGCGGATGCGATGCTGCTTGCCCTCGATGGTGATGCGACCGGCCACGGCTTTGACCAAGCGGGTCTCGTCGTCCTTGCTCTGATAGCTGCGGCTGACTGCGAGCCCGGATTCCTGGGCGTATGGCACAAAAGCGGTCGCGCCCTTCGCCACGCGGCCGAGGAACCCTTCGCCTGCAAAGGTGCCGCCGACATACAGCGTGATCGGGCCAGTCTCCAGGTCGCCGCCGTGTTTGGTGGACTTACCGCCGACGTTGCGCAGCAGCACGGCGCGGTACGGTGCGGTGGCGTTGACGGAGCGAAACAGGAACACGTCTTCGCCGGGGACGAGGCGATCGACGATTGGAATGAGCGCGGCTTGACCGTCCGGCACGGTGACCGGCTCGAGGGCGTCGTAGCGGTACAGCGCCCCGACTTTGCGGCCCGTGACGAGGGCGGCGGCGCTCGCGGTCATGGCTTTGCGCCGCTCGTTGGCCGACCAGAGATCCCGTGCCGGCGCGGCTCCCTCCTCCACGATGGGCGCCATCGGTCGGGCGCGGGGCGCGAACGACTTCCGGCTCACGCCGCGCGACCGCATCCCGCCGCCACCGCCGCTGCCAAAGCCAGCCATCGACGAAGGTTTGGGTTGCATCGCGCGCGGCGGCGGGGATGGACGCGGCGCGCTGTCGTATCCAACGTCGGCCGGCGGCGGCGCGGCGGCGGTGCTGGCGAGCCGTGAGCTGAGGTCGGGGCGGCGCACGTGATGCGGTCGATGCAGGTTGTAGCGAAACGACAGCGGCGACCCCACCACCAGGCTCAGCGCCACATCACGCCAGTCCTCCCCGGAGACGTTGTCGACCACCGCCCAGCCGCTCAGCCGCACGCCTTTGCCTTTCTCGACCCAAGCGCGATACGCCGGACGCCAGACAGGCACCTCCAAGATGTAGCTCACCAGCAGGTCGTGCGGGCCCTTGTCCGCGAACCGCAGCGTCACGCTGACGGGCTTCCACTGACCATCGTTCTTCGAGATATCGAGGCTCCGCGCCAGCCCGGTCGCGAGCGCCTTGTCGTGAATCCTGACTTTGGTGATCGCCTGCACCGGCAGCACAACGAGGCGCTGTTCGCCCTGCATGAGCGTCACCTTCGCGGCCTTGGCGCGCCCTTCGACGCCGACGACCCGGCCGCGCTTGTCAGCGTCAGCCGTCTCGATGGTGACCTCCACGCCGCGCAGCACTTGCAGCAGCCCGAGCAGCCCGCGCGCGTTCCGCACCTGCTCGGGGAGCTCCGCCGCGAGCCGGTCGCTGCTGCGCTCGACCGGCAGCGTCACGCTTGAGGCCCGGCCGCCGCCGCGCTTGAGCACCGACAGGGACTTCAACACGTCGTTGATCTGATCTGGGCGCACGCGCAGCTCGATTTTGCGGCCTTTGACCTCGCCGCGTCGCTCAAAATAGCCGACGCCGTTCTGGTAGAGCACCACCTTGCTGACCTGGAGCTGGTCGCGCTTGTGCTGCCCACCAAGCTCCGTGCACCCGGCTGTCCAGCCCACCAGCGCGCAGCTCACCAGCGCGCAGAGGGCTAGGCGGGGGGGCAGCAACACGGGGCGCAGCGGGGGGGGCAACAGGGCAGCCAGCGGGACCGCGCGGGCCGTGCTGAGGGCGCGCCGCCGCCGCATCTGGCCGAGTTCTGCGGGGCGGTCGGTCGTCGGTGTGAGTTGGTGCATCTCTTATCGCTCCATCGGAATCTCAGCGAGCTTGCGGGCGCCGAACAGGGCTTCGTTGAACTTGTTGCTGAGCGTCGTGACGTTCTCAGTGACCGGCTTGAAGTTCTTGCTGGTGCCGTTGGCGAAGCCGACGACGGCCTCCAGGGTCTTGGTCATGTTGGCGTTGAACCCCTTTGTCGCGGCCTCCAGCGCGTCGACGCCGTCTTTGATGCCAGGCGTGAAGCTCCCTTCGGCCGCCTTGAGCGCGAAACCAGCGTGCTTCAGCGCCTCGTTCAGCGGCGTGTCACCGGCAGCGAGGCCCATCGTGTAGACGCTGAGATCGGATTTGAACTTCTTGTCGCCAGTGAGGTCTTTGGCTTCGGCGACACCCACTAGCAGGGTGTGGATATTCTCGACGTGCATGACCGCCACGAGCGGCTTTCCGCCCTTGATAGCGTCCTCAGCCGCCTTCAGTTGCCCGCGGACGGCCGTCATGATCGCGCCGGCCATTTGAATGTACCCGGGTTGCTGCGCCGCTGCGTTGCTGACCGTGAGCACGTGCTGCACGTGATTCCAGGCCAGCTGCGGGATCTCGCCTTTCCACACGACGGGGCCGACGGGGGCCTTGAGCTTCTCGAGATCGATGTCGTCCTCATACGTCACAAAAGCGCCGTTAAAGTTGGCGATGTGGGCGGGCGAGTTGGCGACGTCGGGCTTCTGAACCATGGAGATGTCGGGGTTGTAGACCTTCTCCTCGTGCTCGAGCACGCCGAAGTTGGCCACGGAGTGCCCAGGCGTGCGCATCCACCAGACGTAGGCCTTGCCGATCTCGGGCTCCTTGGTCTGCGAGAGCTCCAGGGCCACCGCGCGGCTGTCGAAATCGAAGATGTTGCCGGTCTCGTTCTTGACCTTGACCCATCCGCCGCCGGTGAAGGCCACACCTGCGTCGGGCCCCACATGCCAGCCGCCACCTGCGTCTGCGCTTGCCGCGTCGGATCCGCCAGCGTCGGCGCTTGATCCATCACCAGCCGCATCGGATGTGGTGACGGCCGCGTCCGCTGGACCCAGGGCCGTCTTGACGACAGGTTGGCCACAACCAGCGGTCAGCAGGCCGCACATCAGCAGCGCCAGCAGCGTGGCGGTGATTGGCGTCGGCGTCCGCAGGGAGGGTCGAGACGAGGTGGCGGAAGAAATCAGGTGCATGACGATCCTTGTGGCCGGAAGCGGCCGGGTACCGAGCGAAGCGGTCTCTCATCGTGGTCGATAACACGGTGTGACCGATAGCAGCCAGTGGCCGGTGACGCCCCGTGGCCAGCAACGCCCCGTGGCCGGGAACGCAGTGTCGCCGCTGAGGCAGTGTCGCCGCTCAGGCAGTGTGGTCAACAGCACGCGCACTAGTCCAGCCTCCGCGGCGGAAGCACGCGCCGCAGCACCAACAGACCGACCACAGCCGCCACCATCGAGCCGCCCAGGATGCCGATTTTAGCCGGCGTGATGTGGGTCGCGTCTTTGAACGCCAGGCCCGTCACAAACAGGCTCATGGTAAAACCGATGCCACCCAGGATCGCGACGCCAAAGAGCTGACTCCACCGCGCGCCGTCGGGCAGATCTGCCACGCCAAACCGCACCGCGAGCCAGCTTGCGCCCCAGATTCCTAGGGGTTTGCCCACGAGCAGCCCAAGCACCACCCCGCTCGCACAGGCCGTGTTGGCCGCGGTCATCGCGTCTGAGACCGAGACGGCGACCCCCGCGTTCGCTAGCGCGAAGATCGGCAAGATCACGTAGGCCACGGGGCCATGCAGCGCGTCTTCCAGCCGATGGGACGGCGGCTGAATCCCGGTCGCGGCGTGGTGAATCGAATACAGGGCGCCGTCCAGCACACGTTGCTCCACCTGCTCACCCTGGCCGACCCGGCGAAAATGACTCAAGCCACTGCTGACCGCGTCGACGAAACGCCGGCGGTCTATGCGCGGCGAGGCCGGCACCGACAACCCCATCAACACACCGGCGATCGTCGCGTGAACGCCGGATTCGTGCATCGCGAGCCACATCACCGCCCCGCTTATCAGGTAGAGCGCGGGTGAACGCACGTCCCGCACGTTCATCACCAGCACAAAAGCCCAGGCGGCAAACGCGACCATGAGCGCGTCCGTATGGATGACCGGCGTGTAGAACGCCGCGATGACGAGCACGCTCATCAAGTCGTCGACGATGGCGAGGGCGGTCAGAAACACGACCATCCAGAGCGGCACACGGGCCCCGAGGAGCGCCAGCACCCCCAAGGCAAACGCGATGTCCGTCGCCATCGGGATGCCCCACCCCGCCGCCGTCGGGGTGCCCCGGTTCACCACCCAGTAGAGCAGCGCCGGCAGCACCACACCACCGATGGCGGCGGCGATGGGCAGGGCCGCTTGGCGCGGCGACGAGAGCTCGCCCGAGAGCACTTCGCGCTTGATTTCTAGGCCTACGACGAAGAAGAACAGGGACATCAGCCCGTCATTGATCCAGTGGCTCACCGGCAGCGAGAGGGCGTGCGCGCCGATCCGAACGGCGACGTCGGTGTGCAGGAGCTGCTCGTAGAGCTCGCCCGCGGGCGAGTTGGCCCAGACCAGCGCGGCGAGCGCAGACAGCACCAGGATCACGCCGCCGCGCGCCTGGGTCTGGAAGACGGCGAGGATCGGCGCGACGGCGTTTCGGACGATCTTGATCGCAGCAGGGTCGCTGGTGTGCGCGGGCATGGGTCTCCCTCAACGTCGCCGCGAACCCCGCGGCGCGCGCAGCATGCCCCAGCCGGCGGCGAGCGTCTGCCCCCCAAAGAACGGGCCGATCGGCGCGCTTTGCATCCGCAGCGCCACGGGGTATGTCGTCCAACGCCGCACGCCGTGCACCCGACCCCCAGTCAGCGACCCGACCCCCAGTCAGCGACCCCGACCCCCAGTCAGCGACCCGACCCGCAGCCAGCGATGGAGCGATCCAGATGAGCGTCGACAATCTCTTCACCCTGGCGATGCTGGTGTTTCTGCAGGCCGTCCTGGGTTTCGATAACCTGCTCTACATCTCCCTGGAGTCCAAACGCGTCGCGGTGGAGCGGCGTCAGATGGTGCGCCGCGTCGGCATCGCGCTGGCGATCGTGCTGCGCGTCGTGCTGCTCGTTGTCATCGTGCAGGCCATTGACGCGTTTCAAGTCCCGTTTGGCGGCCTGCATGTGCCAGGCATCGTCGAGGGCGACTTCAACGTGCACTCGGTCATCGTCCTGGTTGGCGGCGTCTTCATCGTCTACACCGCCTTCAAGGAGATCACCCACCTGCTCACCGTGCACGACATCGACGGCGACGCGGAGGAGGGCCCTCAGCGCGCTCCGGGCGTCGCCATCGCCTGGATCGTCGTGATGAACCTCGTGTTTTCGTTCGATTCGATCCTCAGCGCGCTCGCCCTGACGCGGGTGATGTGGGTCATGGCCACGGCGATTGTGATCTCTGGCGTGATGATGATGGTGCTGGCCGATAAGGTCTCAGACTTCCTCGAGCGCAACCGGATGTACGAGGTGCTGGGCCTGTTCATCTTGCTGATCGTCGGGGTGATGCTGCTGTCGGAGGGCGGCCACCTCGCGCACCTGCACTTCGGCGGCCATCCGGTCGAGCCGATGAGCAAGACGACCTTCTACTTCACGATTGTGATCCTGACGTTGGTCGATCTGGCCCAAGGTCGGTACCAGAAGAAGCTCGACCTGGAGCGCGCAGAGTGAGTCGCTAGCCAAGGGCGCTGCGGCGGTCGGGTCAGCGCTGTAGGCGCCAAGGCAGCTCCTGGCCCGCAAAATAGGGCCGCAAGCGCTGTGAACCAAAGGCCACCTGCGCTGGCACTCGCCAGGGTCGCCGCGTCAGCGTCACCGTCGTCTGGTTGCGCGGCAGGCCGTAAAAATCGGCGCCGTGGCAGCTGGCGAAGCCTTCCAGCTGGGCCAACGCGTCGACCTGCTCAAACGCCGTCGCATACAGCTCTAACGCCGTCAACGCGGTGTAGGCGCCCGCGCAGCCACACGCGCTCTCCTTCGCGGCGACGGCGTGCGGCGCGGAGTCGGTGCCGAGGAAGAACTTGGGGTTGCCCGACGTCGCCGCGGCGAGCAGCGCTTGGCGATCCGTCTCTTTTTTGAGAATCGGCAGGCAATACAGATGGGGACGGATACCACCGGCGAGCATGTCGTTGCGGTTCGAGAGCAGGTGGTGCGCGGTGATGGTCGCAGCCAGCCGCGGCGGTCCTTCGCGCACGACCTCGGCCGCCGCCGCCGTGGTGATGTGCTCCAACACCACCCGCAACGCGGGGTGGCGCGCCAGCAGCGGTCGCAGCACACGCGCCAGATAGACCGTCTCCCGCGCGAAGATGTCGACGGTCGCGTCCGTCACCTCGCCATGCAGCAGCAGCGGCAACCCCACCTCGGCCATGGCGTCGAGGGCGGCGTCGACGCGCTTGATGTCCGTCACCCCGGCGTCAGAGTTGGTCGTCGCGCCCGCCGGATACAGCTTGCAGGCGACCACCAGCCCGCTCGCCTTGGCGCGGCGGATCTCGTCGGGCGTGGTGTCGTCCGTGAGGTAGAGCGTCATCAGCGGTTGAAAGACCGCGCCAGCGGGCAGGGCGGCGAGGATGCGGGCTTGGTAGGCCTGCGCCATCGCGGTGGAGACCACCGGCGGCTTGAGATTCGGCATCACAATCGCGCGCGCAAACTGGGCGGCGGTGTGGGGCAGCACCGCGCGCAGGCTGTCGTCATCCCGCAGATGCAGGTGCCAGTCGTCGGGACGGATCAGCGTGAGGGTCGTCGTCATGGGCTTCTCCGCGATGCAGGGGCTCCGCGATGCAGGGGCTCCGCGATGCTGGGGCTCCGCGATGCTGGGGCACAGACGGCTAGGACGTGAGGGCCGCCAGCACCTTGCCGAAGCCGATGGCCGCCTTAATGTCGCCTTTAACCTTGAGTTTACCGGACATGAACGCCCCAGGGCCGTCCAGCTTGCCGGCCGCGAGCTGGAGGAACTCATAGTCGACCATGCGCATCGAGCAGAGGGCGTCGTCCGAGTCTTCCGGCAGCAGCGAGCGGGTCTCGCCGAGCCGAAACGTCCACACCTGCGCCTGGCCGCCCGTCACCTCGAAGCGATAGACCCCGGTGGCTGGCAGCTCCAGCTCAGGCTGATCGTCGAGCTGTCTCTTGGCGGCTTTGAACACCGCGGCCACGGCGCCTTTCTTGAGCTGCGGCCCGTCTTCATTGAGGTCAAGCGCGTTGATCGCCGCCTCCAGCTCATTGGCCGAGCGCCACAGCAGCTCGTTGAAGCGATCGAGATCTGGCATCACCGCCGGCGAGCTCGTCGGGCTGATCGCGAGCACGCCGTTGTAGCTCGTCACCACGATCATCAGCCCCATGCCATCGAGGATCGGCGCCGACCCCATTTGCGCCAGCAGCTGCGCGCCGTTGAGGTACAGCGGCACCTGCGGGCCCGGCACGTTGGTGATGACGCAGTTGAACACCGGCCGGTGATAGTCGGCGAGCTGTGACCGCGAATAGGCCCGCGCGGCCTGGGCGGCGAGGCCAAACGGCACAAACTCCGTCGCTTTGATCAGGTTCTTCGCCCCCACCGCGCCCTGATACGTCTTGCCGACCGACGCGTTGGTGTGGATCTTGCGCAGCCGCTCCACCGGGTCGGCGATGTCGGTGGCGAGCTGGATGAACATACCCGACACCTGGTTGCCCATGGTGTTCTTCTCGGACTTCGAGCGCGTCGACACCGGCACCATCGTCACCAGCGGCGCCTCGGGCAGCGCGTCTTTCTCCTCGAGGTAGGTCCGCAGCGCGCCGGCGCAGATCGCCAGCACTACGTCGTTGACGGTGCAGTCCATCAGGCGCTTGAGGCGCTTGACGCGGTGCAGCTCCAGCAGCGCCACGTTCCACAGGCGATTGGACGAGATCTGCCGGTTTAGCGGCGTCGGCGGCGCTTGGAAGGGCAGGGTCGGCGGCGCCTCCGGTGCAGCTTTGGCGAGCGCGGTGGCCCGCCCCACAGCCTTGGTGACGTCGGCGAACAGCTTGGGCAGCGCCCGCGGCCGCCTGACGAGCCCGCGCGCGGCGTGTTTCAACAGCTCCAGGTCCGACGGCATCGTGCTGACGCGCTTGTACGGCGCTGGCGGGATGTCGCGCGGTTCCTTGGTCACGTCAAACAACATCCCGATGATGTCGGCGCCGCTCATGCCGTCGATGCAGGCGTGGTGGATCTTGTTGATGATCGCGACGGAGCCTGGGGGAATCTGCGGAATGTGGTCCAACCCTTCGACCAGCACCATCTCCCAGAGCGGCCGCGAGCGGTCCAACGGCTGCGAAAACGTGCGGGAACACAGCCGCCGCAGCTGGTTCCAATCCCCTGGCGCGGGCAGGGCGCTGTGGTGGATATGCCAGTCGAGGTTGAAGTCGGGGTCGTCCATCCAGTACGGCTTGTCGAGGCCAAATGGCACGTCGACGAGACGGCGCGTCAGCACGGGCACGAGGTGGATCCGACTCGCCATCAGTTCGCGAAAGCCCTCGAACGTGAGCGAACCGTCCATGATGCTCAGCCCGCCGACGTGCATCGGGGTGCTGGGGGTCTCCAGGTAGAGAAACGCGGCGTCGAGGCCGCTCATCTCCTGCAGGGAGGGGTGATCTTCTAGCAGGTCAAACATGGCTGGCTCCGGTATCGTTGAGGCGCCGGTAGCTTGCCTCGTCGGCCGTGTCGGTGCTAGGGGCCGCCTCTCCTGCATCACCCGCCTCACCTGCAGCAACGGAGACGCCATGGGCCTGCCTGGGAGCACGACGAGCCGAACCGGAGCCCGCCTAGCGTGGGGTCTTGTCGGCTTCTGGCTTGCTTTTGCGGGCTGCTCGAGCCCAACGGAGACGACCTGCAGGAGCGGCGACGTGCGCTGCGTGGGTGCCGTGGTGTGGCGCTGCGAGGCGTCTGGGTTGAACTGGGCCATCGCGCGATCGTGCGCGGACTTGGGGCAGGCCTGCGTCAACGGCATCTGCACTTCGCGCTTCGCGACGGGCTCGGACGGGGCCGTCGCAGACGCCGGCGGGGCGCAGGACTCCGGCTTGACCGACGATATTGCAGCTGTGGACACGGCGCAGCTGGATACGACGCAGCCGGATACGACGCAGCCGGATACGACGCAGCCCGACACGACGCAGCCGGATACGACGCAGGCGGACACGACGCAGCCGGATACGACGCAGCCCGACACAGTGCAGCTGGACACCGTACAACTCGACAGCGGCGCGGCTGACACAGGCGGCGCCGACCCCTACAAGCCCGGATTTCTGCTCTATGAGCGCGTGCCCAACCTGCTGGCGAAGGATGATCTCAACGCCGTGCGTTGGCATCCCGGCGGCGCGTTTGCGGTGATTCTGGGCCGCCAGGGCCAAGTGCTGCGCTACGACGCGCCCAGCGCGACAGCCAAGACGGCGCCGCTGACCAAGGTCGCGACGCTCGGTGTGGACGTCGTGTCGCTCGATGTCGCGTCGGATGGCGCGTTCTTCTTGGTGATTGGGACGGACAAGGCGGGCGTCGGCCAGCTGTGGCGGCTCGACGTGGACGCCGCGGGCCAACTCAAGCCTGCGGTGGCCACCAAGCTACCGCTCGGGCTTCCGGTCGCCGTGCGTTGCAGCGCCAAGGGCAAGTGGGCGATCGGGACGAGGGCGGCGAGCGGCAACAGCATCAACTACCTCTTCACCTGGGACCCGACCACCGGCCTCTCGGCGCCCAAGGGTTTCAACGCGCATGGCGGCATGAGCGGGCTGCTGTGGGTAGAGGCCGCCCTGCCGCAGTTCGGTGGCGGCGATGTGGTGCTCACAACCCATGGAATCAACGGATCAGCGAGCAAAGTGTGGCTGCTGGCCAACGGCGATGTGCTCGACAACGGCTGGAAGAGCAGCTTTGGCAACGCCGGTCGCGGCGCGTGGCGACCGGGTGGCGGCTACGGCATCGTCGTGGGGACGTCCAGCAACAAGGTCTACACCTACAACGGCGGCTGGGTGGCCACGACGCTGCCGGGCGTGGGCACCGCCGCCGGACCGCAGACCGTCGCGTGGAAGCCGGACGGCACGCGCGCGCTGGTCGTCGGCAGGCCTATCGGGCCCGGGCTGAGCGGCACGGTCGTGGAGCTGCGCGCCGGGCTGAAGGTGGCCTACGACGCGAGCGACTGGCTGAAGGCGTCGATTCCCGACTTCGACAAGACGCCCTGGTTCGCCAGCGGCAATACGCATCTGTTCGATGCGGCGTGGCGCCCCGGCGGCGGCTGCGACGAAGGCTTGATCGTGGCGGCCGACACGGGCTCGTCGTTCTCGCCGACCTATGGGTTGCTCATTCGGTTTTATGATTCGGGTGATCCGTCGTGCAAGCCGGGGGCGGGGCCGTGACGACCCAACACGCCTACTCGGCACCGCGCTCGGTCCCGACGCGAGGCCTCGATCATCGTTTCGTCCATGACGGTAGACCAGGCAGTCTCGCGAACAC
>ERZ889078.2827-NODE-2827-length-12046-cov-11.720791_pt1 | contig 12046 bp, 8 predicted proteins | sample MGYA00521266_ERZ889078 | MGnify/ENA primary metagenome ERZ889078 (study PRJEB32303, sample SAMEA104408618) | aquatic metagenome | biome: Brackish water; feature: Pelagic; material: water | place: Baltic Sea | collected 2014-06-16T06:34:00 | depth 76,534 m ... | reverse complement strand
AGGAGACCGAGCTGGCCTCTGATGACATGATCGGCGATCAGGAGCGGCGCGGGGTGATGATGGAGGCCCTGACCGCCACCTGTATGCTTCTTGCCGGCGGTGAGATTCTGATCATGCGCCATCCCAAGGCGGTTGCCATGACCAAATCCCTCATCAACGGGCTCATGGATTGATCCAGAGCGAAACCATTTGATTTAGAGATTCTAAAAGGAGTTTGTTATGTCGAAGATCATCTGTTCCGCAGCCATTCGTGGAGCCCGCAATATAATTGATATGGCCGAGCAGTCCTACGAGGACGCGCTCAAGAAGTTTGGGCCTGACCAGGAAGTGTCCTTTCCCAACACGGCTTATTATCTGCCGATTATCTACAGTATGCTCGGTGCCAAGGTTGAAAAACTGGGTGACATGAAGGCTATCTTCCAGGAATGCCGGACCCTGATGCCACCGGTCGTCACCGAAGACATCTGGCTGCCCTATCTGGCCCCGGCCCTTGATGCCGGTATGGCCACCTTCTTTGCCGAAGAGATGTATGAGGCCATCCGTTACCTCAATACCCCCAATTTCTACACCAAGACCGAGGACCCCACCAGCGAGTCCATCTGGTTGGGTGCGGCCGATGATGTCGTTTTCCGTAAACGTGGGGTTGAGTTTGTCGATGGCACGGCTCCGGGCTTTGCCGCGATCATGGGGACTCCCTCTGACAAGGAGGTGGCGTCACGGATAGCACTCGAGTTGCAGGAGAAAAATCTCTATATATTCATGCATGATCAGACCGGCGGCATGACCATGCCTGATCTTCTGGTCGAAAACGGCGTTCAGGTGGGGTGGAATACTCGTCTGGTCCCCTTTGGCCAGAGCTATACTACCGCAGTCTTTGCCATTGGCTTTGCCTGCCGCGTGGCCATGGCCTTCGGCGGAATCAAACCGGGTGACGCCATCGGTAACCTTCTTTATAACAAAAGCCGGACCTTTGCCTTTGTCATGGCCTTTGGACCGGTCTCAGATGAGTGGTACGCCAATGCGGCCGGCGCCATCAACTGGGGCTTCCCCACGATCTCCGATTATGATATCCCCGAGGTTTTACCTTCAGGGATCTGTACCTATGAGCACGTGGTCTCCAATATCCCCCATGATGAGATCGTGCAGAAGGCCATTGAGGTCCGCGGCCTGAAGGTCAACGTGACCAAGATCGATATTCCCATGTCCTTTGGCCCGGCCTTTGAGGGTGAGCGAGTTCGCAAGGATGACCTGTTCATGGAATGTGGCGGTGGTCGGACCCCGGCTGTTGAGGTCCTGATTTCCAAGGGCATGGATGAGGTGGAGGATGGTCTGGTCACCCTTGAGGGTCCGGATATCTGTGATATCGAACAGGGCCAGAACCTGCCCATGGGAATCCTGGTAGAGGTCGCCGGTCGGGAGATGCAGTCCGATTTTGAGCCCATTCTTGAGCGCCAGTTCCATCACCTGATCAACTATATTCAGGGCATCATGCATATGGGCCAGCGCAATATCATGTGGGTCAGGATTGGGAAGGCAGCAGTTGAGAAAGGTCTTTCTTTCAAGCATATCGGTGTTGTTCTGCATGGAAAGCTTCATCAGGAATTCGGGGCCATTGTCGATAAAATCCAGGTCAAGATATTTACCGTGGCCGACAAGGTCAAAGAGGTCCAGGACCTGGCTGCTTCTGTCTATGCCGCCCGTGACCTGCGCCTGGGTGCCATGACCGATGAGACCGAAGATGTCTTTTACTCCTGTACTCTCTGCCAGAGTTTTGCTCCCAGCCATGTCTGTGTCATCACCCCTGAGCGGATCGGGATGTGTGGTGCCTACAACTGGCTTGACGGCAAGGCCTCGTATCAGATCAATCCCACGGGGCCCAATCAGCCCATTGACAAGGGTGAATGCATTGATCCGGATAATGGCTATTTCACCGGAATCAACGAGTTTGTCAATCAGGCCTCGCGCGGCGCTGTCCCTGAGGTCAGCTGCTATTCGCTGATGAATGCACCCATGACCGCCTGTGGTTGTTTTGAAGCCATCGCGGCCATGCTGCCCACCTGTAACGGAATCATGGTCGTCAACCGTGATTTTCTGGGAATGACTCCATCGGGCATGAAATTCACCTCCCTGGCCGGTATGGCCGGTGGTGGAATGCAGACCCCGGGCTTTATGGGCGTCAGTAAGCATTACATGACCAGTAACAAGCTCTTTAAGGCAGAAGGTGGTCTGAAACGTGTGGTCTGGCTGCCCAAGATGCTCAAGGAAGAGATCAGCGAGAAGCTCAAGGCTGTGTGTGCAGAGATTGGTATGCCCGAACTCTACGACATGATTGCCACCGAGGAGCAGGGAACCACCGAGGAAGAGATCTATGCCTTCCTCAAGGAGAAGGGGCATCCTGCGCTCGAGATGGAATCGGCTGTATAAGTTCCTGATAGTATTATATAGATATTTTATTTCTTAGAGAGAACTGGAGGGTATTACCATGGCGTTAACCGGCATTCAAATATTGAAAATGCTGCCCAAGAAGAACTGTGGCGAATGTAGCATTCCCACCTGTCTGGCCTTTGCGATGAAGGTTGCCGCTGGTCAGGTTGAGATTGACGATTGTCCTTACGTCAGCGACGAGACCAAAGCGACCATTGGTGAGGCCTCTGCTCCGCCCATTCGCACCGTCAAGCTCGGGTCCGGCGAAACCCAGTTCACCATGGGTGCCGAGACCTGCCTGTTCCGACATGAGAAGCGTTTCGTCAATCAGACCGGTATTGCGGTCCTGGTCACCACCGACATGAGTGATGCTGATGTGGATGGCCGGATTGAGCGTTTCAACCGTCTTGAGTATGAGCGGGTCGGCGTGATCATGAAGGCCGATCTGATCGCGGTGAAAGACGCCAAAAATGACCAGGCCTCTTTCACCACCCTGGTGCAGAAGGTTCTGGATGGTTCGGCTCGTGCCAATCTGATTCTGATGAGTGATTCACCGGCAACACTCGCCGCCGCAGCCAAACTTTGTGGCGAGCGGACGCCTCTGCTCTATGGAGCCACCCTGGATAATGCCAAGGAGATGGCGGCCGTAGCCCAGGAGGCCAAGGCCCCCATGACCGTCAAGGCCACCAATCTTGATAACTGTGTGGCAGTCTCTGAGGCTCTGATGGCAGCCGGTCTCAAGGATCTGGCCATTGATACCGGTGCCCGTACGGTCCGGGCCGCCTTTGAGGACAACGTGGTTTCCCGCCGGGCCGCTGTGCGTAACAAGTTCAAACCCCTGGGCTTTCCGACCGTGACCTTTCCCTGTGAGATGTGTGATGATCCCATGATGGAGGCCATGATTGCCTCGGTCCTGATCGCCAAATATGCAGGTGTCATTGTCCTGTCCGACCTCCAGGGAGATATTCTCTTTCCGCTGCTGCTTGAGCGCCTCAATATCTTCACCGATCCGCAGCGGCCCATGGTGGTCTCCCAGGATGTCTACCCGCTCACCGGCCCGGGTGAGGATTCGCCGGTGGTCATCACCTGTAACTTCTCACTCACCTATTTCATTGTCTCTGGTGAGGTGGAAGGCTCCAAGGTCCCGACCTGGCTGCTGATCAAGGATACCGAGGGTCTGTCGGTTCTGACTGCCTGGGCTGCCGGCAAGTTCGGCGCCGATATGATCGCCAAATTTGTCAAGGATTCAGGGATTGAAGGCAAGATCAATCACCGTGATCTGATCATCCCCGGCTATTTGGCCTCGCTCAAGGGTGAGCTGGAAGAGGAACTGCCCGACTGGAAGATCATCATCGGACCCCGGGAGGCAGGTCATTTGCCGGTCTTCCTTAAGGAGTGGAAACCCGCGAAATGACTGATATGAGACTGTGGTGACTCACCACGATCTCCGGACCCGAAGGCCTTTTTTTCAGGTCCTGGAAAGGGGAGTGTTGAGGCGCAGTCCCAACTGATCAATGAAACCGAGCAGGACACATTCAACTGGTATGACTACTGTAAAACTCACCATAGACGGTGCTGAAATTGTAGCCGAGTCTGGTCTGACCATCCTCGAGGTGGCTCGCCGTTCCGATATCACCATTCCGACCCTCTGCCATGTGGAAGGCAAGGCCTCTTCCGACCCTTGCGGGGTCTGTGTGGTGGAGGTGGCAGGGCAGGAGGAGCTGGTGTATTCCTGCAGGACCCCAGCCGAACAGGGGATGGTAATCACCACGACGTCTGATCGGATCGTGGCCCATCGTCAGAAACGGCTTGGAGTCCTGGCAGAGACCCATTTCGGTGACTGCAAGGCCCCCTGTAACCTGACCTGTCCTGGCCAGATCAATGTCCAGGGCTATATTGCCCATGTGGCCAAGGGCCAGTATGAAGAGGCCCTGCGCCTGGTGATGGAGCGTAACCCCCTGCCATTTTCTGTGGGCCGGGTCTGCCCGCGTTTCTGCGAGACCCGTTGTCGCCGGATTCTGGTCGATGAGCCGGTCTCCATCAATCATCTCAAACGCTTTGTTGCCGACTGGTGCATGAGCCATGAGATTCAGCTTGATATCCCCAAAGAGGCACATACCGGCAAGCGTATTGCCGTGATCGGCGGTGGACCTGCCGGGCTCACGGCCGCCTACTACCTGACCCGTAAAGGGCATGACGTCACGATCTATGAGGCTGCATCCAAGTTGGGTGGGGCCCTGCGCTATGGTTTTCTTGAGTTTCGGATTCCCCGGGATGTCCTGGATTATGAGATAGACACGATCTTGCGGCTGGGGATCTCGGTAAAACTGAATCAGCGTTGGGGACGAGATTTCACGATCCAGGGTTTGAAGGATCAGGGCTTCAGTGCTGTCTTTCTCGGCACCGGTGTCGGGGTTGATATCCCCCTGGATGTGGAAGGGGCCTTTAATCCCCATGTCCATAAGGCAGGCTCTTATCTGCGTCAGGTGGCCAATGGCCGGAACCCGGATATGGGTCGTCGGGCCGCTGTCATCGGTGGCAACAACGTGGCCATGGAAGTGGCGCGGACCCTGATCCGGCAGGGCGTCGATGAGGTGACGGTGATCTATCCCCGGGCTCGCATCGAGATGCCGGCCCATCAGCGGAATATCCGTGAGGCCGTCAAAGAGGGGGCCCAGTTTCTGCTCATGGCCTCCCCGGTCAAGATCTCTGAGACCGGTGGTGAATATTCCCGTCTGCAGCTGGAACTGGTTCGGATGAAACTGGGTGAACCGGACAGTCGGGGTAACCGTGAACCCATTCCCATTGAAGGGACGTCCAACACCATTCAGGTCGATTCCATTGTTTCCTCACTGGGGCAGATTGCGGTCAATGACGTCTTTACCGGCGGTGAGCTTGAGGAGTCGATCCAGCTGAGTCCGCGTCAGACCATTCAGGCCAATCCTCGCTCGTCCCAGACCAATGTGGACGGGGTTTTTGCCGCAGGCGATGCCGTCAGTGGCCCCAAATCCGTGATCCAGGCGGTGGTCTCGGCACGACGGGCCGCCAATAATATTGATGCCTATGTCATGGGTGCGGATAAGGAACCGGCCGAGAGCCGTTTCAATTTCAGCCGTGGCAAGGCCTTTGATGACGTGGATCTCAAAAATTTTGATGGGGTCAACGTCAAATTGCGTGAAAAGATGCCCACGCGCCCCCCTGAGATCTGCAGTCAGGATTTCGGCGAGGTCAAGCTTGGTTTTACCGAAAAAATGGCGCGGCGTGAGGCTGAACGCTGCCTCTCCTGCGGCTGTAGCGCCTTTGACCGGTGTGATCTGAAACGTCTTTCCATTGACAACAATGTCAATATCAACAAGACGGGTATGGGAACGATCCCGGTCTATCCTACCGACGCATCGCATGCGATGATCGTGGTCGACCGCAACAAGTGTGTCTTCTGTAAACGCTGTGAGCTCAGTTGTGAATATGACGCCCTGGAAGTCGCGGCCGAGAGTCTGGATGACAAGGGGCGGCCCCTGGGGCTGACCATCACCTTCAAGGATAACTGTGTCTCCTGCGGCAAGTGTGTCGATAACTGCTCCACCGGGGCCCTGAACAAGAAGGCCCAGATCGTCCCCATGCAGAGTGAGGTGATCACTGACGTTCGCTCAACGTGCCCCTATTGCGGGGCTGGCTGTCAGATTATCCTGCGGGTGAAGGGCAAGACGGTCATGGAAGTGACGGCTGACCCTCATCAGGCCCCCAACTATGGGGCATTATGTGTCAAGGGCCGTTTTGGGCATGAGTTTATCCATTCCAAGGAACGGTTGACCAAGCCCCTGATCCGCAAGAATAATGTCCTGGTTGAGGCCAGCTGGGATGAGGCCTATGACTATGCGGCCCGTCGACTCAAGGATATCAAGGCCATGTATGGGCCGGATTCCATTGCCGGCTTCAGCTGTGCCCGCGCCACCAATGAAGAGAATTTTCTCATGCAGAAGTTCATGCGCACATCGATCGGGACCAATAATATCGATCATTGCGCCCGACTCTGACACGCTCCAACGGTGGCCAGTTTGGCCATCTCCTTCGGCAGCGGCGCAATGACGAACTCCATTGGCGATATCCGGGAATCAGAAGTCATCATGGTCATCGGTTCCAACGCCGATACCAGCCATCCGACCATCGGTCTTAGAATCCATCAGGCGGTCAAGAACGGGGCCAAGCTGTTGGTAGTTGATCCCCGGCGGACGGCCTTTGCCGATGAGGCCGATATCTGGCTGCGGAGTAATCCCGGTTCGGACGTGGCCCTGTTAAACGGCATGGCCCGGGTGATTATCGAGGAAGAGCTCTGGGACAAGGACTTTGTCGAGAAGCGGACTGAGAATTTCGAGGAACTTGAGATCGTCACGGCCAAATACACCCCTGAGATGGTTGAGAAGATCACCGGAATCAGCGAGGAGCAGCTGCGGGCGGCCGCCAGGCTCTACGCCTCTCCGGGCAAGAGATGTGCGATCTTCTACGGCATGGGTCTGGCCCATCACGCCTCAGGGACCGATAACGTCAAGAGCGTTGCCAACCTGGCCATGCTCTGTGGCAAGATGGGTGTGGCAGGCGGCGGTGTCAATCCCCTGCGCGGCCAGAACAATGTTCAGGGGGCCTGTGATATGGGTGCCCTGTTCAATACCCTGCCTGGTTATTCCGGTCTTGAAAACGATGATGTCTTTGACCGCTACGAGAAGATGTGGCAGGTCACACTGCCCCGGCGCAAGGGCAAGGCCGCGACCGAAGTCTGGGATGCCATCCTCGAAGATGAGATTCATGGTCTGTATGTCTTTGGTGAGGACCCGGTTCTGGCCGATCCCAATGCCCATCATGCGGTCAAGGCCCTGGAGAAGTTAAACTTCATGATCGTACAGGATATCTTCCTGACCGAGACGGCCAAGATGGCCGACGTGGTCTTCCCGGCCGCCTGCTACGCCGAGAAAGACGGGACATTTACCTGTACTGAGCGCCGGGTCCAGCGAGTGCGCAAGGCCGTGAATCCACCGGGCGAGGCCAAGCCAGACTGGCAGATCTTCAAGGAATTCTCTCAGCGGATGGGCTATGCCATGAATTACAGCAAGCCCGAGGATGTCTTTGATGAGGTGACTCAGCTCATGCCTCAGTATGGTGGGATCACCTATGCGCGGATCGAGAAGGAGGGTCTGCAATGGCCCTGTCCCACAGCAGATCATCCGGGGACACCCATCCTGCATGTGGGCAAGTTTACCCAGGGACGTGGTCTGTTTATTCCTGAGGAATATACAGCGCCCACCGAGATGCCGGATGGTGAGTATCCGATGATTCTGACCACAATCCGTGAGACGCCCCAGTATAACTTTGGCTCCATGACCCGCCAGACCCCTGAGATAGAGAATCTCTGCCCCGAGGCCTTTGCCGAGATCAATCCCGAAGACGCCTTGCGTATCGGCCTGGTCGATCTGGATCGGGTGGAGGTCACTTCCCGTCGCGGTTCGGTGCGCTTGCGGGTCAAGGTGACTGATAAATCACAGCCGGGCACGGTGGCCATTCCCTATCATTTTGCCGAAGTACCGGTCAATAATCTGACATTGAACAGTCTTGATCGCCTCTCCCGCAGTCCGCAGTATAAGATCTGCTCGGTGAAGGTTGAAAAGGTCGCAGCATAACAACACCCCCCATGATTTGAGGAGTTATTACTATGGGTAAAGCAATGAACCACAGAGAAGGGTCGGTCATGGTTCTCGGCGGCGGAATCGCCGGGATTCAGGCTGCCCTGGACCTGACCGAGCTTGGCTACTATGTCTACCTGGTCGAGAAATCGCCAGCCGTGGGCGGAGTCATGGCCCAGCTCGACAAGACCTTTCCTACCAACGACTGCTCGCTCTGAATCCTGGCGCCCAAGTTGGTAGAGGCCGGTCGGTCTCCAAATATTGAGATGTTGACCAATGCTGATTTTCTGGCATTGGCTGGTGAGCCTGGAAAGTTTCAGGCCAAGATTAATATGCGTCCGCGTTATATCGACGCAGACGCCTGTACTGCCTGCGGACTCTGTACCCAGTATTGCCCGAAGCATCAGGTCGATGACTATAATGAAGGGCTGGCTCTGACCCGCCCCATTCACATCGATTATGCCCAGGCCGTGCCCGCAACCTATTATATCGATCCCGCATCCTGTCTGCACCTGCAGCATGACACCTGCCAGATCTGTGTCCCGGTCTGCCAGAGCCATGCCATTAACTTCAAACAGCAGCCGGAGGAGCGGATTTTAGAGGTAGGTGCGGTGATTCTCTCCCCGGGATTTGGCAAGATTGACACCAAGGTCCTTGAGAAGTTCAGCTACGGCAAGCATCCGGATGTGGTTACTGCCTTTGAGTACGAGCGCATGACCACGGCGTCCGGGCCCTTCATGGGCGAGATCAAGTGTTTCTCGGATGGTCGGCATCCCCGGTCCATGGCCTTTATCCAGTGTGTAGGGTCCCGTGATATCGGCTGCAACAACGGCTATTGCTCGTCGGTCTGCTGCATGTACGCCATCAAGGAGGCCCTGGTCACCAAGGAGCATGATCCTGAGGTGGATATCACGATCTACTACATGGATATCCGCACCCAGGGCAAGGACTTTGACGCTGCCCGTGAGCGGGCCGAGGCCATTGGCATTAAGTTTGTCCGGGCCCGGGTCGCAGGGGTGACTCCCTGGGACAAGAGTCTCAAGTTGACCTATTCTACCTTTGATGGCCAGCATAAATTTGTTAGTCATGATCTGGTCGTGCTCTCGGTCGGCCTTGAGTCTCCCAAGGATGCAGCCAAGATCAGTCAGTTGACCGGAGTGGCCCTGAACAAGTATGACTTTTGTGCCACCGAGACCTTTCAGCCGCTGCAGACCAGCCGCGAGGGGATTATTGTGGCCGGTGCCTTTCAGGGGCCCAAGGATATTCCCGAATCGGTCACCCAGTCGTCCGGCGCCGCAGCCCTTGCGGCCGCTGTCCTCAGGGATCAGCGGGGGAAGGGGGTAGTCCTTAAAACCTATCCCGATGAGCAGCAGGTCACCCCGGATGATGAGGTTCGGGTGGGAGTCTTTGTCTGCCATTGCGGAATCAATATCAGCTCAGTGGTTGATGTGGCCGATGTGGCGAAGTACGCCGGGGGGATGGAGGGGGTTACCTATTATACCGAAAGCCTCTACTCCTGCTCACAGGATGCCCAGGAGGTCCTGAAACAGAAGATCAAGGAGCACAAGCTGAACCGGGTGGTGATCGCCGCCTGTTCGCCTCGTACCCATGAGCCGCTCTTTCAGGAGACCCTCAAGGATGCGGGGCTGAATCGGAATCTTTTTGAGATGGTCAATATCCGTGACCAGTGTTCCTGGGTCCATGCCAATGAGCCTGCAGCGGCCACCGATAAATCCCGGGATCTGGTGCGAATGGCCGTGGCCAAGGCCCGTCATATTCAGCCCCTGGCCGAGCAGACCGTGCCGGTCACCCCACGGGCCCTGATTCTCGGGGGCGGAGTGGCAGGAATGACAGCGGCCCTGACCCTGGCTGACCAGGGATATCCTTCAGTCCTGGTTGAGCAGGGTGCTCAGATCGGCGGGAATCTCCAGAATCTCAACTATACCCTGGCCGGCGACCAGGTGGCCCAGCACCTTAAGGGGCTGGTGGACCGGATCAAGAAGTCCAAGGAGATCGAGGTCATTACCAATGCTGAGCTGCTTCAGACAGCAGGATTTGTCGGAAACTTCAGCTCAATTATTGAGAGCGGCAAGGGCAAAACCAAAAAGGAACAGACCGTGGATCACGGCGTGATCGTGGTGGCCACCGGTGGCCATGAACATCGCCCTGACAAGTATCTGCTTGGCCAGTCCAAAAAGGTCATGACCCAGATGGAGTTTGAAAAACAACTGACCGGTCGGGCCAAAAACAGGGCCCCGGGGTCCATCGTCATGATCCAGTGTGCCGGGTCCCGTGGTGATGATCTGAGCTATTGTTCCAAGGTCTGCTGTAACCATGCCCTGAAGAACATCCTCAAGGTCAAGGCGATCAATCCCGATTCGCAGATCATTGTCCTCTATCGTGATATGCGTGCCTATGGCATGGCCGAAGATGCCTATCTCGAGGCCCGTAAAATGGGAGTTGTTTTCATCCCCTATGAGGTGGATCGCAAACCCGAGGTCAGCCAGAAGTCGCATCAGGTCCAGGTCAGTTTCTTTGATTCCATCATGCAGGAAGAGGTCATCATGGCCCCTGATCTGGTGGTCTTGAGTGTCGGCATTGTGCCCGACGGCACCGAAAAGTTGTCCAAGCTTCTGAAGCTGCCTGTCACCGCCAACAATTTCTTCCTAGAGGCCCATGTCAAGTTGCGTCCGGTGGAGATGGCCGTGTCCGGTGTCTATGTCTGTGGTCTGGCCCATGGCCCCAAACCAGTGGATGAGACCATTGTCCAGGCCCAGGCAGCTGCAGCCAAGGCCGCGATTCCGCTGGTCAAGGGCTTTGTCACGGTTGACCCCATTATCTCCTGTGTCGACCAGGATCAGTGCATTGGTTGCGGTCTCTGTACCAGTCTCTGTCCATATGGGGCGATCGAGATGAAGAAGGTTGATAAAAAGCGCAAGGCCGAGACCATTACTGCATCCTGCAAGGCTTGTGGAATCTGTGCCTCGCATTGCCCGACCTTCGCCATTTCCATGGGCGGCTTTACCAATGAGCAGTTGATCTCGCAGATCGAGGCCTTTGGCGACCGGCCAAAAGATATGGTCGAGGTTGCCTGAATAACGTAATTCCCCGACGGCTGCTGGGCACCCTGCATTCTGGAACCTCAGGCCGTCGGTTAGATATCTTTTGAGGAGAAGACATCATGTCTGACAAACAGTTCAATCCCCGTATCCTTGGCTTTCTGTGTAACTGGTGTTGTTACGCGGCCGCCGATGCCGCCGGGATCTCACGTTTCCAATACCCACCTAATTTGCGCACCATCCGGGTGATGTGCACCGGTCGGGTCGACCCGTCTTTTGTCTTGCGCGGCTTTATCGAGGGGGCTGACGCCATCTTTACCGGTGGCTGACAACTCGGCGAATGCCATTACCAGGTTGGTAATTACGATGCGATGGGGATGGATGCACTGGTCAAGACCGTGCTGAAAGAAGTTGGAATCCGCGAAGAACGATACAGTCTGCAGTGGGCGTCGGCCGCTGAGGCGCCGCGTTTTGTCCAGTTGATCACCAAATTCACCACTGAGATGAAGGCGCTTGGACCCTTGGGCGAGGCCGAGGGGATCGCTCCCGACGAACTCAAGGTTCGCCTGCAGAAGGCCCTTGATGTTGTTTCGAGTCAGAAGGTCAGGATCAGTTACGGCAATGCCAGCAAGGCTGTGCGTAAGGATGGCATCTGGACCCGCGAGCATATCAGCGAGGTCATTAACACCAAGATGGAGAAGGCAATCAACTCAGCCTTTGCCTGATCTTTTACAGTAGGTATTCTGTGCTGCCCCTGTCTGCCGGTTTCGGTGGGCAGGGGTTTTTTTTGTGTTTTGTCCCACCTTGCTATTCTGAGTCTGCAGACATAGAATAACCGGTTCTTCCGCAGAATCTGTGGGTAGATTTTAGTATATGGAGACCCGAACAGCT
>ERZ889078.2825-NODE-2825-length-12053-cov-6.537756_pt1 | contig 12053 bp, 7 predicted proteins | sample MGYA00521266_ERZ889078 | MGnify/ENA primary metagenome ERZ889078 (study PRJEB32303, sample SAMEA104408618) | aquatic metagenome | biome: Brackish water; feature: Pelagic; material: water | place: Baltic Sea | collected 2014-06-16T06:34:00 | depth 76,534 m ... | reverse complement strand
GCATTGCGTGCCTACCGCGATGAGACGGACGAGGATTTTCCCGAAGACCCCGCACGCCAACTGGCCGAGGTGCTGCGCTCCATGGCACGGGCTTGGGGCGGCACATCGGCGCGCTTGCTGCGCCAATCCAAGGGCGCGCCGGAAGAGGCAGCGCTGGGCCTCATAGTGCAAGAAATGGCGCAGGGCATCGGGCAGGGGATATCTGGCAGCGGCGTCATTCAGTTTGTTGACCCCATCACCGGGCTGGCGCAGGTGACGGGTCGATTTTTTGGCCAAAGCCAGGGCCCGGACATCAAAGAGCGAGGGGAGGAAGCGATTTACCTGACGCGTGACCCGCGAGGCCCATCTCTGGAGGATATCGCCCCCGAGATTTTTTCAAGTCTCGCGCGGCAAGGCGATGCTTGCCGGACCAAGCTGCGCGAAGAGATGCAGATAGAATTTACTATTGATGACAGTAAGCTATCGGTAATTGATGCGGTACGTATGTCACGCTCCAGCCGGGCTGGGCTGCGGATTGCGGTGGAATTGGCAAAGGCCGGGATCATCAGCCGCGAGGAGGCGATCTTGCGGGTGGAGCCGCGCGCGCTCTCGGAGCTTCTCCACCCACAGGTGGACCCGCGCGGCCCACGCGATGTGATGGCACGCGGAATCGCAGCCAGCCCCGGCGCTGCAACCGGGCGGATCGTGTTTTCTTCGGCGGCCGCTCAGGCGAGCGCATCGCGCGGCGAGCCCTGCATTTTGGTCCGGCGCGAGACCGCGCCCGAGGATATTCGCGGCATGCATTCCGCTGCGGGTGTGCTGACGGAATGCGGCGGGATGACGAGTCACGCCGCCGTGATCGGCCGGGGGCTTGGCCTTCCGTGTATCGTGGGCGCATCCGATCTGCGTTTTGACGCGAAAGATCTTAAGATCGTTACGAAATCTGGCCGGGTCTTCACAGAAGGTGACCTCATTACGGTCGACGGCACCACCGGCGAGGTACTGGTTGGCGCGACAGAGATGTTGTCGCCTGTGCTGGATGACGCCTTCCGCACGCTGCTGTCCTGGGCCGATGACGTGCGCGATATCGACATTCGTGCCAATGCTGATACGCCCGCCGATGCCCAGACCGCCCGCAATTTTGAGGCGCAGGGAATTGGGCTGTGCCGCACGGAGCATATGTTTTTCGAAGATGCGCGGCTGGTGGCGATGCGCGAGATGATCTTCGCCGACACCTCCAGCGATCGGGCCTCGGCACTGGCGCGGATTTTGCCGATGTTGCGCGAAGACTTTGTGCAACTTTTTGAAATCATGCGAGGACTCCCGGTTTGTATTCGGTTGTTTGACCCGCCGTTGCATGAGTTTTTGCCCCATTCTCGCGAAGGGATGCGGGAATTGGCCGAGGCGCTGGACCTGCCGTTGTCAGATGTGATGCGCCGCGCCGAAGCTTTGACAGAGTTCAACCCGATGCTTGGGATGCGCGGTGTGCGGCTTGGGATTGTGCTGCCCGAAATATATGACATGCAGGCACAAGCGATCTTTGAGGCGGTGATAGAGGTCGCGCGGCGCGGCGGCTCCATTGTTCCTGAGATCATGATTCCACTGGTTTCGGCCAAGCGCGAGGTGGAGCTGGTCAAGAATCGGATTGATGCGGTTGCCGCCAGGGTGCGCACGGCCAAGGGCTGCGATTTTTCGTTCGAGCTGGGGGTGATGGTGGAAACGCCGCGCGCGGCTTTGCGGGCGGGCGATATTGCGCAATATGTCAGTTTTCTCTCATTCGGGACCAACGATCTGACGCAGATGACCTACGGGCTGTCGCGCGATGATGCAGGGCGGTTCATGAACATCTATGTGCAGCAAGGCGTTTTCCCAGAAGACCCCTTCCATATTCTGGATGTGGATGGGGTGGGAGAGTTGTTGCTGATCGGGGCAGAACGCGGACGACAAGTGCAAGAAGGGCTTACGCTCTCGATTTGTGGTGAACATGGCGGTAACCCCGAATCGATAGCCTTTTGCCGCAAAGCTGGCTTTGATTATGTGTCCTGCTCGCCGTACCGCGTACCCTTGGCGCGTCTGGCCGCAGCACAATTAGCGATTTTGGATAAGGGCAGCGAAATTACATCCTAAACAATCGGTTAGGTGGCTTACTGAATGTCTCATCGGCTGCAATCGGCTTGCGCGTGTTGCAAAAATGCAACTAGGCATGGACTCTGAAGAATTTTTCGGCTATCGCTCTGGCTGTTATCCGTGGGGGGCTGGTTTTCCGGCGGCGGGTAATGTTGGGAAACGAGACCGGGACAATACCGATGATTGCGCGAATGAACTGGATGGGCAGCATTGCCTTGCTGCTCGCTATGGGTAGTGTCGTTGCTGCCGAAACAACGGTCAGCCGCTCCAATAAACCGACTGAGCGGCTTGGCTCTTTGATTGGGGCAGAGCAGCGTGCGTTGAATTCGATATCGGAAGATATGGTTGTTGCGCGTGCTCCGAAAAAGGCAGCCGTTCCAGTCAACTATGATCGTACATGGATTTTCAACCTGCCTGCCGCATCGGGCGGGGAGCAATGGGCCTGCCTTGCAAACGCCCTTTATTTTGAAGCGCGCGGGGAATCGATCAAAGGGCAATTTGCCGTGGCCGAGGTGATTTTGAACCGTGTGGACAGCCGCAAATACCCCAATTCGGTCTGCGCGGTGGTGAACCAAGGCACCGGGCGGCGCCATGCTTGCCAGTTTTCCTATGCCTGCGATGGCCGGGCCGATACGATACGGGAACATGCGGCATATGCGGGCGTTGCCAAGGTCGCACGGTTGATGTTGGATGGCGCGCCACGTAGTCTGACGTCGGGTGCAACGCATTTCCACACCACCGAAGTGAGTCCCCGTTGGGCCAAGAGTTTCCCGAACACGGCGAAAATTGGCAACCATTTGTTCTATCGCCAGCCCTCCTAAGCAGGAGGCCTGCCTCCCTTGCCTTGAGGGACGCAATCAGGCATGCACAGAGGGCATCATGTGACCCCCCTGGAGCACCAATGACACCCGATCATCGCCATGCTTTTGGCCATCCCGAAGAACGTGCCGCAGCCACGGCCGGGGCAAAGCCTTTGGACCGTATCTCCGTACGCGATTATGTGGTTGAGGTGGAAATAGGTGCCTTTGCGCAGGAGCGCGGGCATTTGCAGCATGTGCGATTTAACATCGTGGTGGAGGTGTTGCCTGCGCAGACCCCGCTGGACGATGATGTGGACCGCATTCTTTCGTATGACCGTTTGACTGAGGCCGTGCAGATTGAGTTGCATGCGGAGCGCATCAACCTGTTGGAAACGCTGGCCGAGCGCGTCGCACAGCGAATTTTGCAAGAACGCCAAGCGGTGCGGGTGTTCGTGCGGATCGAGAAGATTGACCGTGGCCCCTATGACCTTGGCGTTGAGATCGTGCGCGCTAGGCAGGGGCAGATGCAGGCGGTGACTGCCCCCGGCCCGCGCCCTCGGGTGGCGTTTCTGGCCGATGCGAGGAGCGACCTTGGTGCGCTGATTGCAGCACTTGGCACGGATGCGCCTTTGATCCTGACTGTCGGAGCAGCAAGTTTAGCCCTGCCACAAACTGTGGATGCAGACGCCCGACGGCGGATTGAGCTGCTGTCGATGGAGCAGAATGCCTGGGCCGTCGCGGGGCGCGATGCACGTTGTTTCGTGGTGAGCACAAGGACAGAGCTGGATTGGGCAGCAAAGAACGGGCAGATCAGCGTTTGGGCACCGTCGCGGATGGTGACGGATGCGGTGCCGCCGCCACAGGGCGATGCGCTTGCGCTGGCGGTTTGGTTTGCCGAAGGGATGGGGGCGGTGGAGTTGGTGGTGATCGGCGCTGCGGCACCGCAATCGCGGGTGCCCGTGCGCATGCTGGAGGGCTAAGCGATGCCGACGCGCTATATGCCAGTGCCACGGCTTGGCCCGAAGGGTCGCTTGCCGGGGCAGGGGCCTGTTGCGCAGGCGTTGGCCGGCAGCGCCGCGGTTTGGTTTGACGCTGCCCATGCCTTCGATGGTGGCAGCAACGCCAATCAAATGCAGGCGGCGGCGCTTCCGGCAGAGGTTCGGGCGCGTTTGGTGGGGCTTCGCGCGCCGCTTTGCGGGCTGTCGCTGGATCGGCCCCGGATCATGGGAATTCTGAATGTCACCCCTGATAGCTTCTCGGATGGGGGGGATTTAACAACCTTGCGGGACGTGGTGGCGCGGGCGCAAGCGATGGCGGTGGCCGATATTCTGGATATTGGCGGTGAAAGCACGCGTCCCGGGGCCGATGTGGTGACGGTTTTCGAGGAAATCCGCCGCACCGTCCCGGTGATCCGTGCGCTGCGCGAAGCGGGGATCACGACACCTATCAGCATTGATACGCGCAAGGCGGCAGTGGCCCATGCGGCGATTGCGGCGGGGGCGGATATCGTCAACGATGTCTCCGCCTTTCGGTTTGACCCGGAGATGGCGGATGTGGTGGCCGAAACCGGCGTGCCCGCATGTCTGATGCATTCCAAGGGCGACCCGGCGACCATGCAACAGGCCCCAAGTTATGAAAATGTGACGCTGGAAGTGTTTGAGCATCTGGCAGAGCGGGTGGAATTTGCCACTGCGCGTGGGGTCGCGCGGGAGAAGCTGATCGTTGATCCTGGCATCGGCTTTGGCAAGACCCAAGCGCATAACCTGCGGCTGCTGGCCGATCTGGCGCAGTTGCATGACCTTGGCTTGCCTGTGCTGCTGGGCGCGTCCCGCAAAAAGTTTATCGGCACGATTGGCGGGGCCGATCTGGCGAAAGACCGGATGCCCGGCTCAGTTGCCGTGGCGCTGCATGGGGCGGCGATGGGGGTGCAGATCTTGCGGGTGCATGATGTGGCCGAAACCGCGCAGGCGCTTGCCTTGTGGTATGCGATCTACCAGACAGATCATTCGGATTGAGTTTTTGGCAGAGTTTTTCGCCACTTGCCAGTGCGGGTGGTGCTTATGTTCATAAGCCGTCATGTGTTGACAAAAAGAAACGCGGGGTTACCGCACCGATCACAAGTGAGGTTGCGGCGAGGGTGATCGGGTCTATCGGTGGACAGCGACGGGTGAGGATGGCGGCCAAAGCATAGCAGAGCGCTGCTCCTATGCAGGCAAGGCGTGGCAGCGCCAACGCCCCGCCGCTCAGAATTTCAGGCCCCATTAGGATGAGTGTGCCCAGAAACCCGAGGCCAAAGCCCATCACTTTGAAACGGTTAAGGGTTTCCCCGGCAAATACATAGGCCAAAGGCAGCGTGAACAGTGGTATCGAGGCCATCGACAGCCCCACGAAGGCCGAAGGCACGAAGGTTTGCGCCCAGCTGATCAAAAAGAACGGCAACGCGGAAGACAATATCCCGATGGGCAGCAGGTGCGCCCATAGCTTGGCGCTTGTTCCCGGCAGCGGGCGGCGCAAAATGGTCGCCAGCAATACCAAGGCGGCTGCACCCAAGACTACCCGCGCCGTGGCCACCGTCGCCGGGCCATAGCCGCGCAGGGCAATGGACACGACCATGAATGTGCCACCCCAAATGATCCCAAGAAAAAAAATCGAAAGCCAGTTGCGGCGAGTGGGTTGAGTCATCTGCGTTCTTTCGCTGGCTGTCCCATAGGGATGCCGCTTGTCTTAAAGCGTTTGGGGTTAAAGTTGGAACAGAATTTCGCAATCTGCAGAGAACTGATTTCGAAAGCTAATTCTGATCTGTCATGTTTAATGCAAACCCTCAAATGCGCTGGCCGATGTTTTACGCAATATCGAAGGGGAAGAATGCAAAAGAAAGTTGGCAACGTACATGTGGGTCAATCCCGTTTGCGGCGCATGGCCCCGGTGAAATCAGACAGGCGGAAAGCGCCGAGCGCGGCCCCGATGCCGAAATAGCTGACAATCCCCACGATGATCAGTGCCAGAAGTGCAAGGTAGCGCCAGCCTGCCATTGTCAGCGCCGGGCCAAGCACAAGCATTGCCGCCCAAAGGCAGGCCCCCATCAGCAGTGACGCCGCAAGAATGCGCGGCGCCCGCTTGCGCAGACGCGCATCGGTATGTGCCGCCAGCCCCATTGCACGTGAGCCGCGCCAAAGCTGCCACAACATTACCCAGCCAGCCGCAGTCGCCGCAATCGCAGCCGCTGAAAAGCCGATCACGGGCGCAAGCCCAATGGCCACGCCCGCATTCACCACCATCGCAAGTAGCGCATATTGGAACGGGCGCTTGGTGTCTTCGCGGGCAAAATACAGCGGCTGCAGCACTTTTTGCAGCACAAAGGCGGGTAGGCCGAGACCATAGATCGCCACGGCCAGCGCTGTGGCCACGCTATCTTCTGGCCCGAAACGTCCGCGTTCAAACAATACTGAAACCAGTGGCAAGGGGATCACCATCAGTGCCACTGCCGAAGGCAGGGTCAGCGCCAGCGCAAACTCGGTCGCGCGGTTGAAGCTGCTCTGCCCGCCCGCCTCATCCTCGGCGCGCAAACGGCGCGAAAGGTCTGGCAGCAGGACCACGCCGATGGCAATGGCTACAACGCCCAGTGGCAATTGATAAAGCCGGTCGGCGTTGTAAAGCCAGGCCACCGCGTTGTCGTAGTAGCTCGCGACTTGCCGGCCCACGAGCAGGTTTACTTGCATCACGCCGCCAGCCAGCATTGCGGGGGCGGCAATTATGGCGAGACGTTTCATGTCCGGCGTCAGGCGCGGCAGGCGTGGGGTGATATTGATGCCAGCGCGGCGCGCAGCGACCCAAACCAGCGCCAATTGCGCCATCCCGGCCAGTGGAACTGTCCAGACCAGTGCCGTGCCGATATCCCAGCCCAGCCGGGGTGCGAGAACGAGTGTGGTTATGAAGAGGATGTTCAGCAAGACAGGGGCCGCCGCTGCCGCCGAGAACCGCCCCGTAGCATTCAGCACGCCCGAGCAAAGCGCCGCCAGCGAGATGAAGAGGATATAGGGAAAAGCGATGCGGCCAAATTCCACCGACAGCCCAAATCGTTCGTCTGCCGCAAAGCCCGAGGCCATGGCCAGTACCAGCCAGGGCATCGCCAGTTGCGCGATCAAGGTAATGGTGATCAGCAGCGTGGCAAGGCCTGAGGCTGCATCGCGGGCAAAATCAGTGGCATCTTCACCCGCCTCCAGCTTTTTGGAAAAGAGAGGCACAAAGGCGGTGTTGAATGCGCCTTCAGCAAAGAAGCGGCGAAACAAATTGGGCAGAGAGAATGCCACGATAAAGGCTTGCGCCACCGGTCCGGTGCCAAGCGCCGCCGCGATCATCACATCGCGGGCAAAGCCCAACAGGCGGCTGGCCAGCGTCCAGCCGCCTACGGTCAGAAAGCCGTTGACCAGACGGGTCGGTTTCATGCTTGTGCCCTTTCGGCGCCATCCTTGATGGCCTGGATAAGTTTTCGTTCGAGTGCTTCTTGTTTTGATTTTGTATGCAGCTTCAGGCCGAACATGTCCTTCACATAGAAGCTATCGACCACCTGCGCGCCAAAGGTCGCGATCACCGCGCTGGCGATATAAATGTTATTGGCCGCCAAGGTGCGGGTCAGATCATAGAGAAGGCCGGGGCGGTCGCGAGTATCGACCTCGACAATCGTATAAATCTCGGACCCTTCATTGTCGAACGTAATATGGGTGGGAAAGCGAAACTCTCGTTCGCGTTTTTTCACCTTGTCGCGGTCTTTCAGTGCGTCGCGGGCTATGACCTCGCCACGCAGGGTTTTGCTGATCATCGTGCGCAGGCGCGGCAGGCGCGTTGCCTCATAGGGGTGGCCTTCGCTGTCTTGTACCCAAAAGACGGCAGTGGCCCAGCCATCTTTGGATGTGTAGGTGCGCGCATCCACGACGTTCGCCCCCACTAGTGCCAAAGCACCGGCAAGGCGCGAGAAGATGCCGGGGTGATCGGCCAGCGCGAAGGCCGCGCGGGTGGCATCACGGTCGGCATCGGGGTGTAGATCGACGCGAATTTCATCTTCCGTGATCCCGGTCAGCAGATGCGCAAACACTGCTTGGGTGGAGGTGGGTAGTCCCTGCCAATAGGGCGGGTAGTGGCGGGCAAGCTCAACGCGCAGGGCTTTGACATCCCAACCTAGTAGCGCCTCGCGCAGCAGTTTCTTCGCGGCATCGGCGCGGTTTTCACGGTTGAGCGTTTCCATCCCGCTTTCCAGTGCCGTGGTTGTGTCGCGGTAAAGTTGGCGCAGCAGCATGGCTTTCCAGTTGTTCCAGGTGCCCGGGCCGACACCGCGGATGTCGCAGACAGTAAGTACGCACAAAAGGTCCAGTCGTTTGCGGGTTTTCACCAGTTTGGCGAAATCGCGTACGGTGCGTGGATCGGAAAGGTCGCGTTTTTGCGCCACATCTGACATCAGGAGGTGATAGCGCACCAGCCATTCCACGGTTTCACTTTCTTCTACGTTCAGCCCCAGCCGTGGGCAGATCTTGCGGGCAAGTTGCGCGCCAAGGATGGAATGGTCCTCGGGCCGCCCCTTGCCGATGTCATGCAGCAGCAGTGCGATATAGATAACCTTGCGGTTCACCCCGGCTTTAAGGATGCCTGAGGCGACGGGCAACTCCTCCACCAACTCGCTGCGCTCAATTTGTGCAAGGGTGGAGATGCATTGGATCGTGTGCTCATCCACCGTGTAGTGATGATAGACGTTGAACTGCATCATGGCCACGATGGCCTCAAATTCCGGGATGATGGCCGACAGCACGCCCAGTTCGTTCATCCGGCGCAGGGCACGCTCGGGGTTGCCGTGTTTGAGCAGGAGATCGTGGAAAATACGGATGGTTTCGCGTTCGGCGCGCAGGTCATCGTCGATCCGGTGCAGATTGACGGTGATGGATCGCATCGCGCTGGGGTGAAGCAAAAGCCCGGTGCGCAACGCCTCTTCAAAGATGCGCAGCAGGTTCAGTGGCGCGCGGTCGAAATCCGCGCCATCGCCAAAATCGATCCGGCCCTGCACCAGTTTGAAGCCGTATTTGAGGGCCTTGCGGCGGCGGAAAAAGCCGATCAGTGCGGGTTCGGATTTGGCGTGGCGCGCCTCCAGCTGCGTCAGGAAGATGCGGGTCAATTCGCCGACACGGGTGGCGTGGCGGAAATAATCTTGCATGAAATGCTCTACCGCGCGCCGCCCGCCGGTATCGGCGTAGCCCATGCGCGCGGCCACCTCGACCTGCAAATCGAAGGTCAGCTGATCCATGGCGCGGCCTGTGATGTAATGCAGATGGCAGCGCACATCCCAGAGGAAATTTTCGGCCACGGCAAAGATGTCATACTCCTCCTGGCTCAGCAGGCCCGCCTCTACCAATCCAGAAGCCGACTGCACCTCATGCAGATATTTGCCGATCCAATAGAGCGTTTGCAGGTCGCGCAAGCCGCCTTTGCCCTCTTTCACATTGGGCTCCAGCACATAGCGTTGCCCGCCTTGGCGCTTGTGGCGCACCGTTCGTTCGGCGAGTTTGGCCTCGATGAATTCCGGCCCAGTATTGCGGAACAGATCGGACCACAGTGTCTCGCGCAGTTCCCGCGCGAGGGGTTCTTCTCCGGCCAGAAAGCGGCGTTCCAGAAGGGCGGTGCGAATGGTGATATCTTCGCGCGCAAGCCGGATGCAATCTTTGACCGTGCGGGTGGCGTGGCCAACTTTCAGCTTCAGGTCCCACAGCATGTAGAGCATGGATTCGATGATCGATTCCGCCCAGGGCGTAACTTTGTAGGGTGTCAGGAACAACAGGTCTACATCGGAATGCGGGGCCATTTCGGCGCGGCCATAACCGCCCACGGCCACAACGGCAATCCGCTCGTATTCGGTCGGGTTGGACAGGGGGTGCAGGCAGGTTGCGGCCACCTCAAGCGTGATGCTGACAATCCGATCCGTCAGCCAAGCATTGGCGCGGATCAACCCGCGCGCATCTTTGGGATGGGCGGCGAAGGCGGCGGCTAGCCGGGTGTTGGCCTGCGCCCGCGCTTCGGCCAGATGGTGCACGGCGATACTGCGCGACTCGCGCCCGCCGGTGCCATCAGATGCGGTGATCTCGGCGCGGATGCGGGCCAAGACGGCTGGCGCATCAATGATCTGATCGGGGGGCAAGAGCAGATCATTAAAGCCAAGCTGGGGCAGGCTTGGAAAGGGGATAGCCGCCGTGGAGGTGGCGGGTATCGCTTGGGCCGCTTTGTTGCGGGGCATTTTATCTATCCGTTTTGGCGTGCGGGGCCGGATCAGAACCCGGCACCGCCAAAGTGGCGAGGGGCGGCATTAATGATAACGACCTGACTGTTGCTGATTTGCGCGATGGCAAGGCCACGTTCATTCGTACCATCGGCGTGCAGACGGAAGATGCCGTTGACGCCCACAAAGCCGGAGCTATGGGTCAGGGCTTCCGCCGTTAATGCACCCGAATTGCCTGCCTTGACCAGCGCACCGATGGCTGCAATGCCATCATAGGCAAGGCCCGAGATCGGGTGTGGTGCCGTGCCATAGGCTGCCTGATAGCGTGACTGGTACTGTTGATATAGCGCTGGATCGGGCATTGCAAACCAGCCCCCTTGCACGCCCGGCAGGGCCAGTGTCTGGGAAGGAATATCCCAACGGGTCAGTCCGATGAACTGGGCAACCGAGGGGTCGATGCGGTTGTCGCGCAGCATTTGTGTGAGCAGCGGCAAGGCCCCGGCGGTATCGGCGGTCATGAACACGGCCTGTGCATTTGTGCTGCGTACCTGTGCGGCAATCTGCGGCCCCGCCATTACGATGCCGTTTTGCGAAAATTCATACCCCACACGCCCGACAACCGAGCCACCTGCGTTGCCAACGCCGCGTTCGATCGCCAATCGGCCAGCCTCGCCCGCTGCGGTGCGATCATTCACGACCAAGATGTTACGCTTGCCCTGACTGACCGCATAGGAGGCCAGGCGGTTGGCAGTGTTTTGAAAGGTTGGGCCAAGAACAAAGACATTGCCGCCAGCGATATCGGTGTTGTTGGAAAAGCTGAGTACATTGATGCCGCGCGCGGCCACGGCCACCCCTGCGGCATTGGCGTTTTGCGCGAAAACTGGACCGAGGATGATCTTGGCCCCTTCATCGACAGCTCGGATCGCGGCAGCCTGTGCACCTGCGGGCTTGCCCCCGGTGCTGTAGATGCGCAGGTCAATCTTGATGTTGCCGAGGTCTGCAATGGCCAACTTTGCCGCGTTTTCCAAGGATCGCGCCAGAACGTCATCACCCGCCGAGCCGGAATTGCTGGGAACCAAAAGCGCCACGGGCACAGGGGCTGAAGTGTCAATCGTGGGTCCACCCCCCCCGATAGTACCGGGTTGACAAGCCGTAAGCGCCATGGCGGCGGCGACAGTGGCCGCGCGCGTCAGTGACTTGCGGGCAGAAATTAAAAACGACAACATACGGGTCCCTCATTCCGGTGGTACAACAAACAGGTTAATCCTATGCGCTTCAGGGAATGAAGTAAACTTTGGAAGGATGCGGCCTGATGAGTTCTGACAGTACGGTATCGGCGGCGGAAGATGTCGCGTCTGGCGGGGGGGCAGGAAGGTTTCGGCCCGATCCGCGACCCTTGGCTCCCGGGCTTTACTTCGTGTCCACCCCGATCGGTGCCGCGCGTGATATCACCTTGCGGGGATTGGATATTCTGGCCAAGGCCGATGTTCTCGCAGCCGAGGATACGCGTACGTTGAAACATCTGATGGAAATCCATGGGGTCGCCTTGGGGGATCGGCATGTTTTTGCGTATCACGACCATAACGGAGAGGCGATGCGCCCGCGCCTGCTGCGCGCCTTGGCCGAGGGGAAATCTGTCGCCTATGCCTCGGAGGCCGGAACACCCCTGATCGCCGATCCGGGGTTCCAACTGGGGCGGGCCGCGATTGCGGAAGGGCTGACGGTGCTGGCTGCCCCCGGGGCATCTGCCGTGCTGGCGGCATTGACAGTGTCTGGCCTGCCAAGTGATCGATTCTTGTTTGCAGGCTTTTTGCCGACCCAAGCCGGAGCGCGCGCAAAGGCTTTGCGAGAGCTAGGGGAAGTGTCCGCGACACTTATTTTCTACGAATCAC
>ERZ889078.2819-NODE-2819-length-12065-cov-8.305579_pt1 | contig 12065 bp, 9 predicted proteins | sample MGYA00521266_ERZ889078 | MGnify/ENA primary metagenome ERZ889078 (study PRJEB32303, sample SAMEA104408618) | aquatic metagenome | biome: Brackish water; feature: Pelagic; material: water | place: Baltic Sea | collected 2014-06-16T06:34:00 | depth 76,534 m ... | reverse complement strand
CATGTCAGGTTCCTCGGTAAATCGTTAAATTTCACGTCTTATGAACAGAGTGATTTCTATATCAAAAATTGTAATCGGTCTCATTATTCTAGTGATGGGGTTGGTATATTCTCAAACAGGATTTCGAATAACCGATCCACCAGATGCACCCTTAAGACAGGTCGCTGAATTTGAACGTTCTCAGGGAGTACTGATATCTTATCCTTTTGGTATTCCTGAAGAACTGATACTTCTTATGTCAGAAGAAGTAATCATTTATTGTCTTGTACAGAATTCTCAACAATCTTCAGCTCAAAATAGCATGAGTAGCATGGGTGTGGATTTAGAGAATGTGGAATTTGTACTGGGAAACGTAGATACATACTGGACTCAGGATTACGGTCCCTATTTTGTTGTGGATGCAAATCATGATATGGTCGCCGTCGATTTCGAATATAATCGACCCAGACCCTATGACAATCAGGCTCCTTTTAAAATGTCACAGTTATTGGATGTGCCGCTAGTTGATTCCGATGTAGTTCATAACGGTGGAAACCTCATGTTTGATGGATATTTTACGGTTGCGTCATCCACAATTGTTTATACAGAAAATGGCGGCATTGATGTTGACCAAAGAATGTTGGATTATTTTGGTGCCCAACATCACATGACCACGCAAGACCCCACCGGGAACTATCATCAACACATTAATTGTTGGGCAAAATTTCTATCCCCGGAAAAGATTATGGTGATTTCAGTGAATGAATCCCATTCGTACTATCAGGATATTGAAGAAACTGCTGAATTTTATGCTTCCCAAGAAAATTGTTTTGGCGAACCATATAAAGTTTATCGTGTCTATACGCCAGGTAACGAGCCATATGTCAATTCGTTCATACTAAATGATAATATTTATGTCCCGGCAGGGCTTGGTCAATGGGATGATGAAGCAATTCTATCATTCCAGGAGGCATTACCAGAGTACAATGTTGTGGGAATAACTGCAGATTTTATGGAGCCATGGTTATCTACGGACGGTCTTCATTGCAGGGTGTTGGCGATTCCCGACATAGAAATGCTTCAAATCCTGCATAATCCTATTGATGATCAGGAATTCCCCATGGACAGTTACCCTGTCACAGCAGCAATTGATGATCTTAGCGAAACCGGTATCATTTCGGATTCAATCGTTCTTCATTGGAAGAATTCCCTTCTTGATGACTATCAGGAAATAGTCATGATACCTGGGAGTGTTGAGTTTGAATTTTTAGCAGAAATTCCTGATCAACCTGTTGATACGGAAGTGCAATATTTTATTACTGCCTCCGACAATTCAGGAAGAAACGAGCGGTTACCGATTGCAGGATATTATTCATTCTCCGCAATTGGAGGTACTCCAATGGAAAGCGGTGATGTCAATCTTGATGACTCACTGAATGTATTAGATATTATTTTAATTGTCAATCACATTACCAACGAATCACATCTCACCGGATACGGCCTGTATTTGGCAAATATGAATGGTGATTCTCTTATTAATATTTTGGATGTTATTGTTCTAATAAACACCATACTAAATCAATAAATACTTAAAAATGAAAGTGGATATGCATAAACTATTACTATTGTTGTTTTTCGTTAGATTATCCTTAACACAATCCATACAGGAAGAACTCCCCATTGGATTTACTCCTGAAGAATGGGAAAACCGCCACCTGATACAGGAGATGCAGGGGAGACAAACAGATCCTCCTTTGAATCCTATTCGAGCCATTGCAGAATTTGAACGTATGCAGGGCGTTCTGATCCGATATCCATTTGGCATCACTACTACAGTTATAGCTGAAATGGCAGAAGATGTAACGATCTATTGTCTATGTTCCACAGGGAGCCAGACTGCTGCATATAACAGTATGTCCAGTGGTGGTGTGAATATGGATCATGTAGAATTTATCCTTGGTGCAACAGATAGTTACTGGACAAGGGATTACGGTCCGTGGTGGGTGGTGGACGGAAACAACGAACTGGTAGTTGTTGATCACACATATAATCGACCAAGGCCGAATGATAATCAAGCTCCACAAAAAGTATCTGATTATTTTAGCACCGGTTTTTATGCTTCTGATCTCATCACGGCAGGTGGTAATTTTATGACGGACGGCTTCGGAGTAGGCTCATCATCCTTGCTTACTTATGAAGAAAATCCCACATTAGGTCAAAATGGCGTAGATGCATTATTGGAAAACTATTATGGGATCAACCCATATTATGCATTAGAGGATCCAAATAATACGTACATTGACCATATCGATTGCTGGGGAAAATTTTTATCTCCTTCAAAAGTCCTCATACGATCGGTACCTGAAACTCATGCTCAATATGACGAACTGGAAGCGACCGCAAATTATTATGCCACGCATATAAATGGATTTGGTGAAGTGTACGAAGTTTTCAGAGCTTACACACCTCAGAACCAGCCCTATACTAATTCATTTATCCTAAATAATAAAGTTCTGGTACCCATGATGAGCAACCAGTGGGACGATGAAGCCTTGGCCGTTTATCAGGAAGCACTTCCTGGATATGAAATTATCGGTGTTACAGGAACCTGGGAAAGTACGGACGCACTCCATTGCCGTGCGAAGGGGATTCCTGACCTTGGGCTATTACAAATTTTTCACAACCCTATTGATGACCAGGAATTTCCATTAGAAAACTACGAAGTAGTCACTATCATTGATCCATTATCAGGAGCTGAACTAATAGCTGAAGAACTTTACATTGGGTGGAAAAACACATTCATGGATGATTACGAAATTTTGCCTTTGGTATCTACTGGAAACGACGCTGAATATACTGCTGCAATTCCACAACAGCCTGCAGATACAGAGGTTCATTATTTTATCCATGCTGGCGATGCATCCAACCGGTTTGAAACATTACCGATTGCGGGTTACTTTCAGTTTGATGCCATCGGAGGCGCTCCAACTCAGCTGGGTGATGTGAACATGGACGGAGCTGTAAACGTTCTGGATATTGTCGGAGTAGTTGCCCATATCCTGGGAACACAATTCTTGGAAGGTTATGCAGCCCAATTAGCAGATGTCAACCAAGATGGTGTGATAAATGTTCTGGATATCATTGCAATAATAAATATTATTACCGGTAGTTAATACATTAACCAAGTGGATCATATGTTTAAAAAAATCACTTTTATTATAATTTCCTCCCTTGCAGGGTCGGGAATATTTGCGAACGAACCTGTTCAGTTGATCAGGGTTTCTTCACCAACGGCAGAAAATATACAGACTATTCAGTCACTGGGAGTTCCTATTGATCACGCCCAGCTTAGACCGGATGTGTACATTGAATTTACAGCTTCACCGGAAGATGTAGACTTGCTTGAAAGTAATGGCTTTTTGGTAGAAATTGTTCATTCAGATCTTGAATCATTTTATGCTAGTCGGTTGACTGGTAATATCACTCGTGAATTTGGGTATGGCTCATTTGGGGGATATTATAATTTCGATGAAGCAGTTGAATTTTTGGATGAACTTCATTTGAATTATCCAGAGACTGTGAGTGAAAAGCAGATCATCGGTTATAGTTTTGAAGATCGACCTATTTATGCGGTACGTATGAGTGATAATCCTGAATTGGATGAAGATGAACCAGAAATGCTCTACACGGGAATGCATCATGCCAGAGAACCTATTGGAATGATGACACTGTTATATTTCATGGATCAATTAGCACAGGGATATAATGAGGATCCAGAGTGCACGGCTATTTTGGATAATCGCCAACTTTGGTTTATCCCTATCGTGAACCCCGACGGATATGAGTACAATCGTCAGATTGCTCCCAATGGCGGTGGAATGGCTAGAAAAAACCGAAGACCCGGATGCTCCAATGTTCAGTATGCTGGTGTTGATCTGAACCGAAATTATGGATTCAACTGGGGATATGACAATGAAGGCTCAAGCTCGAACCAATGTGTCGAGACATTTCGTGGGACCGAGGCATTTTCAGAACCTGAAACTCAGGTAATCAGTGAGTTTGTTTTACAACATGACTTTAAAATAACATTGAACTTCCATGCCTACGGAAATGTTTTGATCTTTCCTTCAGGGGAAAATCCAATTGAGCTACCGCCTATAGATGATTTGGAGATTTTAAGAGAATTTGGCGATGATATGACACAATTTAATGGTTATGAAGTTGGAAGCGGTATGGAGACTTTGAATTACGCCGTAAATGGAGATACAGATGCATGGATGTACAATGTGGTAGGAATTTTCTCCATGACCCCGGAAGTGGGAAACAGTAGTGACGGATTTTGGCCAGAGACTGATCGTATATTTCCACTTGTTCAGGAACATGTATATCCAAATACATTTGCGGCATGGGCAGTGGGCTCAAAATTTCGATCTGAAATCGAGTTAAATTCAGAATTATTTTTAGCTGGCCAGACATATTCTTTTACACCTCACATTTTCAATCAGGGACTCAGTGACTCGCAAGGAGATGTGATGGTTGAAATTGAAGTAATCGGAAATGTATCTTTTGAAAATGTGTCGTTGAATGTTGGTCCTTTTTCTGCAAGAGGCGATCAGATTTTGGAGCCCTATAGTTTTACTGTCGATTTGGGAGCATTGTCAGGTCAAATTGTTACTTTTTCAGTACAGGTTTGGGATGATACCGGGTATTCATTTACAAATACGTTCGAAATCATGCTGGGTCAACCTTTAGTTATATTTTCTGATGACGCTGAAGATGGAATGACGAATTGGAATACCAGTACGTGGGGACTTTCAACAGATTCATGGAATGGTAATTATTCATTTTCAGATAGTCCTGAAGGGGATTATCCTGAACTTTCAAGCAGATTTATGAATCTTGCCTTACCTTTGAATTTATCGGATGCAGCTGGCGCTTACATCACCTATTATGCTAAATGGGATATTGAGGCAGGGTATGATTTTGCACAGGTTCTTGCATCCACTAATGGTACCTCATGGACGCCTCTGGTTGGAACCAATATGTCGCCTGGCTCAGGCAATGGGATGCAACCTCAAGGTCAATTCGGTTATGATGGTACTTCAGACTGGATTGCAGATGAGATATCTCTTGATGAATTCGCAGGCCAACCCTATGTTTGGTTAAAATTCAGATTAAGTTCAGACACCTATGTTGAAGGAGATGGATTTTATTTTGATGATCTGGCTGTTTGGGCGTTTGTTGATCAGGCCTTAGTGGGTGATGTAAATGAGGATAGTAATGTTGATGTTCTGGATATTGTCATGATCGTTAATTTCATTTTAAATCTTTCTGACCCGACTCCTGGGCAATTACTACTCGCAGACCTGAATGGTGATGGTCAACTAAATGTACTGGATGTAGTGAATCTGGTCACCATCATCATTAACGGATAAATTAGGAATCTGTAAGCAGAATCAACGGTTATTCAGTATAGGATCCTCTAACCCTGCTTGTTGAAATCCTCTGGCCCGGAGTGCACAGGAATCGCACCCTCCACAGGGTACATCGTTTTGTTTATAACAGCTCCAGGTGAGATGTAATGGTGCATTGATTCTTTTGCCTGTGAGAATGATCTCTTTTTTGGACATTTGTATGATTGGGGTCAGAATTTTGATGGTTGTTTCCGGTCGGGTACCCTCTGCTATGGCATGTTCAAATGCATCGTAAAATGTTCGACGACAATCTGGATAACCCGATGAATCTTCTTCAACTGCACCGATGAATATGGCTTGAGCACCAATAACCTCCGCCCAACTTACGGCAATACTGAGCAAATTTGCATTCCTGAACGGTACATAAGAGATTGGGACATCTGTGTTATCTAAATTCGCATCTGGGATGTGGATGTCAGTATCCGTCAAACATGACCCACCGATTTTTTTAAGATGTGACATGTCGATTTCCATGGTCTTGTCAACAGAATAGTACTGTGCAATGTCGTGGAATGCTTTTTTTTCTCCGTCCTCGGTCCTCTGTCCATAGTTCATGTGCAAAAATGCAGGATTGAATCCCTCATGAATAGCTAAACCGGCGGTCACACAACTATCCATTCCTCCAGATACAAGGACAACGCATTTCTGAATTTTACTCATCAAATTCTCAATTTACCTTTTCTTAATCTGAATAGAATTGATCAGATCGCCAACCTGGATTTGATTTACAATTTCCATCCCTTCAATCACTTTTCCGAAAATCGTGTATCTCCCATTCAGATGCGGAGTGGGGGAATGTGTGATGAACCACTGACAGCTTTCCGTATCCTTACCAGAAGATGCCATCCCTACGTATCCGGTATTGAATTCAAGTCGGCTGAATTCACTTCGAATTGTTGCGTCCGAACTTCCCCAGCCATCTCCACGGGGACACCCACCCTGGATCACAAAATTCGGAACTACCCTATGGAAGGATTTTCCATTATAAAAGCCGGTTTTGCTTAAATGAACGAAATTGGAGACAGTCCCGGGAGCATCCTCTTTAAAAAGTTCGATTCTGACGGTACCTTTGTTTGTGTGGATTTCTGCTACAGGGTGGGAAGATAATTGATTCAGTACAGTCCAATCAATAGGTTGTTGCTCTAGCTCAAAAATATTCTCCAGAAAGTCAGATTCTTCAAGATTTTCGATTGCTTTAACTATTTCGATTGCTGCCTCATAATCGCGAGGAAGTGTCAGATTTTGTAATGCGTCATAAAGAAACTTAGTATCCTGTATCAATTCCTTCAGCTGTAATTCCGGATCGGCCAATATTCCTGCAGCAAGAGATATCATTACTGGATCACTACTATTCACACCATTTATCATGCTATCAGTCAGTTCAGATTTATTCGCAGGGGTCAAATTGTTCAGACGTATGAGATTGCACAATCCATCCATTCCATAAGTACGGATGATAGGAATATCCGAGCTGAAAGTTTTATCCTGGATAAATGAAATATTACCTGGAAAGACAGCGAGGGCATCTAAAATCCATGCTTTTTCATAATTGCTATTAATGCTCTGGTATCGAGATTTGAGTTCTTGAGAAATGGACTGTGTCTCATAACTATGTTTAAGAAGAGATTTTAGTAACACTGCCCTGACTCTCCAATCGGCAACCGTATTAGCGATTTTCAGAATTTCCCCTGGAAAAAAAATATTTTCTGCCGTCTCAAAGTGCTCTGCAGCTGCAATAGAAACATTTATATTTTCGTCCTTCAGAACGCTTCGAATTGGAGTTTCTGTTTTCAATCCGCCAATTTTACTAAGTGACCGTATGGCATTAATGCGAACTCTTTCATCTGAATCAGTTTCGATTAATCTGGTCAGAAGGGCTATACTACCTTCATTGCTCACTTTTCCTAATGCCAAAATCAGTGCCATCCTGACCTCGGGATCATTTTCATTCGATGCTATTTGGATGATATCGTCTGCATATTCGTCTAAAGGCAGATCTTTTGTCCGAGCAAAAAAGTGAGCTGATCCTAATCTAGCGGATTTAGAAAGTTCAGGTTTTAGTAAGCTGAAAGCCCGTTTGATCATTGAATTATCAAAACTCCCGTTTAAACCAGATCGATAAATTCCCCACGCAATCCCTTCCAGAATCATTGGATCGGTAGCCCGATAATTTGATAAAAAGGATGTTTCAGGATTCTTAAAAGCTGTTCCCAGACTGATAAATAACTCACGGGCAACACGCGGGTCCGATTCGGAGGCAATATGTTTGATAAATTTTAATTCTAATGTAGGGTCAGGGAGCGAAATTATTCTGAGTGTTTGACCCAGCGAATATGCAGCAGCTATTCTGACTTCAGGGTCTGCATCTGAAAGTCCAATCATGATATCATTAATGGATGCAGAGTCTTGCACAGATGCCATCGCTTCAAAAGCAATTTTACGGATGTGAGGATCTATATCAGAAAAATATTCAATGATACCCGAAACATCTCTTTCATCCTGCAGTGTGTGGACGGCAATGAATTTTTCGCTCAGTGAAAATCGGTTTTGGGAAAATCCAAATACTTGTGGGGCACATGATATCATAAAAATAAATGATAGCACTAAATGATATTGAAAGCTATGCTTATAATGTCTGGATTTTGGTATCATTCCGATTAAACTCCTCTACTTTCGGGGGACCAAATATGTTTATGTAATTGAATCTGGAAACGAATCGATAGTCCGGAATCAAGAATCCATTTTGAGAGTGTCTCATATTCTACTGATTCATGAACTGGAGACATGAGCACTTCACAACGAGAATCCAACCCGTGAAGATGAATTTTTTCCATAGCCCAGTCAAAATCTTCCCGATGACCAATCACAAATTTGATCTCGTCTTCAGGATTAATATTTGTTATTATACTCCAAAGATTTTTCTTTTCCATCCCGCTAGATGGGCATTTGAAGTCCACGATTTTAACAACACCTTCAGGAACATTGGCTAAATCGATGGAGCCACTTGTTTCTAATAAAACCGCATAGTTAGCATCCAATAGTGTTTTCATCAACGGGATGCAATTGGGTTGCATCAGTGGTTCTCCACCTGTAATTTCCACCAGATTACAGGGAAATTCACGTATTTTAGATAGAATTTCCTCAATACTGATAATATCCCCGTCATAAAATGCATATTCGGTGTCGCAATAAGTACATCTTAAATTGCATCCTGTAAGTCTGATAAATACACAGGGTAGTCCGGCGTACGTGGACTCTCCCTGTATGCTATAAAATATTTCATTTATTTTTAACGTAGTATTCAAATTATCCATTTCTGATTCAGGTTAAATTTAAAGGAGAAGGTTTAGTGTTATTAATCAATTTAAATAAATCTGCAGTAAATTGATTGTAGTAATATTTTATAGACATTATGTTCGTTCTTGATCCTTATTTCTATCCATGTGGTGTTTGTTTTCGACTTATATGAGTCCTTAATTAATTCAGTACAAAGACATTAAATTACTATCAGGTTTTAAGGAGTAAATGACATGTCAGAAACCATAGATAATGTACTAAAACAGTTAGGCAAATGGGGTGAAGTCGTCGCGGATAAATCCGGTTTTTATTTTAAAAAAGCTGTAGATAAAGGCGGTGAACTTACAAAAATTGGGAAAGTACAAATTGAAATCGAAAAAATTAAACGGGACATCAATCACAAATTCACTGATTTGGGCAGATACATATACCGATCTGTAAGTGATTCAGGTGTGACAGATTATTCGAATGACATCGATTTCCAATCTTTGATCGAAGATATCAGGACGGTTAAAAATGATCTTGATCATAAGTATCAGGAAAAAGTGGAAATCCGTCGTGAAGGAGTATCAGGTGAGAAGGTTGATGAAGAGGAACAAGACGTTCCGATAGGTATTTGAAATAAAAATAGAATTTTCCTAATTTTCAACTCTTATTTATTCAAGGTAATCGTGCATTTAAAGATCATTTTATTATGACAAGAAATCCATATCGGATTATTGTTGTCAAAGATGGGGAAGAACATATTCGCCAATTCTCGATTGGGAAGCTGCCGTTTATCCTTTTATTTGTATTTATGATTGCCTCAGGAACCAGCATATTTTTGCTTTTTACTGATTACTACTCTCATCAGGAATACCAGAAAAAACTTGTCCAATTACAGACAGACAATACCCAATTGATCGAAAAGATAGAATTCCAGGAAGAAAAAATAAATCAGTTTGTAGAACGATTGGATACCATCATCTCTCAGGATAAAGTTTTGCGTGATTTAATCAAGCTTCCCCAAATTCACGATGATATCAGGAAAGTGGGGGTCGGAGGTAGTACTTCACCCGAAGAGTCCAATCTTGAATATTTATTACCCGATTCATATCATCAAATTGACTTAAAAGCATTTAGTCGTACAATCGATTATTACAACCGACTGGCTAATTTAGAATATATGATCTATGATGAAATACTCGAAACCGTAAAAACAGACGTGAAAAGATACCGATCCTATCCAGCTGTTTATCCTATCAATTTGAATGAAGCAAAAATATCTTCCACATATGGATATCGTCCCGATCCTTTCAAACGGGGAAAGCAGTTTCATCCAGGACATGATTTTTCAGCTGATCGAGGAACTCACGTATTTGCCACTGCCGATGGGGTCGTCAAAGAATCTAAATATTACGGTACATTTGGCAATTATATTGAAATCGATCATGGATATGGAATTAGAACGATTTATGGTCATCTTTCAAAACGGATTGTGAAAAAAGGGGACAAAATCGAACGTGGAGAATTTATTGGAACGGTGGGGAATACCGGGAGATCAACCGCTCCACATGTTCACTACGAAGTGCTGTACAAAAATAAGAATACCGATCCTGCAAATTACTATTTTGTAGATTACCTGAACTGATCCTGCATCGCATAATTTATTTCTTACTCTATTAACTTACTTATGAATCAAAAATACTATATTGAAACCTATGGTTGCCAGATGAACGTTTATGACTCAGAACTGGTAGCTTCACTTCTACAGAAATCAGGATATGTGGAAACGGACCAGATCCACGACGCTGATGCTATCTTTTTAAACACATGCTCCATCCGTGAAAAAGCGGAAGAGACCGTTCAGAATCGCTTATCCAATTTCCATCATTTGAAACGGAAAAATCCCAAAGTGATTATCGGCGTTTTGGGGTGTATGGCTCAGAATTTGAAAGATGATCTGCTGGAATCCAAACCATTTGTCGATGTTATTCTTGGTCCGGACTCGTACCGGAAACTTCCTGAATTTCTCCATAATCGGAAAAACCAACTGGATCACCTGGCGGACACACGATTATCGAAATTTGAAGTGTACGAAGATATGTTTCCCACCCGGAAAGAAGGTGTTAACGCATGGATTTCCATTATGCGTGGTTGCGATAAATTCTGTACATTTTGTATCGTACCGTTCACACGGGGAAGAGAACGTAGTAGAACCATTGAAAGCATTGTTCATGAAACAGAACAGGCAGTTCGTGAAGGGTTTATTGAGATCACTTTACTTGGACAAAACGTGAACTCATTCCGAAATCCGGATGGTGGAGATTTTCCTGATCTTCTTGAAGCAGTCGCTGCAGTCCCCGGAGTTCAGCGAATCAGATATACATCACCACATCCTTGCGATATTGATGATAAATTACTAAATGTGATGCTAAATCATGATAACATTTGTAATCACATCCACCTGCCATTACAAGCAGGATCCGACCGTATTTTGAAACGGATGAATCGGACCTATACTCAAAAAGAATTTCTCAACCTGGTTGATAAAATTCGAAAGATTTTACCAGACTGCTCCATCACAACAGATATTATCGTAGGTTTCCCCGGTGAGACTGAAGATGAATTTAAGGAAACATTAAAAGTGGTCAGGTCTGTAAGATTCGATTCGGCATTTATGTTTAAATATTCTCCACGTCCTGGGACAAAAGCCGTTGAATTTAATGACCACGTTTCTGAAGAGGAAAAACAACAGCGACTAGAACGCCTAATTGCGCTGCAAAAAAGCATGACGTTAATTGCTATTCAAAAACAGATTGGTAAATCCATGAAAGTGATCGTTGAAAAAGAAAGCAAGAAATCACGCGATCAATGGTCCGGACGGACCGATGGAAATACGTGGGTGATATTCAATAAATCAGGTGAAAAAATTAAAGATATCGTAGATATAAAAATTACGGATGCTCGTGGAGTATCCCTTTTTGGTGAGAGAGTACAAATGGAGGTAACTGTTTAAATGAAACTATTTAGAATATTATTATTAATTCTCCTTGTTTTTGTTCTAGTCATATTCTTTTACCAGAACTACTCACTGAATCCGGATCCAATCTGGATTTGGCTGTATCCTAGTAAAGAATTTTCTATTCCGTTTCCATTGTTGATGGCATTTGGTTTAATGATTGGCGTTATCGTCGGATTTGCCACTGCAGTCTTTCAGATTTTCACTCATAAACGACAAGTCCGCTTGTTGAAATCTCAGGTGAAAAAACTTCGTTCAGAACTAGATTCTCTTCGTAACCAATCCATCGATGATGAAATATTGCTGAGCGACAC
>ERZ889078.2817-NODE-2817-length-12072-cov-17.567613_pt1 | contig 12072 bp, 6 predicted proteins | sample MGYA00521266_ERZ889078 | MGnify/ENA primary metagenome ERZ889078 (study PRJEB32303, sample SAMEA104408618) | aquatic metagenome | biome: Brackish water; feature: Pelagic; material: water | place: Baltic Sea | collected 2014-06-16T06:34:00 | depth 76,534 m ... | reverse complement strand
TGAAATTGTAGCAATTTTAGAAAATCTGTATGTTTGGTTATCGTAACATCAGTGAAGAAATAGATAAACATGAAAAGAGCGTTTATAAAAAATTAGATGTTATAGAGAAAAATATACTTGGAGAAGAGGGCTTGGCTCTTCAAAAAAACACTAAACAACTGTTTGAATCTTGGAAACCAATACGTGATGAAGTAATTGAACTTATGAATAGCGGTAAAAATAAAGAGGCTATAGATATTACTCAAGGTAAAGGGGCTAAGCATGTTTTAAAATTGGAATCCTCAGCCTTGGAACTTTATAATTATGCGCAAACTAAAGCAATAGGCTTTAAAAATAAATCTGTATCTAGTTTTGAAAAGATAGAAATAATCAGCATTTTAATAAGTATTCTATTGTTACTCATATTGATATTTATTGCATACTACGTCATTGGGCGCATTTCACATTTCATCTATAAAAATGAGCACTTAAAAAATGTTTTGTCTGTTATACGAGATGTAAATCAACTCATAGTGAGAGAAAAAAATCCTCAAAAGATGATTCAAGAAAGTTGCGATATTTTAACATCGACACAGGTTTACGCTCAAGCGTGGATTGTTACACATAATGATGATGGAAAAACTGAATATTTTGCTGCGGCAGATATAGAAAATATTGATATGTTTAAAGATAAGATCAAGAGTGGATGGACTCCTTATTGTATACAAAAGACAGAAAACAAGAAAAAACTTTACTCTTTTGTTGAAGATACTCTATCGGAATGTTCAAGTTGCCCATTAGCAGATTTGTATGATGGTAAAAGCGCCTTTAACATACAACTAAAATATAATGATAAAGTTTATGGATACCTAACCCTTTCTCTTGATAAAGAGTATATTACAGATTATGATGAATTATTACTACTTGATGAAGTTGCCGGGGATATTGCCTATGCGCTTTATAATATAAAAATAGAAGAACAATTGATAGCGAAAGAAGAGCGCTATCGTTTTGTGATAGAGGGAACGCAAGATGGATTATGGGATTTTAATATAGTAAATAATACAGTTTATTACTCCGCCAGATGGAAAGAGATGTTGGGTTATAGCGATAATGAACTTGAAAACAGTTTTAAAACTTGGGAAGAACTTATTAACCCTGCTGATAAAGAACAGGCATTGGTAGATATACAAACATCTCAAAAAAGTAGAACAGGACTATACAGTAATATTCACAGGCTTAAACATAAAGATGGTCATTGGGTATGGATTAGTACACGTGGTAAAACTATCTTTAATGAAAATGGAGAAGCTGTGCGTATGATTGGCTCTCATACTGATATTACTGAACAAAAAGAGATAGAAATAGCTTTAGTTAAGAGTCAACAGCGTTATGAAAGCGCAGAAAAATTAGGAAAAGTTGGAAGCTGGGAACAAGATTTTACTCACGAAACATTAAATTGGTCTTATGAAGTCTATGAAATTTTTGAGATTGATCATGTGATTGAGATGACGTTTGATCATTTTATACAACGGGTTCATCCCCAAGACCGAACTCTTGTCAGTGATACTTTTGCAAAGAGCGTCAAGGAACGCACTATATACAATTTAGCGCACAGATTACTTTTCTCTGATGGACGCGTAAAATATGTCATAGAACGCGCTGAGCACTATTACGATGAAAATAGTAAACACGTACGTACGGTTGGAACGGTGCAAGATGTCACTATTGAAGAACTTTCAAAAAAAGAACTTGCAATTTCAAATGATAAGTTTGAAAAAGCCTTTAACAAAACGCCAAATATTATCATAATTAGCAATTTTAAAACAGGTAAGATTTACGAAATTAATGAAACTGGTGAGCATATTTTAGGCTATCATAAAGAAGAACTTATTGGTAAAACAACACTTGATATTAATCTATGGAATGATTACAATGATAGAAAAAAGTATATCGATACATTAAATGAAAATGGTTCGATAGAGGGCGACATTTACTCTTTTAACAAAAAAAATGGCGATGTGATAGTTGCCAGCGTCTTTGCAAATATAATTACTATTGATGGTGAAGAGTATATTTTAGCGGTAGCTGATGATATTACAAAACAAAAGCACATGGAAGAAAAAATAATTGCTAACGAAAAGATTTTAAGTCTTATAATAGACAAATCTCCTATTGGCATTTGTACAGTAGATTTACATGGAAACTTCGTGTCAACAAATCCAACTTATGAGAGTATGCTTGGTTATTCCAAAAAAGAGCTCACTAATTTATCCTTTTTTGATGTGACACATCCAGATTATCGTCCTAAAAACAAAGGACTTTTCAAAAAAATGTTTGCATTAGAAGAATCAGGTTTTAGTATGGAAAAAGTTTATATTCGCAAAGATGGCAAAGAGATTGATGTTCATGTTCATGCTGTAGGAGTCAGTGATGAGACAGGGGCCATAAAGTTTGGAACAGCATTTGTAGAAGATATTACAGAAAAAAAACATGCTCTCGAACTATTAAAACAGAAGAAAAATGAGTTAGAGACTATAATTCAAGAAGCGCCAAATCCAATAATGTTACATAATGAAGATGGAAAAGTTTTACTAGTGAATAAAGTGTGGCAAGAACTAACAGGCTATAGTTATGATGAAATAAACACCATAGAAAAATGGACAGAAAAAGCTTATGGCGAAGAGATGCCAACAGTCAAAAAATATATCGATAAACTTTATGAACTCCACCATGCTGTTAACGAAGGAGAATACCCTATTATTACAAGTAATGGAGAAACAATAAGCTGGCAATTTAGCTCCGCTCCGCTAGGCATTATTGATGGTAAACGCACAGTAATTTCATCAGCCATGGATATTACGGAGCTGAAGAAAAAAGATGAGATGATGATAAATCAGTCGCGCCAAGCGGCAATGGGAGACATGATCGCCATGATCGCCCACCAGTGGCGCCAGCCCCTCACGGTCATAGCCATGGAAGCCAACAACATAAAACTGGATATCGCACTTGGAGAGGAGATTCCGACCGAAGAGCTCGAAGAAATGGCAAATACAATCAGCGAGCAGACCCAACAGCTCTCCCAAACTATAGACGACTTTAGGAACTTTTTCAAACCAAATCAAGAAAAGAAGCAAACCACTGTCGGAAGTGTGCTAGAAGGTACATTGAAGATAGTTGGCAAAAGTCTGGAGAATAACAACATTGCAGTAACAATCGAAAATAAAAGTGAGACCGAGTTCTTAACCTATTCAAATCAGCTGCTTCAAGTCTTTTTGAACCTACTAGGCAATGCTAAGGATATTTTACTAGATAAAGAGGTCTCAGATGCCAAAATTACCATAAAAATTAATGAGACCCAAGATTCAATTATCACGACCATCTGCGACAATGGCGGTGGAATTCCAGAAGATGCCATCAAGCGATTAGGAGAACCATACTTCACGACTAAAGAGAAGAATGGCACGGGACTTGGACTCTACATGTCCATAACCATTGTAGCGAAGCATCTAAACGGTAGCCTAACATGGGAAAACAGGGATGAGGGAGCATGTTTTATCGTCACTCTGCCAAAGGAGTAAATAATGAATATGAAAGAATTAAAAAACTTGACGCGCGTAACTTCTTTAGAGAGTTATTTGGGTTAGATGGGACTACTTGAGAGAAAAAAAAGTATTAGCAATGGAGAGCTTTTGACTATTGTCGCTAGGCGCTTAAATATTGTTCAACCTTTAATGTGGACATAGCCTTATATTATGATAAAATATCTAAAAATATCTAAAAATATCTATATATAAAAAGAGAAAAAATGAAAAAAAGAACAAAAATCGTAGCTACCGTTGGACCGGCGTCGGATTCGCTTGAGATGCTTAAAAAACTTATAAAAGCGGGCGTAAACGTATTTAGACTAAATTTTTCTCATGGCACTCATGAGTATCACTCTCAAACTCTCGCGAGAATTCGTCAAGCCGAAGCCGAAACTGGATTGCTTGTTGGCGTGCTCCAAGACATTAGTGGACCAAAAATTAGAATCTCCACGCTTGAAGAGCCTTTTCATTTAAAAGAGAACGACGTTTTAACTTTTATGAAAGCAAAAATCATAGGCAAGCAAAAGAGTGAAAACTCTTATGAAGTCTCCATAAATCATCCAGAAATTTTAGACCAACTTAAAGTAGGCGACTATATATATTTATATGATGGAATCATACGAACGAAAGTGACTTCAATGAGCAAAGAGAGCGTGAGCGTAGAAGTTGAAAATCAAGGCGTTTTATCATCTAAAAAAGGGGTGAATTTTCCAAATACAAGCCTTGGAATCGACGTCATAACTCCAAAAGACAAAATAGACATGATTTGGGGAGTAGAAAACGACGTTGATTTTATGGCTATCTCTTTCGTTCAAGACGCTCAAGACATGATAAACGCTCGTAAAATCATAACGGACAATGGCGGCTCGGTTGAACTGATAGCGAAGATAGAGAAGTTTGACGCGGTTGAAAACATTGACGCGATTTTAGAGGCGAGCGACGGGCTTATGGTGGCTCGTGGAGATTTGGGCATTGAAGTGCCTTTTTATCAAGTGCCCTCACTTCAAAAAATGCTTATACGAAAAGCGAACGAAGCCTCAAAACCAATCATAACGGCGACGCAAATGCTACTCTCCATGACGGAACAAGAGAGGGCGACGCGAGCTGAAATCAGCGACATCGCAAACGCCGTTTTAGACGGAACGGACGCGGTCATGCTCTCAGAAGAGAGCGCAGTGGGCAAAAATCCCGTTTTGGCGGTTGAGACCATGGTAAAAACCATTCAAGGCGCCGAAACGATTTACCCTTATGACAAGTATGGAAAATTTGAAGTAAACGACGCGACGGACAGCATAAACGAAGCGGCGGTTAAACTTTGCAAAGACGTGAACGCTTGGGGTCTTATCTGTTTGACCTCTTCAGGCTCTTCGGCTCGCAAAATATCTCGCTATCGCCCTCGTAGAGACATATACGCGGTAGCGCATGACAAAAAAGTGGCGAAGATTTTGTCCCTTTGTTGGGGAATCGTACCCGCGTTTTTGGTGGAGAAAAGTTCTCTTGGACAGATGATGAGTCAAGTCATGGAGCAGGGGATACAACGAAAAGTCTTGAAGCTTGACAAGAGTTACATACTCACGGCGGGGGATCCCATTGGCGTCGCCGGAACCACGAACATGATTCGCATACTAAAAGAACAAGAGATGAGATTTTTCGCTTCTCTTTCTTAGTCGGCGCGTTTCCATGGATTTACAAAAAATAGAAAAGAAAATTTTATCGCTTTCACCTTACGTAAAAGCCGTTGAAGCGATTTTTCGTGAAGATTATCCGTATGTTATTATTCATCCAAATTTTGAAGCTCTCAAAGCGGCGAAGATTACAAACATTGAAAGTATGATTCGCTGGTATGGAATCGAACTTTACAACTTGGAAGTTGACGACGTTCAAAAAATCCATGGTTATGAAATTGTTTGTGACAACGAGCTTATGGAAGATGAGCCAAGCGACGAAGTTTATAAAGTATTAAAATCATATGTTTCCACTTTAACCGAGAAGAAGATTTTCCCATCCTCTCACTTAGAACTTCAGCTTGGACTTGATTCACTTGATTACGTCGAACTTTTCATATTTATAGAGCAGAGTTTTGGCGTTGTGATAGATGAAGCGACGTTTTCAAAAATGATGACGATGCAAACGCTTTATGAACATGTAAAAAAACATCAAAATCATGTTGATGAAAGCGCCGTTCATTGGGAAGAAGTTTTAAAAGAAGAGATAGAAGAAAAACTTGTATATTCGCCTTTTATAATGTTTTTGTACAAAACGATTACGCTTCCGATATTTAAACTTCTCTTTCGCGTTGAAGTCTTAGGTTGCCAAAACATACCCTCGTCATCGTGCGTCATAGCTCCAAACCATCAGAGCATGCTTGACGGTTTTTTAATCGAGTCGACTCTTCCTTATGGGATTTTAAAGAATAGTTTTTTTCTCGCTTATAAGCAGGTGTTTGGCACTAGGCTGCTTAAACCGATCGCCAAGCACGGACAGAGTATTTTGATAGACGCGGATGATAATCTTAAACACACTATGAAGTATTGCGCTCTACCTCTAAAAAAAGGTAAGAATCTCGTCATATTTCCAGAGGGCGCGAGGAGCAGGGACAGAAAACTTTTGGAGTTTCGACCATTTTTCGCCATGCTCTCAAAAACGTTTGACGCGCCCATCGTTCCCGTTGTGATTGACGGCAGTTTTGAGGCCTTGAGAACGGGAAAAGTTTTTCCAAGCTTAAAGAAAATAAGAATCACTTACTTAAAACCAATCCATTCCGATGGTCTTACTTACGATGAAATAACCGCAAAAGTGAAAGAGGCGATAGCGTCCGAGATGAGGAAAAACCCCGTTTATCCTCATTTACTCTAAAGCCGTTTGAACGTCGTTGGCGACTTTTTTTTCATCTACGAAAAATAGCAACGCGCCACCGACAATGAAAAAGATGGAGACTGAGCCGATGGCGACGCGGGAGCTTTCGCTAAAGAGGGCGACCACGGCGACGAGGAGAGGTCCCAAAATCGTGGCGAATTTTCCTAAGAAATTGTAAAATCCGAAAAATTCCGCGGCGTGTTGGCGAGGAATCATCTTCGAGTAGTAGGAGCGGCTAAGCGCTTGCACTCCGCCTTGAACGAGCGCTATCATGACCGCGAGCATGTAGAACTCATGTTTTTCTTTCATAAAGAACGCCCATGTTATGATAAACAGATACAGGCCTATGGCGAGCAAAATGGCTTTTTTGGTATCCCAAATTTGCGCGAATCTGGCGAAAAGCAGCGTCGCTGGAAAACCGACGAACTGAACTATGAGAAGCGCCAATATAAGGTCGTTCGTGTCGAATCCGAGCGCCATGCCATAGTCGACCGCCATGAGTATCACCGTATCCACTCCGTCAATGTACAACCAATAAGCCACCAAAAACAGCAACAAGCCCTTGAGCTGCGATATTTTTCCAAAAGTGGATTTAAGCCTCGAGTAGCCTTGTTTTAGTAAGCTGACTTTTAGCTCTCTCTTTTTCTTTTTTTCATCGACAAAGAGGAGCAGGGGAAGAGAAAACAGCGCCCACCAAATGGCCACGCTTACGAATGAGGCTTTAACGGCCGCCGCTTCGTTGGCGAAACCGAAGAACGCGAAGTCTTGCAGCATCCAAACGTTTACGCCAAACAGAATTCCTCCGCCAAGGTACCCGAGGGAAAAACCAAGCCCCGACACGAAATCGACGTTTTTTTCGTTGGAGACGGAGGAGAGCATGGCGTCGTAAAACGTGTTCGAACCCATGAAGCCGATGTTTGCGACCACGTAAACGAAAATCGCCAATTGCCAATTGCCTTCGCCAACCAAGGATAAAATCGCGCTCATCGAGATGGCAAGATAAGAAAATAGAAACAGAAACCTTTTCTTTATCGAACCGGCGTCGGCGATTGCCCCCAAAAGCGGCGCCAATAGCACGATGATGAAACTAGAGAGGGAGTTTGCGAAACCAAGGTGAGCGGTGCTTATGGTCGCGTCCACTTCGGCGCTGAAATAGGACTTGAAAAAAAGAGGGAAAAAACCCGCCATGACCGTGGTGGCGTACGCGGAGTTCGCCCAATCGTAAAACGCCCAAGCGTAAACGCTTTTTTTATTTTCCATAAAACATGATAAGGAATAGAAATTTAAACAATCCAAGCTCCATTTTTATAGACTATTTCATCATCGAGTCTAAAGCTATGAGCGTCGGCGAAAACGTCGACGTGGTATTTTCCGTCTCCGCGTTTGAAGCCGGGTTTTCCGTATATGCCGTGCTTGGCTCCGAGCGACAGATGGACGCCGCACATCCGTTCATAAGTGCCAGCGTCCCTGACCGTGCGCGTTTTGCTAAACGCTCTGTTAAGTCCAAATCCAAGTTCTCGAACCCAAACCACGCCTTCCCCTTCGCGGATCAAAGAGAGTATCTCTTCAAATTTGGGAGTGGCGTTTTCGCAATCCACGACTTGCCCCTCTTTTATGACGAGCGTGATCGGCGTTTGAGGATGATTGATTTTATAAGACGTGTCGCCAAAGATAAAAATGTTCACGCGTCCGTTGAGGGAACGCAACTCTTTGGCTTCGGTAAACACTTCGCCCAGGGGAAATTGACCCCCCATGTTTGGCATCTCAGAATAATCTCCGATGTTTAGTTTGGCGGACTCGAAGGGCGAATCGTACACTAAAAATTCGCCACCACTGTCAAGAACTCCCGAACTCGCGGCGTCTATTTTCGCCTTGAGCGCGCGACCCACTCCCCGATAATAGCTCGAATCATACTCCAAAGAATCGACGTAAAAAGCGGCCTCTTCATCCGCCATGCGGCTGAGATGGGGATGTTCAATCACTTTTATTTGGCGTTTAAACAACTCAACGCGTATGCGAAATTTATCAAGGCGAAAGTTGGTGGATTGAATCAAAACGACTAAATCCAATGGCTTGAGCGCGGCGAACGCTTCGAGAATTTTTTGGGGAGGAGTCTCATGAAAATCGATAAATACCGCTTGGGGCAAACAGCGTTTGTACGCTTCAAACAAAATACGCGACAATAGACAAGCCGTATCATAAACAAGAACCGCGGTTTCGTTGTCAGCGTGATGAAAAGCCTCTCGCAAAAGACCTTTTAAATTTTGTTGCGCCTCTACGACTAAGGTTTCAGCGTTTTGCGAATTTGACAAACTGTCATTCATGATAATTCCCATGTAAAAATTAAAGACGTAGGTCTTCGAAAAGTCATATTATAGCAATAAATAGATGTTTTTACGAGCTCATATTTATATTGAAAAATAAAACGCTAACATAATCTTAAATTATGTTATTTTATCGTAAAATTATTCATAAAATTTTAAAGGTGAATTATGCAAGTTGAAACAATGATTTTTAATGAAGAAAAATGGCAGTATGAAAGTGAAACGATTGAAGACAAAGCTAGCGTTGACTTAGTTCTTTTATTTGGCAATACTGACGTTTTACAGCAAAGTGGACATTACGCTTTTTTTCATGACAGATATAAAAATGCGCAAATCATTGGTTCATCATCATCTGGAAACGTTCTTGGAGCAAAAGTAAGCGATGAAGACGTTGTCGCAACAGCCATAAATTTGGAGAAGGGCTATATAAAAACAAGCGTCATCGATTTTACTCAAGAGGACGACTTAAATATTGTTTCTCAAAACTTAGTAAAAGGTTTGCCAGATGAAGATCTTAAATCCATATTCATCATATCTGATGGCTTAAATATGAATGGAACCATTTTAGCCCACAACGTAAATAAAATTAAGCCAAACGCGCTTATAACCGGTGGATTGGCGGGAGACGATGCAAGGTTCGAGAAAACGCTTATTATTGCCAATGACGACGCCAAGGATAAACGAGTTGTCGCTATTGGTTTTTATGGCGATAATTTACATGTAAGTAGTGGATGTTACTCTGGTTGGGATGAATTTGGAGCGGAGAGAGTCATAACGAAATCCATTGGAAACGTTGTTTATGAGATAGACCATGAACCAGCCCTTGAACTTTATAAAAGATACTTAGGTTCTGAAGCTAAAAATCTTCCTGGAAGTGGGCTTCGATTTCCTTTGAGCATAAAAGAGTCTGAAAATGATGAAAATTATCTTATTAGAACTCTATTGGCGGTTGATGAAACGCAACAATCGATGACTTTTGCCGGTGACGTTCCACAAGGATATTTTGCGAAATTGATGAAGACGAATATAGATGGTCTCATAGATGGAAGCGAGTTGGCGGCAAAAGATATAAATCAAGTAAATAAAAACAGGGCTTTAGGATTAGTGGTTAGTTGCGTAGGTAGAAAACTCGTTATGAAAGATTTAACGGACGAAGAGCTTGAGACGATAGAAAATACCATTGGCGCAAACGTTCAATTAACGGGGTTTTACTCCTATGGGGAGTTGGCGCCATTCTCGGATAAGATTAAATCTTGCGAGTTGCATAACCAAACTATGACGTTGACCGTTATTTACGAGGACTAAAAATTCATGAATAGATTGCTTCAGAGACAAATAAAGAGATATTTTGGAAAAGACTTTGATATCGATAACGCCTCTGATGAAATAAAAGGTCTTGTGAAATTTGTAGGCGATTCATATGATGATTACACCCAAGAGGTTGAACTGTTACAAAGAACTTTGGAAATAAATTCCAATGAATTAACTCAAGCCAATAGATTAATAAAAAATAAAAATCTTGACATGGTTGCTTTACTAGAACAGTATAAGAACGCCATTGACACGTCTTTGATCGTTTCTAAAACGGATTTAAATGGGATAATAACTTACGCCAACGATCGTTTTTTGGAAGTTAGTGGATATTCATTAGAAGAGTTGATTGGAAAAAAGCATAATATTATTCGCCATGAAGATGGACTGCCAAGTCTATATAAAGATTTGTGGAATACGATAACGTCTAAAAAAATATGGAGAGGTTTTATAGCCAATAGAGCTAAAAATGGAGAAACCTATTACGTAAACGCCACTATATTTCCAATCTTAAATAATCTTCATGAGATTGTGGAATACATGGCGATAAGAGAAGACGTGACTCAAACGATTCTTCTTCAAAAGAAAAGTGAATATTTAAACAATCGTACGACGCAAATCATGAACGCGCAAGAGAGCATTGTCGTCATTTCAAACAAGGAAGATGGCGTTGTCGACGTAAATAAAACATTTTTTCTTTTAACTGGATTTATTGATTTTGAAGACTTTAAGCAAAAACACTCTTGCATATGCGAACTATTTATTGAAAAAGATGGATATTTACTCTCTAATAAGGATGAATTTTATTGGGGCGACGTTTTGTTGGAACAGCCAAACGTTTTACATAAAGCCATTATCAAAAATAGTGAAAATGAAGAGATTATTTTTTCAGTAGTCGGTAAAACTATAATACTTGATGAGCAAGAGTATCTGCTTGCAACTTTTTCAGACATAACGGAACTTGAAACTATGAGAGTCAAGGCGGAAGTCGCTCAAAAATCAAAAAGTGAATTTTTAGCGAATATGAGTCATGAGATAAGAACTCCCATGAATGGAATTTCAGGTTTTTTACAACTTCTCCAGAGAACCGAGTTGACAAAAAAGCAAGAAAAATACTTAGAAATCACCCAATCTTCGGTAAAAACGCTTCTCCAAATAATTAATGACATTCTGGATTTTTCAAAGATAGAAAGTGGAAAAATGGCTGCGGAATACATAGAAATCAATCCATTTATAGAACTTGAAAAAGCGTTTATCGCATTTTTGCCAAACGCGAGAGCAAAAAACATCTCCTACCAAATACATATAGATTCTCAACTAGACGAGTGTTTATTGATGGACGAGTTGCATATAAGACAGGTCATGCAAAATTTAATCAACAACGCAATTAAATTTACGCCTGAGAACGGCACAATCATAGCGCAGGTGACGCATCTATTTAAAAGCGAAACGCATAGCGGCATCAGATTTGCCGTTAAGGATAATGGTATTGGCGTTGCAAAAGAGAATCAAGAAAAAATAATGACCGCGTTTTCACAAGCGGATAATTCCACTACGAGAAAGTTTGGTGGAACGGGTCTTGGCCTTAGCATTAGCACTTCATTGGTAGAGCTTATGGGTGGGGTTTTAAAGCTAGAGAGTGAATTAGGAAAAGGCAGTACGTTTTATTTCGATTTGAAACTGGAAAAATGTTTATCTTACGTGGAAATAAATAAGCGTTTAGATGGAAAAAATTTATGTTTGGTTGATAATAAAAAAGATGAGATAAAGAATATAAAGCATCAATTGGAGCATTTTAGAATCGCGTTTAGCATGGTGGACATAGCCGACATAGACACTTATTTGAATTTACACAAAGCTTGTCATCTTCTTATAACCACTGAGGATGAAGTCGCCCAAAAATATCATAAACAGATAGAAATTATTTTGATAAACAAATTTAGTAACTTGGATGAAGTCGACGATAGGTTAAGTATAATCGACTCGTATGAGGATTGTCCCTCTAGGCTTTACAA
>ERZ889078.2816-NODE-2816-length-12077-cov-6.148311_pt1 | contig 12077 bp, 16 predicted proteins | sample MGYA00521266_ERZ889078 | MGnify/ENA primary metagenome ERZ889078 (study PRJEB32303, sample SAMEA104408618) | aquatic metagenome | biome: Brackish water; feature: Pelagic; material: water | place: Baltic Sea | collected 2014-06-16T06:34:00 | depth 76,534 m ... | reverse complement strand
CCTACGAGTCCGTAGTCTCGTTAATCGATGCTACGGATTTGAGTGATCTTCCCCAGCGTGACCGAGCAATCATGGAATTGCTTTACGGCACAGGAATGCGGATTTCTGAGCTGACCAATTTGAGTATTGATGACATTGATGCTGGTTCGGGGACGGTGATTGTTACGGGGAAGGGGAATAAGCAGCGGCTGATCCCGGTCGGCACATTTGCATTGCGGGCAATTGATGAATACCTACGAGGTGAGCGCAGTCAACAAGTGGGGAAAGGGCCTGGGACCCACAAACTTTTCCTGAATCGACGGGGAAAACCACTTTCGCGTCAAAGCGCTTGGGAGTGTGTGAGCCAGGCTGCCGGCCGGGCTGAAATCCTAGGAGTGAGCCCGCACAGCCTGCGGCACAGCTATGCAACCCACCTGCTTGAGCGTGGAGCTGATGTTCGCACGGTGCAGGAACTGCTGGGGCACGCCTCGGTCACAACGACCCAGGTGTACACGCTGGTAACGGTGGAGACCCTCCGGGAAATCTATGCGTCATCCCACCCGCGGGCGACTTAGCCACCATTCGCTGGTTGACCCTGCCAATCGGGGGATTAAACCTCGGGACACAGTAGGCTTGAGACCATCATGAGCGAGGAATCCATAGACCCGAAATTGGCGGTCATCCCAGAGCCCCCTGTGTTAGAAAAACATGGGCCGGCCCGGGTGATTTCAATGGTCAATCAAAAAGGCGGCGTTGGGAAAACGACCTCTACAGTGTCACTAGGTGCAGCGCTTGCCGGTTACGGGCGCAAAGTGCTGCTCGTAGACTTCGACCCGCAGGGTGCGCTGTCGGTTGCACTTGGCATAAATCCCAATGAAATAGATCTGTCGATCTACAATCTTTTAACCCAGAGCGACTGTCATATTGGGGACGTGATTGTGAGTACCCGCGTTCCTGGACTGGATCTGGTCCCCAGCAACATTGATCTTTCCGCCGCCGAAGTTCAATTGGTGAGTGAAGTGGGCCGCGAATATGCGTTGCAAAGGGTGTTGGCGCCGATCATTGAGGACTACGACATCGTTCTCATTGATTGCCAGCCATCGCTTGGATTGCTCACTTTGAACGCACTTACTGCGAGTACAGAAGTAATTATCCCCATGGAAACTGAGTATTTTGCGCTGCGTGGGGTTGCGCTCCTCAAAGACACGATCGACAAAGTGGTGTCGCGACTTAATCCCCAACTCCGAATTGTTGGTGTGCTTCCCACCATGTACGACCCCAGAACATTGCACGGTCGTGAGGTACTTCAATCGGTAACGGGTGCTTTCGGTGACACGGTGTTCTCCACGACCATCAATCGGACGGTGAAATTTCCAGACTCAGCCGTGGCGGGCGAGCCGATTACCACCTTTGCTCCGACAAGTAGTGGGGCGCAGGCCTATCGCAGGCTCGCCCGCGAGGTCCTTGCCAGGTGAACACGTAGGTGAACGCGTAGGTGAGCATCGACCTAGTCGACAAAGACACCCAGGGTAAGGCACCTTTCTCCGTACGAGTGGGCGGTTTCGAGGGACCTTTTGACCTACTGCTCTCACTGATTTCCAAACACAAGCTTGAAGTAACCGAGTTGGCCCTGCACACGGTCACGGACGAATTTATCGCGCACATCAGAGGTCAAGGTGAGAATTGGGATCTTGACGAGACCAGCAGCTTTTTAGTAGTTGCGGCGACGCTACTTGATCTCAAGGCCGCCAGGCTGCTGCCACGAGGCGAGGTTGAAGATGAAGAAGACCTAGCGTTACTCGAAGCTAGGGACCTACTATTTGCCCGGATTTTGCAGTACCGTGCATATAAAGAGATCACGGTTCTGTTCACCCGCATGATGGGAACAGCCAGTAAATCGTATCCACGTACTACCGGACTCGAGCCACAATTTGCTGAAATGCTACCCGAAGTCCTATTGAGCATCAGCCCGGACCAGTTCGCAGCTATGGCAGCTTTTGCACTCTCACCCAAGCCGGTCGAGGAAGTAGACATTGGCCATATTCATCGTCAACGAGTAAGTGTTCGCGAGCAAGCCGCCATAATTGTGGAACACCTAAGACGGGTGGGAACATCAACTTTTCGGGCTCTCACCCAAGATTGTGATACAACTCTACTTGTTGTCGGTCGCTTCCTGGCACTGCTGGAGCTGTATTGTGAGCAAAGCGTACTTTTTGAACAAATCTCTCCGTTAGGTGATTTGACAGTGCGATGGGTCGGTCAACACGAGGGTGATATTGAGGTGACGGACGAATTCGATGTTGACCGGGACGTAGATGTGGAGCCAGAAGTCTCCGTCAGTTCAGATGAAGAAACGGGAGACAGCAATGAGTGAGCAAATCGAAGAAATGGGTGAGCCGATCGACGATCTGGGTGCCCCGAATTTGGGCGCAGCAATTGAAGCTCTTTTACTTCTCACGGACGAGCCTATGCCGGCAATTGAACTCGCCCAGATAACGAAGGCGCCGCTGCCCAATGTCGAACGCATGCTCACAGAGCTCTCTGTGGAGTACACGGAGCAGATGCGCGGTTTTGATTTGCGGGAAGTCGCCGGTGGTTGGCGTTTTTATACGCGTAGCGAATGCTCGCCACTGATTGAACGTTGGGTTGTTGATGGGCAGCAGGCAAAATTAACCCAGGCGGCGTTAGAGACCTTGTCGGTGATTGCTTACCGGCAACCGGTGACCCGGGGTCGGGTGAGTGCTGTGCGCGGAGTCAACGTTGATGGTGTTATTAAAACGCTGCTTACGCGGGGATTGATTCAGGAAGCGGGGACGGAAAACGAGTCGGGGGCAATTTTCTACAAAACGACCTCGTTTTTTCTTGAGCGACTGGGGATTTCGTCGCTCGCGGATCTACCTCCATTGGCCGAACATATTCCTGATCTGGCAGATCTGGACGCAGTGTTGGAGTCGGTTGCTTCCGGTGATTGAAACAAAGATCCGACTTCAAAAAGTATTAGCGGCCGCGGGAATCGGCAGTCGCAGGGCATGTGAAGTCCTAATTGATCAAGGTCGAGTCAGTATTAATGGTGAAACCGTGACCGGTCAGGGGCGCCGTGTTGACCCCGAAGTTGATATTATTCATGTGGACGGCGAAAGACTCCAAACTAAAGCCGAAATAATCGTGTATGCATTAAATAAGCCGAAGGGTGTCCTGACCACTATGGTGGACGACCAGGGGCGCCCCTGCGTTGGCGACTACGTAACTGACCTTGAGCGCAGAGTTTTCCATGTGGGAAGACTCGATGCAGACACCGAAGGTTTACTGCTGTTAACAAACGATGGGGAATTAGCCAACCGGTTAATCCACCCGAGCTTCGGAGTGGATAAAACTTATATTGCCACCGTCAAAGAGCTGCCTAACCAGGCGCTAGCGAGCCTGATCAGTGGAATCGAGCTAGATGACGGAATGGTCAAAGCCGCTAAGGCGAGAATCTTGGACCGAGCCAAGAACGCTGTCATGGTGGAGTTAGTGATCCATGAAGGGCGCAATCGGATCGTTCGACGCATGTTTGATGCAGTGGGATCGCCGGTTACCGCCTTGGTCCGGACCAAAATTGGCCCCGTGGCTCTAGGACAGCAGCGACCCGGCGTGCTCAGGGTGATTAATGGAGCGCAACTACGTGCCCTTTACACCGCTGCCGGGCTCTAAAGCATCTGATTAGACTTGGCCAATGGCGATACGAGCGATCAGGGGTGCAACGTGTCTCACGGCAAATAATGCCGAGGAGATGAATGAAGCGGTGGCTGAACTGATTGACCACATCATGATGCGCAACGGGATCAGATCAGCGCAGGTGATCAGCATTTTTCTCACTGGCACGCCTGACTTGACGTGTGCATTTCCGGCTGCTGGAATTCGAACCCACGGTCTGACAGATGTCCCACTGATGTGTGCGCAAGAGATGGATGTTGTGGGAGCATTGGAGCGAGTCGTCCGGATCATGACTCATGTAGAAACTGAGTTAGATCGCAGTGAAGTGCAACACGTGTATCTGCGCGGCGCCGAAGTTTTGCGCGCTGACCTGACTGAGCAGTCAGCGGAGGATGCAGGTGGTGCCTAGCGTCCACATTATTGGCTGCGGGCTCATTGGCACGTCAATCGCTTTATCGCTGCGTAAATCTGGGTACGAGGTGAGTGCCGAGGACATTAATGCTGACCATGTTGCCCAGGCGCAGGATCTAGGAGTTTTGGCCACACTGTCGCGGCATCAACCTGTTGCAAAATCTGACCGGCATCCTGAGGTGGTATTCGTCTGTGTGCCTCCCGGTGTTGCCGCAGAGTCAATTAAGGTCGCGTTCGAAAGATTTGGCAGTGCGCTGATCCTAGATGTCAGTTCAGTGCGCGGATCGATCCTTGCTGCATTGGATCCTGAGTTGACCGGTAGCGGAAGGGTCATGGGTGCCCACCCAATGGCGGGTCGGGAAGTTGCAGGACCTGGTGCTGCGCGGGCCGACTTATTTCAGGATCGAATTTGGGTGCTGACCGAAGGTAGTGATGCTGCTCGAGCCACAGCGGCGCTGGTGATCACTGACATGGGTGGCGGCTTGGTGACCATGGATCCGGCCGATCATGATCGCGCAGTTGCATTGGTTTCCCATGTTCCCCAATTAGTTTCGAGTGCTCTTGCCGCCCAACTGGTTGAGGCTGAGCATTCCGATTTGGCGATTTCGGGGTCAGGACTGGGGGACACCATCCGGATTGCCGGTTCAGATCCGAACTTGTGGAGCGACATTTTGCAAGGCAACGCCACGGAAATCTCGCGGGTGCTGCGCCAAGTGAGCAATGAGTTAGCGGAGCTGTGCACTGCTCTTGAGGATAAGGACCGGGTGCGCATTGAGCAGACTTTGCGGGCGGGAAATGAGGGTAGGGCGCGGATCCCGGGAAAGCACGGATCCGGATCTAACCGTTTCGAGTCGGTAAACGTGATGATCTCTGACCAACCAGGAGCCCTGGCTGAGCTTTTCGCTGGCGTCGGTGTTCTCGATATCAACTTAGAAGACGTCCGGATTGAGCACGTTATGGGCCGTCCCAGTGGGATCGTGCAGCTTTTTGTACCGGCGGGTGAGTCGATGGAACTGGAAAACGGGTTGTACCAACGGGGCTTTGATACTCGAGGGCGTCAATGACAACAAAAATTTTGGCGTTAGACGGTCCAGCAGGTTCAGGGAAATCCTCCGTGAGTCGCGCGGTCGCGCAGAGCTTGGGCTGGGCAATGCTGGATACCGGTGCCATGTACCGGGCGATCACGTGGGCGATGCTGCACGCGCGAATTGACCTCAATGACCCCGCCGCAATCTCTCAGCAGGCAGCAAGCACAACAATTCGTGCAACAACGGATCCAATGAATTTTAGCATCTCGGCAAATGGCCACGACGTCACAAGCGCTATTCGTTCACCGGAAGTGACCGCGGCGGTGAGCGCGGTAAGTGCCGTGCCTTATGTGCGTGAGCTTCTGGTAAAACTTCAACGTGCAGCCGTGTCGGCATCGGGTGTTGGGATCGTTATTGAAGGTCGCGACATTGGCACCGTTGTCCTGCCTGACTCTGCCCTCAAAGTTTTTCTCACGGCTTCGCCCGAGGCTCGGGCACGAAGGCGCAGTTTGGAGGTGGACCCGGAAGCGGATGCGAAGAAAATTGCGGATACGCAGCAGGCGATTTTGGTCCGTGATGCAAAGGATACCGGGCGCGAACACTCACCCCTCAAGCCAGCTGCTGATTCCCAAATACTGGACACGAGCGATCTGACCTTGGATCAGGTTGTGGACCAATTGGTCCAAATGGCGCACCAAACCTATCCATAAACACCATTGGCTGAGCCCTCTGTAGGCGAAGGTTGCGCCCCTGTGTACTTTGGGGAGTCGCCGCAAGGGCGCCGGAGCAAGCAGGTTCAATTGAAATCCTGAAGGGCAGAGCGAGCAGCGACATGGATGAGAACGAAGTGAGCTCAGTAGATCCTGAGGATTCCGATTTCGAACCGATGGATGAAGACGCGCTACTTGCCGCCGCATTTGAAGCTGTTCGTGAGGAATTTGGCGAATTTGACGCCGATCTCGCCGAGTTGGGTTCGACCGCGAACCTGCCGGTTGTGGCAATTGTGGGTCGCCCCAACGTGGGCAAGTCAACTCTGGTGAACCGCATTATTGGCCGGAGAGAAGCTGTTGTCGAAGATGTACCAGGTGTTACCCGCGACCGGGTGAGTTACGAAGCAGAGTGGAACGGCAAAAAATTCTTGGTCATGGACACTGGCGGCTGGGAACGCAATTCACGTGGCATTCATGCCCAGATTGCGGCTCAGGCGGAGCGGGCAATTAATGAGTCCGACGTAATTGTTTTTGTTGTTGATGCGATGGTGGGAGCCACGACAACGGATGAATATGTTGTTGATGTGATCCGCAAATCTGGTAAACCCGCAATCTTGGTCGCGAATAAGGCTGATGATCACAATGCCGAGCTTGAAGCGACGGCCCTGTGGAGTTTGGGGCTAGGGGAGCCGCAACCCGTTTCTGGTTTGCACGGGCGTCGCTCGGGTGACCTCCTTGATGCAGTGGTAAAAGCGCTGCCGGAAACCGGATCGGGTCAGAGAAAAGAAGGTGCTCCCCGTCGGGTCGCACTACTGGGAAAGCCCAATGTGGGTAAATCCTCTCTGCTGAATGCGCTCGCAGGATCATCTCGGGTGGTCGTGGATGATGTGGCTGGAACAACAGTGGACCCGGTTGACGAACTGGTTGAGATCAAGGATCGTTTGTGGTGGTTTGTTGACACGGCTGGCATCAGGCGCAGGGCGAAGGAGGCTTCCGGGCACGAGTACTACGCAACGCTTCGGACCCAAGCTGCACTTGATCGGGCTGAAGTCGCGATCGTTCTTGTTGATGCATCCGAACCACTGAGCGAACAAGATCAGCGAATTATCGCGATGGTGATCGACGCGGGCAGGGCACTTGTGATTGCGTTCAATAAGTGGGATTTGACTGACGAGGATCGTCGCGTGTATCTGGCTAAGGAGATTGATCGCGATCTTGCTTCGGTCGCGTGGGCGCCCACCGTAAATATTTCAGCGAAAACTAAACGCCACGTCGAAAAGCTGGCTCCGGGTCTTGAGTTGGCCTTGGATAACTGGGATTCCCGGGTCCCTACTGGTGCACTGAACAGGTTCATCGCAGACCTTACGGCAGCTCACCCGCATCCGCTCCGCGGTGGCAAGCAGCCGCGGATCCTTTTCGGTACTCAAGTGTCAGCGGGCCCACCGACTTTTGCTCTTTTCACCACTGGGTTCCTTGAAGCCGGGTATCGGCGCTTCATTGAGCGTAGATTGCGCGAGGACTTCGGTTTCGACGGTACGCCAATTCGGATCGTTATGCGTGTTCGTGAAAAACGCTCCCGCCGCTAGTAGTCGTCCTTAGTCATGAAAGCTGATTCATGCCCATGAGATAGGGTTATGAGTCGTGTCGCGGGCTGTGGCGCAGTTTGGTAGCGCGTCCGGCTGGGGGTCGGAAGGTCGCAGGTTCAATTCCTGTCAGCCCGACTCGAATCCCCCCATAATCTCTCGCCAGATTGTGAGGGGATTCGTTGTTTAAGCACTTGCCGCGGATGCTCGAATTTCCCTGGTGAAAATGGAGTCGCAGCAAATATTTCATTAGTGGCAGGAGGTGGCTAGGTACTGACACCTCTTGGAGGATAACTCCGGGAGCGTTAAACCGGAAAGTCTAGGGGTCCTACACACATTGTGGGAACGCTGCTGCGCTGTTGGGTGTACGTTGTGAGCGCGTGTGTAGATGTGCTGCTCCCTTCACGACACGCGCGGCCCTGTTTGTCCTCACCGACGGTGGAGCTTTTGACACGTGACTCGGTGCACTAACCTTTCTCACTATGATCGAAGATCCTGATCCCGTTTACGATCCCGTCTCTGAGGAGTCTCACGAGAATCCGTACCCGTCGTATGGGCGTTTGCGGGAGGAGTTTCCGCTTTATCACGTTGCCCGACATGACGTGTGGGCTCTATCTCGGTACACAGATATCAAGGAGGGCCTTCGAGATTGGGAAACATTTTCTAGCGCCAAGGGTGTCGAGCTGGGCTCGTATGTGCAATTTTTTGGTCCTGGCAGTATTCAAGAATTGGATCCACCTCGCCATGATGTTCTGCGGAAAGTTTTGGCGCCACGGTTTCTCAATAAGAACATAAAGTCTTATGAGGAGATTGTGCGAACGACAGCGCGGCATCTGATCGGGGAATTTCTGGAGCAGGAGCACGTTGATTTGGCAACAGAATTCACTCAGAAACTCCCCATTGCAACAATTTTTCGCATTCTTGGTATTCCTGAATCGGACCTAAATTGGACTACTCAAGCTGGTCTACAGATGTTGAGCCGCCCGCCTGGAGAATCCGGGCCTTCTCCGCGGGCATACGAACTCAGAGCGGAGCTGGTGGCCTTCTTTGAATCATTAGTACAGGGGCAGCGGGGCGGAGCTTATTCTGACGATGTCTTCGGAGACATGGCTCGCGCAATAGACGGTGGGACGATGGATCTTGAGGAGGTGCAAGGTTTGACGCTACTTCTTGTCGCTGCCGGAATGGAAACAACAACGAGCCTTTTGGGCAACATGGTGCATGCACTTGGCACTGGTCAGGTGACCGGGGAGGAACTTTCATCGGATCACGGTGGACCCTCAAGTACTGTGATTGACGAGTTTCTTCGCTTCGACGCGCCGGCTCAATGGTTGGCGCGAGTAACGACTCGAGAGGTGACCCTTCACGGAATTACGCTTCCCCCTGATTCCCGGGTCCTCATGATTTTTGCTTCAGGAAACCGAGATCCTCGGGTGTTTGACAACCCAGATGAGTTGGTTCTCTCCCGTGATGGCAGTCGGAATCTTGCATTTGGTGAGGGTATTCACTTTTGTGTGGGCATGCCATTGGCTCGACTAGAGACGCGTGTTGGAATAGGGGAGCTTCTTTCGGCCCTGCCCAATTTTGAACTAACCGGTTCCCCCGTTCGATACCCGTCACACGTTATTCGTGGTTTTGAGAGCATCCCTACGTTAATAAGACGGTGAGTTGGGATCGGGATCTGATGTCATGCCGCCTGCCGGGTGCGTGAAGGGGAGACCAATGCCTACCGGCCTGGCGATTGATTTATTGGGAGATTTGGACCTATTTATTGTCACGGTGGAGATGTTCCCGGTGGCTCAGGTTGTGCGCGCCTAAAATGGAGAAATTGACACAGCTCCAAGGTAGGTGAATGTCGGAAATGTTGCGCGTACTGAAACCGAATACCAGTTTGATCACATTATAAAATTGGCTTCTGGCCATCCGACAAATGCTGATGATCTAGCCGAGGTCGCAACTCTGCAAGATCAATTTGTGATTAGTGGCACAGGGACGCGACAGTGTGTGGTGCCTGACTCGAGGCAAAGAGTTACGAGAAGACGCGGGGATCACATTTTTGGCCCTAAATGCGGGGACATCAGATACCGCTTGGACATTTGGGCCACCGGGCTGGATCCTACAGATTATCTGGTTGGGGGCGACGGCGGCGACTACTGTCCTGGCAATGATCACCCGACCGAAATGACGAAATGATCGGCTCAAAAAAAGGCTATGTGGTGGCCAGGACCGCCGTTGCGGTAGGCGAATGGGGAGGGCGTTGTTCGTCCTCAAAAAAGAACGAGAGTAAATAGAGTGCCTAACTCACGGCCATGAGGCCAGCAAGAATTAACGCGGCAATCGCGAAATACCACAGCACAACACCAATTGCCGCGATGCGTAAAGGTGCGCGGTATTCCCCAGCGGCGATCCTGAACGCCCGATGGTAAACAGTGTGAAATCCGGTTGCCGCCTTGCGAGCATCGCCTGAAGGGTCACGCTGGGACCAGTACCCTCGTTCACTCGATAGGCCAAGCAGGACGAAAACGAGCCCGAAAATAACGAAGGCGATTGCGAAGAAAACGACGGTCTCGATAGCAATACTCACGAGTGAAGCCTACTGGCCTAAAAGCATGGGCGAACAGCGACTCGGTGACGCCCCTTCGGTCTCCAGCCGGCGTGTGCAGTCAGTGAGAATGCATTGAGGGGTCTAAATAGATAATTTTCGACAGATCTTTTGGCCGGGGCGCTTGTGTGACTTGGCTACTTAGTGGTTGAGTTGCCCTATGGAAATCAGCGGATTACTCAGCGGACTCGTCGTTGGAATTATTATCGGGTTAATCGCTCGTATTTTGGTGCCGAGCATGCAGCCGATTGGATGCTTGGTCACGATTTTAATCGGCGTTGTCGGGGGCGCCGGAGGGGCACTCGTTGGCAGTGCCGCGGGGTGGGGCTTCTGGCTTACGTTCGGAGCCCAAGTTTTGATCGCGACTATCTTGGTGGCAATTGTGGCTGCTGCGTTCAAAAAGGGGACCTAATCGGCGGATACTCGCCATTAATTCGCAAAGGCAGCGCCGGGATTACAGCATCATGGCCATCAATAACAACTTTGGTGAGTTGGGAGCTGGCTGCGGAGTCCTTGAGTAAGTCTTCGGGCAGCTGTAGTTGGTCTACTGGGACGTCAGCGGCACGCAGTTTCGCGACGAGGTCGACCGTAGAAAATTTTATGAATGCTGCAGAAAGTAATTCACGAAGCTGGTCTTGATTGGCGACTCTGACCATATTTGTGACGAATCGTGGGTCCTTGGCCAGGTCATGTTTTCCGATCGCGCCGACCAGTCGTTCGAAAATGGTATCTCCACCCACGCCGATCATTACTTCTCCGTCAGAAGTGGGAAATAACCCGTACGGGGCAAATGCCGGATGGCCAGTGCCTGAGCGTGCGGAAGCATCTCCTGAAATCTGATGGGCGAGCAGGTGATACGAGCTCCAACTCACGCCGGTTTCGAAAAGTGAGGTGGAGACGGTTGAACCGATTCCAGATTGGGTGCGCTGAAACAATGCTGAAATGATGCCGATGGAAAGCCACATTCCGGCACCCATGTCGAGTATGGAAACACCAGCCCGAGCAGGCTCCACCCCACCGGTAACGCCAATGATCCCAGTTCGGGCCTGAACTACTCCGTCGTAGCCAGCCTGGTCCAATTCATCGGGGTGAGGCCCGTAGGCGTTGAGGTAGGCTGTAATCAACTGCGGGAATCGAGCACGAATCGATGCTTCATTTAATCCCAGCTCGGTGAGTTTGCGTGGGCGCAGGTTGCTCACGAAAACATCAGCAGCCCTGAGCAATTCAATTAGCGAGTCCCGGTCGGCTTGTTCGCGAAGATCAAGCGTCTGCATCATCTTATTGCGATTGACCACGTAGAAATATGCCGAAGCATTACCCTGCGTGGGTGACATGCGGCGGCTGTCATCGCCGGTAGGCGGTTCAATGTGCACAACGTCAGCACCCAAATCGGCCAGTATCGCGCCAGTGAACGGTGCGGCAATATTTGAACTTAGATCAACAACCACGACTCCGGCTAGTGGCTGAGACTCTTTTTTGATACTCACTCTTGCAGGGTACTAGCAAAGTCCGCTAAAACTATGTCCCCGAGCGTCACTTCATTGAGTGGCGATCACGTGGACTGGTGAAGGTTGTGCCAAGCACTCTGCGTGTTATTGCACTTGCAGCGACGCTCGCGATTGTGATGAATGTGTCGGTGTGCGGCAATGACCAGACCCGCTCGGCCACCAAGGAGTCATTAGCCGTGACACTTGCGCAGCTGGGTGACACGAATGCACAGGCGTGGGGAGTGCAGATCAGTTTGGCGCGCTTACTCCTGCCTCGGTAGCAAGCTTTGGTGCTGGCCAGCTCGAAGATGTGAGGCCGGTGGCATTTGGTACGTTGAATGCTCTGCAGGTTGGTGCATTCGAAGGTCCCGCGCTCAAAGCAATCAGCAATGGAACGCCCTACCAGCTGGCGCATTTAGTGCGGGCCAGTTCCGTGCATTACCAACGGGGACTTTAGACAAATTCAAGCCGGCCAATTTCGGTGCTATGCCAGCGTTGGTATTTGGGGGTATGAAAGCCAAGCAGATAAATGCGATGGGCGCAAGGCGTTTTCGACTAGTGGTCCGGCTCAGGTTGCTGCG
>ERZ889078.2815-NODE-2815-length-12078-cov-10.600349_pt1 | contig 12078 bp, 9 predicted proteins | sample MGYA00521266_ERZ889078 | MGnify/ENA primary metagenome ERZ889078 (study PRJEB32303, sample SAMEA104408618) | aquatic metagenome | biome: Brackish water; feature: Pelagic; material: water | place: Baltic Sea | collected 2014-06-16T06:34:00 | depth 76,534 m ... | reverse complement strand
AAATTGTATGCGACCCTTGGAAACATAGGATCGGCATACAACAACCTCTTCCCCGACCCTCTCCGGCATCCCGGAGGTTTTAACTTCGGCACACCTACATTTGACAAATACCTCTATTGGAATGACAGCATACGATATTACCGGGTTTTAAAAACCTATACCGAGCTGGAATATGTGCAGGGAGCAAAAAAAGAGCTCAATTTCATCGCCCGTTTCAGCCGGAATATATACCGTGGACTCAACCTGGGCTTCAATTTTCATGTATCCAGTTCACCAGGGGCCTACCAAAGACAGAAGACCAATGTGGTCAACTTTACCCTTACAGCACAATTCTTTTCTAAAACAAAACGGTATGGATTGATAGCCAATTTTGTATTAAACAGGATAAAGAATGAGGAGAACGGAGGGATAACGTACGACAGTGTCTTTCAGCAAAACCTGGAAAGCAACAGGCAGGTAATAGCAGTCAACCTGCCAGATGCACAGAACCGTGTTAAGGAGTCGGGAATTTATATAAAACAGTTCTTTGATATAACAAGACATGATCTCTATCAACTCGATTCTGCAAAACTCAAGCGGAAACGTATAGAGCTTGGGAGAATCACCTATTCATTTCATTATAACCGACAGATCTATAATTATATAGACGGAGATCCCCTGTCGGGGTTCTATTCCAACTTTTATTTTGACACGATTCAAACAACCGATTCAATTACCATTCAGAAAATCGAAAATATTGTTACCTGGACAAATCCAAGCTTTGATCCTTCAAGAAAATACCGGCGCATCCAGCTTGAATTCAAATTAAAGCATCAATATGTGGAGGTGACCTATCCTGATATCCAGTATTACAATCACTATTTTGATCATGGACAGGCTTTGATCGAATTGGTAAATCCGCATAAAAGGTACTATATAAACCAGATCATTCCATCGGCATGGATCGCTTTCCGGCCATTCAACACCTTCTCACTGGAGGCTAATGCCGAATATGTCTTAGGCACCTACAATGAAGGTGACATCAGCCTCAACGCAAAGGTGTCGCAGGTCCTGGGATCTGTAAAGCGGAACCTGGGAGTGCTCTCCTTTACCGGACATTTTCACTCCCAGGAACCTGACTGGTTTTTTCAGCATTATCAAAGCAATAACTTCTGGTGGAATAACGCATGGAAAAAAGAGGGCCTCATCTCGGCTTCTGCCATCTATACGAATAAATATCTTTCACTCGGGGCAAGTATGAGCCGGATTTCGAATTATGTTTACCTGGATACGGTGGCGATACCACAGCAGGAGAGCGCTGGGATCGTCTATATCCGCAGTTGGCTTAACACAGATATCGACCTGTGGCGATTCAAATTCAAAGGTGAGTTTGCCTATCAAACCGTGCAGGGGCCCAATGTCATCAGGGTTCCGGTATTCATAGGCAACCTGACAATCTACTTTACACAACCTTTATTCAAAGGAGCTGCCGTAATTCAACCGGGATTGAATTTCTTTTACAACACATCGTACTATGCCGATAATTACATGCCTGCCACCCGCATGTTCTTCCTGCAGGATCAGAAACAGGTAGGTAACTACATCTACATGGATGTGTTTCTGAATGTGAAAATCCAGCGTGCCCGTTTATTTGTCACATATACCCATTTCAACGCAAGCTTTATGGGCCGTAATTACTTTACCGTTCCAAACTACCCCATGCAGGATGCTGCATTCAAACTGGGTGTAAGCTGGAGGTTTCACGACTAGTTGCAGCTCGATGCCTGTTGTCGGATATTTCAGGGTGGAAACATAACATAGTAAAAACAACTTGTTTTTACCTATTCGCTAAATTTCAACTATATTTGTGGGAGATTAATAAAAAGCAACCTGTTATGGATCCCTTTGCTCCAGTCGAAAAAACAGAATTGAAAGTCCTGGTCGTTGATGACAATGAAGGTAACATTACTACCTTAAAAGGACTTCTGAAATCTGAGGGATACACCATCCTGACAGCAACCAGCGGACCTGTTGCACTGGGAATTGCTGAATCGGCTCAACCCGATCTGATCCTTCTGGATATTAAAATGCCCATAATGGATGGTTTCGAAGTATGCCGTTTGTTGAAATCCAGCAAGGAGACATTCCAGATCCCGGTCATATTCCTGACTGTACTGAGTCAGACCAGCGATATTGTGAAAGGACTTGAGCTAGGTGCTGCAGATTATGTTTCCAAGCCATTCAAACCTGCTGAATTGTTAGCAAGGGTAAGGGTCCATCTCCAGTTAAAGGCAGCCAAGGATAAGCTGAAGAAAAGCAACAAGATGCTGGCTGATCAAAACGACCAACTCTCCCAGCTCAATACAACGAAAGATAAACTTCTCTCCATCATCAGCCACGATCTTCGGGCTCCTATGGGAACATTGAAAGAGATCCTCGATTTTATTATGTCCAACTATGAAGACCTGGATCATCAGAAACTCCATGAATCGCTCGAGAGTATCCGCGATAGCATAGAGTCATCCTACACCCTTGTTGAGAACCTTCTCTTCTGGGCGCGTAACCAACGGGGCGAAATCCTGTTTGAACCTGAGATGACCGATGTAACAAAGATAGTGGATGCTTCCATCAAGCTGATGACAGCCAGTGCTTCAGCAAAAAATATAGTTCTTAAAAGCCAGATCCTGACTGATGCTTTTGCCTGGTTTGATCCCAATATGATGAGTGTAGTGATGCGCAACCTGACCAACAATGCGATTAAGTTTACGAAGGATGGCGGCCATGTCACTATCTGTGTGGATAATTTCAAGGATGATCCGGAAAACACCATCCTCGTTGAAGTTCGGGACGACGGAGTAGGAATTACACGCGAAGATATCAAAATGATCTTTAAAAACGGAGCCGCCTTTACAACTTCCGGATCTGGATTGGGACAAGGAAGCGGACTTGGATTGAAACTTTGCAGTGAATTTGTTGACAAAAACGGCGGGAAAATCTGGGCAAAGAGCAAACCCGGTGAAGGAAGTATATTCAGTTTTACCCTATCCAAGAAAGAGACTCAACCAGAAGTATAGTTCGCAGTGGGCGGCAGTGGGCAGTTAGCAGCTGGCAGTGGGCAGTTCTCAGCCTTGAACCTTGAACCTTGAACCTTGAACTTCTATCCTGCTTTATCTTCATTAAACATATTAACCTTAAACGTCCAGGCATGATCGCAGGGAGGATTTTTACGCACTGATGCCGGGATTGTAATCCGAAAACCGGTTCCCTCCTGCCTCCATCTCAGGCTTCCTTTTCTCCCCAAAAGCGCTATTATTGAACCATTGGATGGCTGAAATCCATCTACAAAAACGGATGAAGGTATTGCATTCTCCTCCTTCTCAGCGAGATAGATCATATAGATCGTTCCATCCGGATTGGATGTAAAACGGAGATTCTCATACTCAGAAGGCAGAACGGCTCGCGAGCCGTAGATGGCTTCTCCGTTGATCTTCATCCAGTTACCGATCTCCCTTAATCGAATGTAAGATGTATGGTGAGATGGTGAGTGTTGTTTGTTGATCCTTGTTTAATATATTTGTCTGGTGATTATCTCTCACAAATATAAGTTCATCTATTTTGCCTGTGGCAAAACCGGGACGCATTCAGTTGAGGCTTCACTCAGGAAATACCACGACGGTGGAAGGATTCTTCAGGTAATTGATGCTGAGCAACAAATACTTCGGGCCAGGTACAGTTTGCCATTCAACCTGAGACATGCCAGACCGGAGTTTGTCAGGGAGCTGATTGATCCCGAGATATGGAACAACTATTTCAAGTTTGTGTTTGTCAGAAACCCATGGGACTGGGTTCTCTCCAATTATTGTTTCAATCACAGGAACCTCGTTCAATATCTCTTTACCTTTGATCCAATCCATGTAAATTTAGTCTGGCATCTCATGAAAGTGCATAACCAGACACCTTATGCTGAGAGTTATTTTCAGCATACATTTGTTGTTGACCAGCAGGATAACCCGTTGATGGATTTTGTTGGAAAAATGGAAGATTTCCAGAAAGACTATAATAACATCTGTTCAGTGATTGGGATTAAGCCCGGAAAACTGAAGAGAAAAAACCGTACAGAACATCCCCGTTACCAGGAATTATACTCTGAAGAAGCGAAAAAACTTGTTGCGGAACTGTACAAAAAAGATATTGAGATACTTGGTTACGAGTTTTGATGCTCCGGTTACGCGTCATTGTGCTGAACGCAACTCATCTTGCCTGAATACATTACAGCGATACAATAATTTGAATGCTCGCAGGCGGAGTGTGTTACTTCTCCGGTTTTCAGTTTGTTGATAAAAGCGGGATCGTTGATCAGCGCCCGGGCAATCTGAACGAATTCGAACCCTTTCCCAAGAACCTCTTCAATTTTCTCAAGAGCAACCAGCCCTCCAACGTATATCAAAGGCAACTTCACTGTTTCCCTGATCTTCAAAGCATCTTCCAGGAAATATCCCTCTGAAAATGGCTCTGGTTTTATCAGCAGATGACCAAAGTATTTCAACCAGGGCTTCATCCATTTATCTTTTTTCAGGTTTGCTGCCATTACATCAACAGGCATCCGTCCCCGCATGACGTACATAGGTGCCTTGCTGACAAATCCACCACTGAGGACTAAACCATGTACACCTTCAAATTCCAGCAAACGGGCAACTTCCGATGATTCATCCAATTCCATCCCTCCCTTGAATCCATCCCTCAAATTCATTTTTACAACCACTGCCATATCCTGCCCTGCAGCTTTCATCACCTCCCGAACCACCTCAAGCATAAACCGGGAACGATTCTCAAATGATCCACCATATTCATCTTTACGCTTATTCGTGTAAGAAGAAAGAAATTGACTGATCAGGTATCCGTGACCGGCATGTACCTCAACAGCATCAAATCCAGCCTCCCTTGCAAGGTGGACTGCTTTGCCAAAATCGGCTACAACAGTATGGATCTCCTCTTTTAACATGGTTTTTGGCCAGGTAGGTCCATAGAGGTTGAACCTACCCGTAGGCGCTAAACAGACACCTCCAGAAATAGACTTTTTTGCCATCAGTCCGCAATGGCCTATCTGAATGGCTGCCAGTGCACCTTCAGCATGCACAGCTTCCGTCAGGGTTTTGAGACCGGGAATAGCCTCTTTTCTCAGCCATAACTGATGATCGAATGACAAACCACTTTGAGAAACAGCAGCATATGCAACAGTTGTCATTCCTACTCCCCCGGCAGAAACAGCCCGGTGATAATCAATCAGATCCTCTGTAACAAGGTGACCGTCAGACATCCCTTCAAATGCTGCTGAACGGATGGAACGGTTCCGTAGGGTGACCGGACCAAGGTTTGCGGGGGTAAACAGAGTTTGCTCCATATTGAATGAATCCGATTCGGGAACATGTCAAGTTTGAACGAAATTACAAAAATCTTACTCATTCAGCCAATGGTATCAAATGTTATTGCCTGTTCAAAACTTTTTTTTACTTTTTTCTTGTTTTATCTACATATGTTAATTACCTTTGCTTTTAATTAGTCTAAATTAATCAATAAAAGATATTATTATGAAAACCTTTACCTCTTTTGTTTCTGCTTTGATTCTAGTAGCAGTTACATTCATTTCCTTTAGTTCGTTTGCTGTTACGCATACAGTTCTGGTAGGAAGTTTTTACTTCAATCCGTCAAACATTCCCAACGTCCAGTTAGGTGATATCATCCGCTGGGAATGGGTGGAAGGGAACCATACAACCACATCTACCACGATTCCGGCCGGAGCTGCCAGCTGGGATTCTCCCATGAATAGCGGGAACCAGGTGTTTGAATATACAGTAACAGTTGCAGGTATGTATAATTACAAATGTACCCCTCACTCATCAATTCAGTTGGGTTCATTCACTGCTGCAGGAGCTGCACCAACACTGAGTATAACCCCAGGCAATCAGAATGTTGGGGCCGGTTCAGGAAATACATCCTTCGCGGTAACCTCAAATTCGGCATGGACTACAAGCAGCAACAAAACCTGGTGTACCGTTTCACCGGCATCCGGGAATGGAAATGGACCGCTGACCGTAACGTATGATGAGAACACAACCACCTCTATGCGAGTGGCTACAATTACCATCAATGTAACAGGACTGGCTCCGGAAATGGTAACAGTTACACAGTCAGGCGCAGCCCTTACATTAGCAGTTACACCAGAGGAACAGGAAGTTACCTCTTCGAGTGGTTCAGTAATGTTTGACGTGATGACCAATACAAATTGGGTTGCCACCAGTGATGCCTCATGGTGTACAGTAACTCCGTCAGGTTCAGGAAACGGGATCCTGACAGCTACATATACTGAGAACCCTTCAGCTGATGAACGTGAAGCAAAAATTACAGTCACCGGCAATGGGGTTATAGAAGAAGAGGTAAAGGTAAAACAGGATGGTTCAAGCCTTGGCGTGGAGTATAATGCAAAACAGGCTTTTGCAATCTACCCCAACCCGACATCAGGGCATTTCAACCTTGTTCCCGGAGATGTTTCGAACATCAGCATGGAGTTTTACCTCCTGGATTTAACAGGAAAAATCTTAAAATCTGATCTCCTGTCAGGGAGTAAAAGTTACCAGCTGAATATCAGCAACCTTCCTGATGGAATCTACTTTGTCAGACTGAAAGACGGTGAAAGTCTTGTTACAAAAAGGATAGTAAAATCAAACTAAACCGGATTACTGTCTGATGACAGTTACCGCAACAGATTTGAAAGAGGGTGTGTTGCTGCGTGGATCGGTTGATACGGGAACAATCATGTTACCTTCCGGGTAATAGGTTGCAACATTTCCAACAGTAATATTGAATGGACGGGCTTTTAGCCTTTCCATTCGCCCTGTTTCATTCTGAAGTGTCACCTCCTCATTCTCCGAAATTCCAAGACGTTGCATATCATCCGGATTCATCAGGACAATCCAGCGTTCTGACTGCTCCCGGAACAGATCAAATTCATCATACACGATCGAGTTAAACTGCCCCTCACTTCGAACAGTTGCCATCATGAACTGACCGGAAACCCTTTTCAAGGCAGGTATCTTTAAACTCGAAAAGTTTGCTTTGCCATCCGGGGTTGGAAACACCGGCTTATGAAATACCCTCCCATCGACGTGAAACTCTCTGTTCCGGGCAATATGTCTGATCTCCTCAAAACCAGGAATGATCTCTGAAATAACTTTTCTAATCTCTTCGTGATTCTTGAACCGGGAGAAATCAACATGGCCATCTTTTAGTGTTTTTCCTGCAATGTCGCAAATGATAACCACCTCGGATCTAACATTATTAAGTCTGACTATCCCGCCATCGCTTAATCGAATAAAATTAAACATGGACTCCTGGGTAGTGCTCTGCCTCTCTTCATCCCTTGCTGCAGCCGGCAGAACAACAACTTCCTGACCTACTCCATGCACATGCCCCTGGTTAATCGTGGTTGTAATATACGTTTTGAAAGGAATCCGATCCAATGCCCGCCCGGCAAACAGGCTATCAGGGTTGGAGGCAAACAGGTTCCCTCCCATCATTAACGCAGACGAAATCTTACCGTTGTATGCAGCGTGCATGCATGCCATGGTTTCCAATCCTCCGGCATCAGGCAGTGTGACATTAAAATGCTTTTCGATGTTCCGGATTATTGTCGGTTGCAATGAAGGCGATGCACCTACTGAACCAACTCCCTGAATGTTACTATGGCCACGGAGAGGCATCAGTCCGGCACCCTCTTTCCCCAGCATGCCCCTTAGAAGCGCCAGGTTAACAATGGCTTCAATATTCTCAACACCATGTGTATGTTGGGTAATCCCCATGGCCCAGGCAAAAATCGATTTGGAAGAGCGGATGTATAGGGATGCAATGTTCCGGATCTTCTCTTCAGGGACCCCTGAGTTTCTGATTATCTCATCCCAGGAAAAGGCAAGAATCTCCTTTCTGAACTCCGCGAAATGATTCGTATATGTTTCGATAAAATGCTTATCCTCTCCTTCCGATTCAAGAACGGCTTTTTTTACACCCAGAATAAACGCAATATCTCCACCAATCTTAGGTTGAATATATTCTGATGCCACAGGAGATCCACCGGAAAGCATGGAACGAATATCATTGGGCAAAGCAAAACGGACCAGTCCGGGCTCCCTGATGGGATTGACAATTACAACCTCTCCTCCCCTGCGCCGGCATTTTATCAATTCTTTCAGCAGCCTCGGGTGATTCGATGAGGGGTTAGCGCCAAAAATAAAGATCAGGTCGGCTTGTTTCACATCCTTCAGCTCCACAGTTGCAGTCGCTGTTCCAACGGCAGACTTCAACGCAACTCCGGTAGCCTGGTGACAATACATGCCACAATTGGTGATGTTGTTGGTGCCAAGCAGCCTGCCAAATAGCTGCAGGAGGAATGCAGCTTCGTTGGAAGCGCGTCCGGAACTGTAGAAAAACATCCTTTCCGGATCTGTTGTTCGCATCCGCGAGCTGATTACCGAATTCGCTTTATCCCAGGAAACTGGCGAATAGTGAGTATCCCCTTTGTTCTTATACAGGGGGGTGTTCAATCTTCCAAGCCGTTCAAGCGTTCTTGGCGAGAGGGCCTGCATATCGGAAATACTTGTATGCCGAAAAAAGTCAGAAGGAATTTCAGGTTGGATATCAGTCAGTTGAGCCTGTATCCCCTTTTTACAAACCTCGGGGAAGTCGCCGGATTCATTTTTCATGGCTCCATCCGTCCCACCCATTCCAAGAGCGCATGTCTTACAGGTGTTCCTGGAGAGGAGTGTTCTCATCAGTTTGATGGGGCCAACTTCTTGAGCCACGCCGAGCGAATACTTGATGGAAGAAAATCCGCCTGTAGTTTTCATCAGGAGATGTTCCGCTGTTTCTTGATCTCTTCATAAGCCGCATTGACCTTTTGAAACTTCTCAGTTGCGGCCTTCTTTATGTCATCACCCAAATGGGCAACTTTGTCGGGATGATGCCGTTTAGCCAAATCCCGGTATGCTTTTTTAATTTCAGAATCAGTCGCGCCTTTGGAAATCTCAAGGACATCATAAACCCAGTGCGGGTCCTTCACAAACATGGCATGGATCGACTGGTAGTCGGCATGAGAAACACCCATATACCCACAGGCCTGTTCAATCACTGCTACTTCATCGGGATGATAATGTCCGTCAGCTGCGGCTATACCAAAGAGGAAATGAATCAACTGAAGCTTTGACGAATCATCCATGAACTGTCCAATCTGCGCGCTGACCTCAGGTACATTGATATCCTGGATCAGGATCTCCTTGAGCATCTGGACGAGCCGGGAGCCCTCAGTTTCCCCAAACTGACGATAGAAAAATGATCTTACATAATCCAATTCAGAACGCTTTACCTTCTGGTCAGCTTTCATGACAGCGGCAGAGAGAACCAGCAGACTCATGGCAAAATCTCCGCGTGGAGTTCCCCGGTAAGCATATTGACCAGCGCTGACACCCTCAAACATCGATCCCAGGGAGAATCCGATGATAGCCCCGATTGGACCGCCAAAAGCCCAACCTAGTCCACCACCAATCCATTTACCGTATCCTCCCCGTTTTCTTCTCACCTGAGAATTACCTTCTGAAGATGATCCTCCGGTTCGGTCAGACTGCTTTCTTTTATCACTGTATGCACCCTTTTTGTACATGTTATAGATGGCGTATACAAAAATGGCCAGAATTATTACTACAATTAGGGTTGACATATCAATGAAGGTTCAAGGTTCAAGGTTCAAGGGTCAAAGTTCAAGGGTCAAGGATCAAAGTTCAAGACTTTGGATTTCAAAGTTAAACGTTTTTTCCTAGCTAATATTTTCAGATAGCGGAAGTCCATATTCCTCTACCATCTTAATTCCCAAAGTTTCCAGCTGATTGAGAATGGGAGTATAGATTTCAGGGATTACAGGTATATGTACACCAGTTGCAGGAATTTCTCCCATCAGGATCATTTCCGTTCCAATAGCGGCTGGAAGAGCAACAGTTCGGGCAACAGCCGTATCCTTCCCCGGGTTTCCGAAATCAACTATCCGTGATTTGATAACCTCCTTCCGGCCATCAGAATAACCGGCTAAGAATGTATGCTGTATCACGATCATATCACGTTCATTTTCCTTCAGCGTCATCTTCCGTATCATCAAGTCGGATACCACGTCGAAAGGAGAAGCCACGCCGCGATTGATGGGAGTGTTGTCGTAAAGGCCGAGCCATTTAAGGGCGTGGTGCCATGGTGCCGTGGTGGTGTGGTGAGGTGGTGCCGTGGTGCCGTGGTGAGGTGGTGATGACTGCCTACTGCTGACTGCCAACTGCCTACTGATTAGATCAGCGTACGTCATGCCTGTCATATCAATTGGATCGTAAGAGAACAGGTTCAATTGTTTCATATAATCCAGGATCTCGCACCATCCGCGGTTCCTGAAGGTTCCACGATAAAGGGTCCTCGTCTCAGGAATACCATACAAATCCTTATAGGCAAGTGAGTCCCTGTTTGGATAGACCTCAAGTACCCCTGCTTGTGGACAATCGACCAGTATAGGGTTTTTAAAAAGATCTCTTGTTTGTATTTCGATAATCTCTCCGTGTCGGAGATACACTCCATCATTATTGCCGGCCATCACGACTCCCTTGGGACTCCATGTAAACTTGTATTTAAACGGATTATCTGCTGCTTCGGGAGCCGGAAGAGCTCCACAGAATGAATAAAATTCCAGAACCGCCCCTTCCCTATCGTGAATATGATTGATGATGCGCATGGTCGACATGTGGTCGATGCCTGGATCGAGCCCCAATTCATTGAGCAGGATCACCCCGGCTTCACGGGCTGCCCCATCCAGGGCTTTCATCTCAGGTTTAACATAAGATGTGGTTACCATGCTCTTCTTGTGTTTCAGACAAAGAGTAGCCACCCCAACATGAAATCCAAAAGGCAGGAGACTGACAGTAATATCATGTGACTCAATCATGGAGTCCAGGCTGCTCTCTTCTGAAGCATCCCAGTTGACTGACTCTCCAAGTGGATCTCCGTCGATCATCTCTAAGGCACGATCGGGAGTATTTGATGCGACTGTAACCTGAAATTTCTTATTCAACAGGTAGCGTATAATTGGTCGGGCTACCAGACCGGAACCGAGGACAAGAACCTTTTTCATTAGGGATTAGCGATTAGGGATTAGGGATTAGGGTATTATTTGTAATTTTATTTTGAATCTTGAGTCTTGAACCTTGAACCTGAAACCTTGAACCTGGATTCAGCCAAGGTATTTTTCCAGATAGGTATACTCAGGTGTTAGTTCTCCGTTATGCAGGATCAATGCTTTTTTGATAGCTCTCGGAAGATCAAGATCTTCAAAAAGTTCATCGAAATCGGCATCAGCGATAGGTTTGACGAAGTTAATCAAAACCTCTCCAAAGCTCTCAGAGGCATCACGAGGTAATTCTGCAGGCAGGATATCCACAGCCATTACCAGCATTCCATCTTTATCATGGCCATCACTGATAGTCTCTGTTTCAGGATCATATATGTAAATAGGCTTTTCGATGGTAGCCGGCTTAAGTGTACATTCGATTGAGCCCTCAACATCAACACTTATATCCCCAATAACAGTCAATTTGGGTCTCCCGTTGGCAAACAGCTTCTTTATAGCTTGTTTGGTAACCAGACGAGGGTACTTCGGGTCCCAGTATACACAGTTTATCAGCACAGAGATATAAGGAAGGTATTGTTCGAACTTACCACGGTAATTCTCAGGATGAGTATAATAGTCCTGAAGATCGAAAGGGGTCCCATCGATCCTTTCGACCAGATCCTCCTCCTTGAAAACCACTTTGTAGATCAGGTTATCCGGGAGTTTTTTTCGTTGATGGAGTGTAAGTAACTTCTCCGGAGTAATCTCTTTGACAGGAAGCCAGTTGAGGATCTCCTGGGCTCCCTGTGATACGTTGCCGTATCCGGTAAAGGCTACCACATAAGGTCGAAGCTCAGAGGTGATCCCATCCTCTGCAATCTGCTGACCTACTAACGAAACAGCCTCTTTTGCTTCATTCA
>ERZ889078.2811-NODE-2811-length-12085-cov-5.239485_pt1 | contig 12085 bp, 9 predicted proteins | sample MGYA00521266_ERZ889078 | MGnify/ENA primary metagenome ERZ889078 (study PRJEB32303, sample SAMEA104408618) | aquatic metagenome | biome: Brackish water; feature: Pelagic; material: water | place: Baltic Sea | collected 2014-06-16T06:34:00 | depth 76,534 m ... | reverse complement strand
GGGCCGGTAACTAGGGCGGGCTGCAAAACTCTCTAAAAAACTAATGGCACAAAGTGAACCGTAGGTTACCATAAAAAACATGGAGATTAGCTTTGCGACAAAGTTGACATCTCCAAGAATTACGATAAATATGGCGATAGCACTCGTCAAAAGAGTTGCGTTTCGAGGTTCATTTACCGCTCCAACTCCCGAAGACAACCAAGCGTTTGCCTTTCCAATGGGGAGGGAGGCGTCCGTTGCCAAGGCCTGCATGGTTCGGGGAGCAACCAAAATCGACCCGATTGCCGAACTCAATGTGGCAGCCCCGAGACCGATCAAAATCATTGGCCCCCAAAGAGCGATGCGACTCATAATAAGTTGGTCATTGGCTAGATCTTCTGGGCTAGCAGAAAAAGCAAGTTTGGTGACCAACGCGACATAAACAATGGCTCCTGTGATGGTTGCAATTAGCGTCCCTTGAGGAATCGATTTTCGAGGATTTGCTAAATCGCCGGATAACCCAACTCCTGCCGTCATTCCCGTAAACGCTGGAAATACAATTGCGAAAACGATAACAAGAGAATCAGGATTCATCACAGTTTTTGAGAAACTGACTGAAGATGGATCGAAGCCGTCAATTGGGGATCCCAAGAAAAAGAGTATCAGGGTAACGAGCAACGTGGCAGCAATTACATAAAGTACCTTTACACCCATCGAGGCGCCGTTTTTCAACATCAATGCAATCAAAGCAATCGTTCCAGGAATCGAAATAAACCGAGGATCCATCGCTATTCCGAATGTACTTTCGAACCACGGCGCCAGCGGCGTAAAGGCTTCGGCAAACGCGATCATGTAAAACGCGACCGAGACCGCTTGCGATAAATAGAGCGATACCCCGATCACGCTGCCAATTGAGGTCCCAAAGGATCGGGAAATGATGAAGTATTCTCCGCCCCCCTCCACTTTCCGATTGGTAGCGATTTCCGCAATGGCGAGGGCCGTAGGAATGGTTACCATGTGCCCCAACAGAATGATGAGGATGGCTCCTAACCAGCCCACGTTTCCGACTGCGTATCCGAAACGCAAAAACATGACGGCACCCAAAATGGTGCTTATCGCAGCCAGAAATACTGGAGTTGTTCCAAAGCCGTGGCCCCGGTCCGCCTCAGCAGAGAGAGTGGGTGTTGACATGGTTCGGGTCTTTAGGTGAGAAACGTAAACAACCTTTACGTCTTTCCGTTTCTATGAATTCTTCTGAGGCTGGGTGGCTGAGGACTCTGACGCCAATATATCAGGTTGAAATCTAAAAATGGACGCGCTCTCGGCAAAATGATCCGCGGTCCCAACTAAAACAAGCCGATCCCCATCCATCACCGTAAAATTTCCGGCTGGGCTGGCTATCGTTTTTCCGGATCGCCTCAAGGCAAGAACCGTGATGCCGTAGCGTCTTCGAAGAGCCAATTGCTCCAATGTTTTTCCATCCGCATGTGCTCCACTTCGAACAGCGACGACACGCGTATGCATTCCGTCTTCGTCGAGGCCCTGAAGTACCATCAAATGCGCCTCTTGAATACTACCCCTCATAATTCCGTAGTCTTGTTCACGGATAATTTGGATCTGCCGATCGACCTCTTCGGGCGAGATCATGTATGCTCCAAGCACATGAGAAAAAATTCGAACGCTGGTTTCAACCTCCTCTGGAACGACGATATCTGCCCCTAGTTTTTGCAATCCTTCCATAGACTCTAGATGTCGAGTTCGAACGATTATTTGAAGCGTCGGATTAAGAAAGCGCGCTTGGTGAAGTAACCTCGGGACCACGCCCGGATCGTTCATCACGATCACACAAAGTTTGGCGGTTGCAATTTCCGCCGTCTCAAGCACGTGGGCACGGGAAGCATCTCCGTAAATGACTGGAATACCTGCTGCTTGCATTTCGCGCATTCTAAAGGGGTCGATTTCGATTACTACAAACGGAATGCCTCGATCTTGTAAAACCTGAACAAGCCTCCTTCCAGAGGGTCCATATCCGATAATGATAACATGATCTTCCCTATGGGTTTTTTGCGCCTCGATTTCGATTTCGGAGGTTTGGACTCCTTTGAGCTGCTGCGAAGACATACGCTTTAGGGAGCCAATTCGGAGCAGCGACAATCGAGCGCCCATCCAAGTTCCTAGTTGCATCTGAAATGGAGTGAGCAACATTAATAAAACCGTAGCCGCCAAAAAGGTTTGAGCTCCTGCTTCACCCAAGCCCGCAGGAGTTAGTCCTGCCATTCTTCCAGAGCGCTCGAGCACAAATGAAAATTCTCCAATTTGCGCCAATCCTAACCCAACAGCGGCGGCTATTCTTGATGGATAGCCGAGGACCAGTACGCTTCCAAATGTGGTGACTGCTTTTATCAACAAAACTATTCCTGCCGCCGCCAAGACGAGAAGGAGATTCTGTGATAGGAAGTGTACATCCAATAACATTCCAACCGAAACGAAAAAAACGGCGTTGAAAATGGTCTTTAGGGGCAAAATCTCGCTAATGGCTTGCGTGCTATACTGACTTTCGCTTACCACTAAACCGCCCAGGAAAGCTCCCAATGCCAAACTTATTCCTACTAAACTGGATGCTGCAGCCGTTCCAAAACAAATGGCTACAATTGTCAAAAGAAACAATTCGGGCCTCCTTGTTAGCGCTACTCTTTCGAGAATCCAAGGGACCACCTTTCGAGCCAAAAAAAGCACAGCAGCAATCAAGGCCACTGCTTCTCCAAATGCCAACAAGATTTCAGTGAAAGACCCTCCGTCTACGCCTAAGACTGGCACAATGAGAACCATTCCAACGATCGCCAAATCCTGAAAGATGAGAATGGCCAGTGAGAGCCGGCCCGTAGGCGTATCTGTTTCCCTACGTTCCGAAAGTAATCCTAACACAATGGCCGTTGAACTCAATGCAACCAAACATCCAGTATATATGCCCACTCTCCAACTAACTCCAAAAGCAAGAAGCGTAAGCGTGACGATTAGAATGCTAGAAACAACTTGAAGTCCTCCGCCCAAAAAAATGGTTCGACCTGACCGAAGAATTTTTTTGAGCCCCAACTCCATTCCAATCATGAACAGAAGCAAGACCACCCCTATTTCAGCCAGAATGTCTACTAATTCCTGATTTTTAACTAGGCCAAGTGCATTGGGACCTATCACGACACCAGCTATCAAGAACCCCGCAATGGGAACCAGTTTGAGGCGAAAAGACACGTAAGCAATTAGGACACTTACGACAAAAAGGGCCACTAACTCATTGAGAAAAGGAATGGTGGCGGCAAAAATCATACAGAAAACCCTTCTTAAGATCTATTAGGCCGATTGATAAGCCACGCGAATTCGACAAGCTTCCAAAATGTCTCCCAACATTTCGGTATACGACATATCCTGCAATTTGGCCATCTTGGCCATATGACCGTCCCAACACCATCCGGGATTCGGGTTTGCTTCCAACAATCTTGGAGTACCATTACTATCTAGACGCCAATCAAACCTTGCATAGTCGCGGCATCCGAGGCGTTCAAATAGGTTCAAGCATTTTGCGCCCAAAAACCGTTCAACGTCTTCAGGTAAGTTGGCAGGAATGGATTTAATATTCCAGTATGGCGATGTCGGATCCCATTTAGCTTCATACCCACAAATCCGAGGTAATCCTTCCGGTAACATGGAGTAGTCCTCTTCAATAATAGGTAGTATGGTATAGGCTTGTGAAGGGTTTCCAATAATGCCTACGCTGATGTCTTTTCCGGTCAAATACTCCTCAATCAAGATTGGATTTTTATACCCAAACTTCCCCCTGATTCCGACGATGGCGCTTTCGAGAGACTGTAAGTCGTAACACACATTGTTTTGGGTAATGCCAAAACTGGAATCACCAGAATTGGGCTTCGCAATTACCGGAAACGTCAACGGGAATTCCACAAATTGGTTTTCATTCGGCTCAATGACAAATGCTCGAGCAACGGGAATGTCCATTTCTTTGGCAACCCCCCTCACCAATGATTTGTCGTAACAGTATGCGAGACACTGCGGGGTACCACCCGAGTACACAATCCCGAGCATTTCCAACAAGGCCGTAATATGCAGTTCTTTTGAGGCTTCGTTATTAAATCCCTCATCACAAAGGTTGAATACAAAATCCGTTTTCCCTTTCAACTTGGACAAATCATGGATCAGTGTATCGTGATTGTCCAAATATGTAACCGCGTAGTTTGAAAGAGCGGCCAATGATTTTTTCAATTCGTTGATGGTGAAAAGGTCATCATCATCGAACGTAGAATTGGGCTTGATCACATCAGACTTTCGAGGGTCCCCAAGCAGGACTACAATGGAATTCTTTCGCTGTACTACTTTCTTAACGTAAGACCATTCTTTTTTAGCCATAGCCGTGACTACCACACGCTCGGCCATCATTCCTAAATCTTGATTGCGCTTGGACTCGGAGGTGACGTTTGAAACATTGGTATAGCCAACGAAACCTGCATCACCAAGAAGATTTTCAAGGTCGTTATTCGTATAAAGTCGCTCAGCATAAAACTGATCGGCTATAACTCCTTTAGAGATGTGTGTTATAACTTCCCGCGAAACCAAGCGGGTATCATCCTCAGAAAGCGATCGCTCTCTGCAAACAAAATAGTTTTTATCAATCCACTCCCAACTTCTGGGTTGGAAGTTTTGCCGCATGAAATCCCCATCAGTAATTTCGATGAGCAACTTTCCGTTTGGCTTCAGGACTCGCATGACGTCACGTAAGATGGTCAAATCGTCTTTTACAGAGTCGAAATAACCAAAACTATTTCCCGCGATCATAACCGCGTCAAATTTGTCCGTGTGGTATGGAAGTTTTCTAGCATCGCCTTCCTTAAAAACCACGTTGAAGCCTTTGGACTTATTGATTTTTCTTGCACGAGCAATCAAATAATGAGACCGATCTAACCCAAATACGTTGGAATACCCTCGTTTTGCCATTTCCAAGGCATGACGTCCCTGGCCGCAACATAAATCGAGAATCGCTGCTTCTTTGGGAAGCTCAAGGGCACTCTGGAAGAGGGTGACTTCCTTTTCTGTGAGGTCACTATCCTCTACTACATCTCCATCTGTACGTAAATAATTGGCGTTAAATAAATGCCGCCACCAATCGGCTTTTACATAACTTTCTAGATTTTCAACCGGACCCAAAACTTCAATTAATTTCTCGTTTCTGTTCTTAGCCATTGCCGGTTGATGTGCCTCGATATTATCGTTGTTTGGGAGTAGGAAAAGGTACTATATACGGTAAAAGAACAGCGAGAAAATTCGCGACGTCCATAACCTTCTTCCAAAACGGAGAAAAGTTTGGGTTTGAGTTCTGGAATAAATGGACCCATTATTGCAACGACTTAGAATGAATACCCGAAGCTCATGCCTAATTCGGGCCATCTCATAACTTTATGGGAGCTTAAGACCAAAGAGACGGGTCCAAGCGGAGTCCGAACACCAAATTCAAGTCCGAAACCAAAACTAGCCGGTTCTCGAAGTAAATCACCTATTTCAGCAGGAAGTTTGGTTTTTTCCTTGTCCACCAAAATGTCAAACGTTTTGCCGGAATTTGCTATCAATCGACCAAAAAAGTCCTGTCGAATTTCCCACTGGATACCTACAGCTCCCAAGTATGCCTTCCTTCCAAATCTTGCTTGCGCATCCAGACCATACAGAGGCAAAAAGACTCCAGGAAGAACGGATGTAGGTCGCGTACCCCCTAAGAACGTATGATAACTCAGTGGCAAAGCCTCTCCCGCACCATATCCCAAGGCAGTGCGAGCAAATAATGAAATTTTTCGATTTAAAGGAACGTACCCCTGAGCATCTAGCCGGAAATATTGAAACCTTTGTCCTCCGCTTGGCTCCACGGAAGTAATTGAAGGTTCAGAGCTAGATAGACCGACACCGCCACTCAAGGACAATTTCATTCCGACCTTGGGGAATGATCGGTTGTCGAATGTGTCTCTATCCATTGCAAACGAAACCGTTAAAACGGAATGGTCTTGATTTTGCCCTGGAAGAGGATCAATCGACTTTCCCGAAGTAGAAACGGAAGCGATTTCTCGCCGAATCCGAACTCTGTCTGCCTTCAACGTCAAACTCAACTTTGTCCCAGAAGACACTGCGTATCCGCCCAACAAATTTACGCTATACACATCCAAGCCAAGACTTAAAACTGGGACGGTAGGGTCAATATTTATTGATTCCGCATATAGTTTTGGGAGAAAAAACCGTATTGGAGCGCCAGCATAATCGACACCAAAACCCAATTGGAATCGACTATCTGAACCATTCGCCGTCAAATAAAGAGCGCGGAATTGACTTTGTTTTCCGACACTTATCCTGAATTCTGTTATGGATCCAAAATGTAATCGATTTCGAAGAGCCAAGGTCAACAAGATTTGGGTGGCGTTTTCGTAATCGTATCGGACTCCTAACCCTACGCGATCGGGTGTCTTGCGGGGCTCGGCCACAATAACCAAAGAAAACGTACTATCTGGAAGCGGCTCGACGTGATAAGTAACTAGGTCGAATAATCCTGTCTCATAGACTTCGGAGATTGCCGCACTGATTTCCAAGGGACCAAGGGTCGCGGGAAAGACGAAGCCTAATCGTTCTTCAACAAAGTCCAACGCCTGACCCGTGACGCCTTCAATGTTTAATCTGGAAATCAATTTCGACCTAGCCTCTGGAAGAGCTAGGGTGCGATACCTTCTTGCAATGCCAAGGGAATCCATCATGTGACGAATTTGAGGAAGCGCAGCATATGCAGCCGCTTCACCTCGCCGGACCCATTCCTCTGCCCTTGAAAAATCTGTAAACGTCAGTTTGGAAATATCCGGTTGAATCAGAATGTCGATAAGAGCGCGTTGCTCACGATCAGACCGGAAACCTTGAAAAGAAGCCGTATGCATCAGCACATCGATCAGTGTAAATTCGTCAAAATTTAAGCTATCAAGTTGCGTTCCGACGTCAATACCAATTAAAACGTCTGCTCCTAATTTTATGGCATCAACACCGGGTAGATTTCTAGAAAGGCCACCGTCTATATATTGTTTACCGTCAATTTCCACTGGTGCAAAAAGAGTCGGTATAGACAAACTGGCCCGAAGCGCGGTGGGGAGGGATACATTTTTGAGCGATACTGCCTCCCCCGTTCTCAAATCAGTGGCAACAACCGCCAAGGGGATGGGCAATAGAGAAAAGTCCTCTTCGTCCTGAAATGACCACGTCCAATTGCTGAGCTTGGCCATAATTTCCTGCCCAGAAATCACCCCACTTGGGATTTTGAACTCTGTGCCCTCGGTTGGCAAGGCTATCAACACACCCTGCCCGGACACACGGCTCATCAAATTCTGATCTCTAGCCTTAACCGCATTCCCAAGGCTTTTCTGCCAACTGGGATCATTGACAATGGCCTCAAGCTGCTCGGCGCTAAATCCTATAGCGTACAGCCCGCCTGCAATGGCACCCATACTTGCTCCCGCAATCACATCTATTGGGATACCTTCCGCTTCTAAGACCTTGAGAACGCCTACATGAGCTATTCCTTTTGCAGAACCACCACTCAAAACCAACCCTATTTTAGGGCGGGCTGGTAAAGGCACATTGACTTTTTGGGCGGCTGACGTCTCAATTCCAACCAAAAAACAAAACAATATGAGGAAGATTAGCCGCAATGGTTCTTTTTCAAAAAAATCTAGGTGCGTTTCAATGACTTGATGTTACAGAAACAGATGATCAGAAGTGTGGCTGATACGGATTGATTACGGATCTGTTATTGGTTCATTTCTAATTCATCTAGTCTACGTTTTAGGTTGATTAGCAACTCGGCCACATAACTTTCAGGAATCAACCGTTCGATTTTAACTTTGCTTCGGTTTAAATTCCCGGATGCGTCGTTTTTCAGTTTATGTTATCGAGCTAGATCAAAAGGTCCGTCAATCTAAAAGGTTTCGGGAGGCTAATCCGCTACTAAATCCTTTAAAAGCATGCTTTTATGTAGGAAGTACCTTTCGGACTCCCGACGAACGATTTGATCAACATAAAAAGGGATACAAATCAAACCGATATGCGCAAAAGTTCGGCCTCTGTCTTCGACCTGACGTCTTTGATGCTTACAACCCCATACCATCGCGGAAAGACGCAGAGGAACTGGAAGTTTATTTAGCAGGACGGCTCCGCAGCAAGGGACATGGAGTTTGGCAAGGTTAGCCTGTGGCGTTTTTCAGGGCATTATGGCCGGTGGAACGCCGGACACAAATTAGGGTATGTCTAACATCACCTGACCTAATTTCACTACTGACATGAAGATGCTAAAATTCGCTGCTGTCCTCGTCCTCCTCGGCTTGGTCACATTTGGTTTTCTAAACATTAACACCGGCGACGATCCACCAAAAGTGGGCGATCCTGCACCACCTTTCAAGTTGGTTTCGAATGAAGGGGTCGAGGTCGATCTCTCAGATCATTTAGGACAATGGGTCGTGCTCTACTTTTACCCACGAGATTTTACGTCAGGGTGCACGATAGAAGCGCACAATTTCCAGCGTGATCAAGAGCTGTATCACGAAAAAAATGCCATCATCTTCGGTGTAAGCGTCGATAGCGCTGAGTCGCATGCTGAATTTTGTGCAAAAGAAGGCTTAGAATTTAAGCTCTTGGCAGATGTTGGAGGAAGCGTTTCGTCTTCCTATGGATCCATTCGCGGAGCTGGTGATGCTGTCATTTCTGCCAGAAACACGTTTATCATCGATCCAGAAGGAAAGATTGCCCAGGTGTTTATGGGAGTAAAGCCGAATCCACATTCAGCTGAAGTATTGGCCGCTCTGACCGAGCTTCAGAAGGGATAGCCGATAAGGGCAGCTCCAAACGTAACCGCCCAAACTGACTGAATTGCCCTCATCACGGAAATGCGAGGCGAAGTGGCACTGGCTCAAAAAGGCTCTGATACGTTTGCCAAAGCAGATTGGGGGAGCCCGTTATTTGAAGGGTCGGAACCGTCTTCTGGTCAATTGTACATGATTGGGTCGATGTACGTAAAGAGCGGACTTTTAGCTGATGCAATCAATACGTTCAAGCACTGTATCGGTTGCCCGATACACGATGCCCATGCCACCCTGCCCGAGTTCCGACTCAATTTTGTAATGTGAAATAGTCTGACCGACCACGAGATCTCTCCGTTTAGCCCGTTAGGTCAACAATTTAAACTATTTTCGAGAACAAAAGGTATGGTAGAGGAGCCTTTCCTCATAACAGGGGTTGGCTCGTCTAAAGAAACGAACTAATTTGGCGGGGGTTCGCGCCAGATTTTAGACGCCCATCACGTATTGTTTGCCTGTGATCATCCCTACATCTGAAACCTACCGGCCTTCCTTTTTCCTCAGGCCGAAGCACTTTCACACGATTTACGCCAGTAAACTTAGAAAAGTGAACGGTCCTATTTACACCCGGGAACGTCTTGAAACCCCAGATGCCGATTTCATGGATCTAGACTGGTCACGTCAGGGGAACGACCGCGTTGTTGTACTCATGCACGGCTTAGAAGGCTCAAGCGGCCGCCCATACATCCGAGGATTTACCAACGTTCTAAACAGCCAGGGCTGGGATGCCGTCGCCATAAATTTCAGGAGCTGTTCCGGCGAAATGAACCGGCAGCCGTATTCCTACCACAGCGGTGTGTCCCATGACTTAGCGACTGTTTTGGTCCATATTCAGGACCAATACCCTACTATCGCGGCGATAGGGTTCAGTCTGGGCGGAAACGTGTTGCTCAAATACTTGGGAGAGGCCAAAAGCGAAACTCCACTCCGCGCGGCGGTCGCTTTTTCGGTTCCCTGCGATCTCAGAGGTAGCTCTATAAAGCTAATGGACCGGACCAATAAGCTATATATGTGGAATTTTCTAAGGTTGTTGAGGGAGAAAGTAATAATAAAAGCCGCCATGTTTCCTGGCCTAATCAGTGCGGAAGGCTTCAATCAGATTTCGTCTTTTCAAGAATTTGATGACCGATACACAGCGCCGCTAAACGGATTTAAGGACGCAGATGACTACTGGTCCACGTGTAGCTCCAAAGGTTTCATTCCCGACATTCAGATTCCAACTCTGTTGGTCAATGCAAAAGATGATCCCTTCTTGTCCGACAGTTGTTATCCCATTGAACAAACTCGCTCCAATCCTCATGTTACTTTAGAAATCCCTCGTTTTGGAGGGCACGTAGCCTTCCATCAAAAAGGATTGTATTGGTCTGAAGAACGCACGATGCACTTCCTTCGAGAAATTATTTAGAGAAGAACCCGAGGGCCGCCAGGTCACCGGCCAAAGGTGCCCTGCATCACATTCCAAACTGCTGGATCTTCTGCGCCTAAAACCCAGATGGAAACGCCGCGGAGTCCGGGGTACGCGTTATACAATTCCAGTTTGGCCGTCATCGACTGTGCATAGTCAAGCATTTCTTTCATCCAAGGTAGCCCAGCAATGGGCCCTGGAGCCGTCGGCCCCCCGTGTTGGGCATATGTCATTAAAGAAATGAAATCTCAGCCTCTGCGAGCGCAACCATGTCGAAATTGCCTCGCCAATTGTCCTGCATATAGCGCGAAAAACCCTTCTCTTCTGCCTGATTATTCGTTGGAACGACGGCGACCGAAGCAGTCATCCCAACTTCGTGAAGAGCCGCTGCAGCCTCCTGGAAAAACACGGTGAAGGCCTCTTTTTGATTCAAATGGACATTTTCAAAATCAAATTGCCAGCCCCAAAATCCGTTCTCAACGCCTTCTTGTACCATAAAGTCTATGGTGCGGGCTCGGGCTGTGGCATTGTTTAGTAGGCCACGAATCTGGGCTTGGTTGAATCCCGGATTCATGATGAGCGGCATAAGAAACGTGTGCGTCTCTTTTGCTTCGCGCAATAGTTTTTCAGGTACGCCGCCTGAGACCACACCTAACGAATCGACGCTGTAGGATTGCGGCGCAATAACGTCGATTTGATGGGCGTATTCAAGAAACTCGTTCGCGCCGCGACCAACGCCGCCGCCGCCATAAACAATGACTTCCTGGGCCCTGACAACTTCAGGTGCCATCATCATCAACAACAACAAAACAAGGACTAATGATCGATTGATGGAGAGCATAATGTGATGAAGTGAAGTGGACCTACCCAAATATGAATCGAAGTGCAAAAAAGAATATCGCGGCAAGGCATCCAGCAATTGGCAAAGTGATAATCCAAGACATTATAATCTTTCTAATCATCCCCAAATCTAATGCTCCAATTCCACGAGCGAGTCCAACTCCCATGACAGCGCCCACCAAAATGTGCGTTGTGGAAACGGGAAGCCCGGTTCCAGATGCCAATACGACAGTAGAAGCTGCTGCCAACTCTGCGCAGAAACCACGAGTAGGCGTGAGCTCAGTTATTCTAGTTCCAATCGTTTTCATTACGCGATAGCCCATCGTAGCCAGGCCGGCTACAATTCCAACACCACCAACAAGCAACACCCAGATGGGCAGGCTAGATTTTTGAAGAATTTCGCCTCCCGAGCCAACAATGCTTACTACGGCTGCCAATGGCCCAATTCCGTTAGCAACATCGTTTGAACCATGTGCAAAGGCCATGGCACATGCAGTGAAGATCATCATTGGAGCAAAAACTTTTTCCACGCTTGAAAAACGCTGGTCTTTCTCGGCTTCAAGATCCCTCTTTGCTCGCCGCAACAAATATCCGCCGGACAGTGCGATAAGTATCCCCAATCCAATGGAAAGGAATACGCTGTTCGTTGTGCTGATATCAATTTCTAAGTGACTAAGGCCCTTTGTAAGCGTCACTAACGAGATCACAAAACCGACAACAAATATGTAGTATGGGCCCCACTTTCGGGCTGCGTTAAAAGGATCTTCCTGATTCAGGATTAGGGCCCGAACTGAGTGCATCAGGGCAAAAGCTAGAATCCCGCCTACTAGCGGAGATACAATCCAACTGGCGACAATGGAACCAACTTGTCCCCAATTGACACTTTCTGGTCCAATCCCAACTAGTCCAAATCCGACCAATGCAC
>ERZ889078.2810-NODE-2810-length-12087-cov-7.076795_pt1 | contig 12087 bp, 11 predicted proteins | sample MGYA00521266_ERZ889078 | MGnify/ENA primary metagenome ERZ889078 (study PRJEB32303, sample SAMEA104408618) | aquatic metagenome | biome: Brackish water; feature: Pelagic; material: water | place: Baltic Sea | collected 2014-06-16T06:34:00 | depth 76,534 m ... | reverse complement strand
TAATGAAGAAGACAAACTAACGCCTGAAATCATTTCGATTACACCAGAAGATGGTGCCACGGAAGTTGCCAAAACGGTGTCAATCCAAGTTGAATTCGATGAACCAATGGATACGGGATCATGCGAATCACGATTCGGTTTAATAATGGGTGAACAAACAGTAATACCGGTCAATATGATGGGTGATCTACCCGGAGAATTTGAGTGGAACGATGATCACACAAATATGATGTTCACTTCCGATTCTTTGCTGATGGATTCCACAATGTATTCTATTTGTTTAGAAGAAGGTATGGAAATGCACGATCATGGAGGAGACAGTATGATGTCAGATGGCATGATGGGACATGGAACACAAACATCAAATGGTATTATTTCATATTTCACAACACATTAACAAGAAAACCAAAATCTATAGATTGAATCGAAAATGATGGTTTTAGATCAAATTAAACATAGCGTAATATGGAATGGGGAAAATTCTCACGTGAATCAACCATCTCCAAACATCTTACGCTACTTAAATAATAAAATTAAGGATATATCATGAATAAACTCATTTTAGTGATAGGAGTAATTCTATCAGGTACATTGATGGCGTGTGATTGTTGTAAAAGCAATAATGCGGATCAAACCACAACAACTGGGCAATCTGAAACAATGACGGAAAAAGGTCATGACATGATGGATAAAATGGAACACATGGAAATGGATACTACCGTTGTTTATTATACTTGTCCTATGAAATCCCACAAACATATTCATAGCAGTGAACCTGGAAAATGTACAAAATGTGGAATGACATTGGTTAAGGCTGAAATCACTACGGATAAAGAGGCTGAGTTTTATGGTTGTCCCATGGAGTCACATTCCCATGTTAGAAGTGCTGAAGCAGGAGCATGTACTGAATGCGGAATGAAACTGATGCCGATGAAGCTAAATAAAAAATAGACTTCTAATAGAGCATTGTAGAAAATTTTGGTATCTGCAATGCTCTATATTTTTCATTTAATTTGCGCGAAAATACCAATAATTAAACTATTGATCTCTGATTTGATTTCATGTAAAATAAACCGACCAGTCAGTCTAGTTTATGAACGAATCAAAACAAGATATCAAAAAAACACAGATTTTAGACGCTGCGCTCAAGGTCATTGTTGATAAGGGTTTTGACCAGAGCCGCATGGATGATATCGTCGCCGAATCCGGTATGAGTAAAGGATCCATTTACTGGTACTACAAATCAAAAAAGGATGTTTACCTTTCTCTGGTCAATCACTGGGTTATCGAATATAGCGCGCCATTAAATCATATTGTTGAAGAAGACTTGCCAGCCTCCCAACAATTGCATTCTCTATTTCAGTTTTTTGTTGATCAGTATGAATCAGATTCGGCTGTCTTTAAAGCCATGGTTGAGTTTTGGGCTTTATCAGGCAGGGATGATGACTTTCATCAAAAAGTTCAGAAAGTATATTCTGAATTCGTCCATATCATCGAAACCATCCTTCTGCATGGGAAATCCAATGGTGAATTCTTTATCGAGGATACTCAAACTGCTGCCTTATCCATTATGATCAACATAGAGGGAATTATTTGGTTTACCCTTTTTGACGCCAATAATATATCTGTCCGGAGCTACATGGAAACTATTTACCAGTTTATTGAAGCCGGATTAACAACACCTAACAAGGAATTATCATGAGTGAATCCATACCAAAAACCGGGGGACGTTTTTTAGTAGAGCCGTTTGGAGCTACGCCTGCGTTTTCTCGTGAACAATTTTCCGAAGATCACCGTGACATTGAATCCATGGTAAAAGAATTTGCGAAAGAACGAATTCGTAAGAACATGGATAACATCGAAAAATTTGATAAAGACCTGAGCCTGAGCCTTATAAAAGAAATGGGTGAACTGGGCTTACTTGGTGTCGATGTGCCAGAACAATATGGTGGCATGGAATTGGATAAAATCACCACTGCCATTGTGGCTGAAGCAATGTCAGCCGGATTTAGTGCCTCCTTTACCACCACCTGGTCGGTTCAAACAGGGATTGGATGTTTGCCAATCGTCTGGTTTGGTACTCCTGAGCAAAAAGAAAAATATTTACCAAAACTGGTATCTGGTGAATGGATCGGCGCCTATGGGCTAACAGAACCATCTTCTGGCTCAGACGCAACTAACGCCAAAACAAAAGCAATTTTATCAGAAGACGGAAAGCACTATATACTTAATGGAGAAAAACAGTTTATTACCAATGGTGATTGGGCCGACGTTTACATCATTTTTGCCCAGGTGGATGGCTCCAAATTCAGTGCCTTCATTGTTGACCGGGATACGCCCGGTTTTACTATTGGACCCGAAGAAAAGAAAATGGGTATCAAAGGATCGTCCACAACTTCCTTAAAATTCACAGATGCCAAAGTACCGGCTGAAAACCTTCTTTATGAAATTGGTAAAGGTGCAGCCATTGCATTTAATGTATTAAATATGGGTCGCTTCAAACTTGCTGCCTCAGGATTGGGTGGCTCAAAAGAGATACTCACCGAAGCAGTAAATTATGCTTTATCACGGAAACAATTCGGTCAATCCATTTCCAATTTTGATGTCATTCGCGGCAAGATTGCAGACATGGCGGTTCGTATTTACGCTGCTGATAGTATGATTTATCGCACAATCGGTCACATCCAGGAAGCCATCGATGAATTGGATCACACTGCTGATGATTATTATTTGCAAATGGGTAAAGCCATGGAGCAATATGCCATTGAAGCGTCTATGGCGAAAGTTTATGGCAGTGAAACACTTGGTTTGATCGCAGATCATGGTATCCAAATTTTTGGTGGGTATGGATTCATCGAAGAATATCCAATGGCAAAAGCGTATCGTGACACTCGCATTGATCGTATCTGGGAAGGATCAAATGAAATCAACCGCCAGATTATTTCCGGTTATATGCTTAAAAAAGCACTCACTGAGGAATTGCCAATTCGCGATGCTATTCGCGGTATCAATACATTCATGGAGAATGGAAAACTGGAAAATATCCCTGAAGCATTGAAACATGAAGTGGATGCAGTTGAAACAGGAAAACGCCTCACCCTCTACCTTTTTCATGAAGCCATGTGCGAATTTGGTCAGGATTTACGCCACGAGCAGCAGTTAACGGAAATTCTTGCCAATATGTTTACGGATATTTATACCAGTGAAAGCGTTCTGGCACGAGTAAATCATCTTTTGGAAAAAGGTGCTTCTGATTCAACGATTCTTGCCATTGCAAAAGTACAAACCGCAGAATCCAGCATTCGACTACTAAATACAGCACTCACAGGATTTAATGGTATTTATCATGGTCATTTACCAGAAAGTATCATTGATTTTCTGAGGTCATTCCAGGCGCGAATGCTACCACGAACCGATATCATCGGACTGAAAAGACATATTTCTGAAGCTGTCTATCATCAAAAAGCTTATCCCTATTAACCTAAACCGGAGTCAATCATGGGAAAAAATATTGCAGTAATTATCGATGCCGTTCGTTCACCGATCGGAGTTAAAAATGGTCAACTAATCGGTATTCGTCCTGATGATCTTACCGCTCAAGTCGTGAAAGGTTTGTTGGCGAGACATGAAAATTTCAACTCAGATGATGTTGAAGATTTGGTCCTTGGATGCGCCTTTCCTGAAGGTCCCCAGGGGATGCTCATGGCGCGATCGGTTGGCGCACTTGCAGGTTTGCCAATCACAACGGCTGGTAAAGTGGTGAATCGTTTTTGTGGTTCTTCCATGGATGCTGTTCATCAAATCTCCACCGCCATTGAATCCGGTGATATGGAAGTTGGTATCGCTGCGGGAGTTGAAGATATGTTTTCTGTTCCCATGGGTGGTTTTACCCCTGATTTTCATCCCGAATTAGCTGAACAGGAATTTTACATTGGGATGGGCGAAACGGCAGAAATTTTGGCCAAGGAAGGTAATATTTCCCGCGAAGATCAAGATGCTTTTGCCATTCAATCCCATAAAAAAGCTTTAGCAGCCTATGAGGCTGGAAATTATAATAATGAGCTGATTGCCATCGATGTTTACGGTGAAGCGACGGTTGAACGCGACGAAGGTCCACGTGAACCTGATGTGGAGAAAATCAAAAGTTTAAAACCAGCCTTTATGGAAGGTGGATCAATTACTGCCGCCACGAGCTCTCCCATTTCAGTTGGAGCTGCAGCAATTTTAATCACTAGTAAAGAATATGCGGAAAAGCATGGTCTTCCAATTCGCGCTGAAATCGTATCCCGGGCAGTTGCTGGAGTTGATTGGACGCGCATGGGAATGGGTCCCCTCCCTGCCACGGAAAAAGTTTTGAAAAAAGCCGGACTCACTATGGATGACGTTGAAACCATTGAATTAAATGAAGCATTTGGTGCCCAATCTCTTTATGTCATTAGAGAAGGCGGTTGGGATGAGAGCAAAATAAATTTGAATGGTGGCGCTATCGCTCTTGGACATCCGCTGGGCTGCTCAGGTGCACGCATTTTGACAACATTGATCAACGTAATGGAACAGCAAGATACTCATGTTGGACTTGCAACCATGTGTATTGGAACAGGGCAAGGAATTGCTACGATTATTAAAAGATAACGGAAATTTCAAGTTTCAAGGTTCAAGGTTTAGGGTTCAAGGAGTAGAGTATGGCATTTCACTTAAAACTTAAAACTTCACCCTTAAAACTTAAAACTTTACCCTTAAAACTTATTTTTGGGAGATTTTAAGTGAATTATGAGATTACTAATGTTCGAAATAGTTGGGAGATTCGTGAGCCTTCAGGTTCATACAAAGTTGAATTACTAGAGCGAACATTTGAATTTTCTGTAATGATATTATCACAATTAAATAATTTCCCTAATTCGAAAGAAGCAGATGTTATCAGGTATCAGATTGCAAAATCATCCACCTCAGTTGGCGCGAATTACGAAGAGGCTCAGGGTGCAAGTTCAAAGCGAGATTTTTATAATAAAATCAAAATAGTGTATCGTGAATTGCGTGAAACTAATTACTGGTTGCGCATTATTGATCGTATGGAATGGATTGATAAGAATAGTATTACACCAGTATTCAATGAAAGTACCGAGTTATTAAAAATATTTGGAAAAATCCGTCAAACATTGCGGTTCCAGGTAGAAAAATGAATTCACCCTTGAAACTTAAAACTTCACCCTTAAAAAGTATTTTTCAATTCATACCTAAGTATTTCAAAGATCCCTTAAGCGGACTCACACATTTTATTGGATTCGTTCTCGCCATTGTTGCATTAATCGTATTGGTCACTCTTGGCATTAAAATAGAAAGTGTGTGGCACATTGTGTCCTATTCCATTTTCGGAGCCGGATTAATCCTACTATACCTTGCCAGCACATTGTATCATTGGATTCCTGTTAAAGGAAAAGCTGAACGGGTTCTGAGAAAAATCGATCACATCATGATATTCGTTTTGATTGCTGCATCCTATACACCTGTTTGTCTCATTCCTTTGCGTGGTGCCTGGGGTTGGTCGATGTTTGGAGTTGTATGGGGAATTACTGCCGTAGGGATATTGATCAAAATCTTCTATATCCACGCTCCGGATTGGCTGGCAGCTGCCATCTATGTGGGTATGGGCTGGTTAGCCTTGATTGCCATATATCCAATGGTCACTACGCTTCAGCCACAGGCAATATTCTGGTTATTTGCAGGTGGAGTTTTTTACACAGTAGGTGCGGTCGTTTTTGCACTGGATTGGCCAAAATTATGGCCAAAAGTTTTTGGCGCTCATGAGCTCTTCCACATTTTTGTACTATTGGGAAGCGCATCACATTTTTGGCTCATGTATCGATTCATTTCGGAATTTGTTTAAAATGAAAAATAAGAATATGTCACAAAATTTAAGGATTAAGATTCCAAATTTGAATCTTCTCCTTAAATCCAATTCCTTAAACCTTATAACGTCCTCGAGGTATCATTATGACTCAAAAAATTGAAAAAGTTGCAGTATTAGGCGCCGGAGTAATGGGTGCGCAAATTGCTGGACATCTAGCCAATACCGGAATCCCATCATACCTTTTTGATATTAATCAGGAATTAGCGGTTAAAGGAATTGAAGTTCTAGGAAAATTGAACCCCGCACCTTTATATAATCCAAAAAATTCCCAACTTATTACACCGTGCAATTATGATGATCACTTAGAAAAAATTAAAGAAGTCGATTGGGTAATTGAAGCGGTAGCTGAAAGGTTAGACATCAAACGGATAGTATTTGATAAGATCAGCCCCTATTTCAATGATCATGTCATTATTACCTCTAATACATCCGGATTACCTCTAGCAGATTTAGCTGCCGCTTTTTCTGAAGATGTCCAAAAACGTTTCATGATTACTCACTTCTTTAATCCTCCCCGATATATGCGCCTACTCGAATTGGTTAAAGGTGAAAAAACTGACGATGATATTTACGACTCTATCGCGGCTTTTGGCAGGGATGTCCTGGGTAAAGGAATCGTCCATGCCAAGGATACTCCGAATTTTATAGGAAATCGTATCGGTGGATATGGACTCATGATTACTATGCAAACTGCCATTGATATGGGGCTTACCATTGAGGAAGTAGATAAACTTACTGGAACTATTTCAGGTCGAATGAAAAGTGCCACTTTCCGTACGGCAGATGTTGTTGGTCTGGACACATTAGTTCACGTTTCCAATACTAGTTATGAACATGGCGAAAATGACGAAGAACGTGATATTTTTCAAACGCCTGCAGTTTTACAGGGATTACTGGATAAAGGACGACTTGGTGCAAAAACAAAAGCCGGGTTCTATTCAAAGGTAGGTAAAGACATACTTTCTCTGGATTTTGCAACGGGTGAATATTCTCCTCAAAAGCCCGTTCGATTTGATGCTTTTCGATTAGCAAAGGATCACCAGAAAACAGGTGATAAAATTTGCGCTTTAGCATATAGCGATGATAAAGGTGGAAAATTCTTTTGGGAAATCCTTGCTAGAACGCTCATTTATTCAGCGAATCGAATTCCTGAAATCAGTGATGATATTGTCAATGTTGATAATGCACTCAAATGGGGATTTGGTTGGGAAATGGGTCCATTTGAAACGTGGGATGCCATCGGTTTGGAACGTTCTATTACTCGTATGCAGGGAGAAAATAAAAAGGTTCCAGAATGGATATTAACCATGGTGAAAAATGGTTTTACTCATTTTTATGAAATTAAAGACGGTGCTCTAACCTATTATGATAAAGCATCTGAAACCATGGTTGCACAAGAACCGGAATATCAAACGCTGCACTTGTCACATTTAAAGTCTAAAGGAAATCTGGTTCAGCGAGATTGGAGTGCAAGTTTGGTTGATCTTGGTGATGGTGTTCTAAATGTTGAATTCCATTCTGTATTGCAATCTGTATTGAATCCTATTGACGGGTCAATCATTGATATGCTAAACAAAGGTTTAGATTTACTTGATGAAGGTCAATTCACGTCCATGGTAATAGGTCATGAGGGACAAAATTTCTGTGCTGGAGCCAATTTGGCGGGAATTTTGAATTTCTGTGAAAAAGGTGATTATGATTCGCTCGAACAAACCGTAAAAGCATTCCAGGATTTATCACAGCGCATACGATTTAGTAAGGCGCCTGTGGTAGCTGCACCATTCCATCTTACACTTGGTGGCGGATTTGAATTTATTGGTCCAGCAGCCCATCGTGTCGCTGCAGCAGAACTATATATTGGTGCTGTTGAAGTAGGTGTGGGACTCATCCCTGGGGCTGGAGGTAATTTGCGTTTATTGTTAAATCTAATGGCAAATAAAGGAAAATCCGGCGCTTTGAATGTATTTCCCATTGCGCAACAAGCGTTTGAAACAATTGGATTCGCAAAAATTGCGACTAGTGCCAACCATGCTCAATCCACAGGATACTTATTAAAGACTGATACGATTGTCATGAATCGTGATCAATTGCTATGGACGGCGAAACAAAAAGCCATGGAATTATCAGATGGATATACTCCACCCTTATATCGCGATGATCTCAAGCTGCCTGGTACGGGTGGTCGAACCGCAATGGTTATGGCATTAAAAGGCTTTAAAGCCCAAGGTAAAATTTCAGAGCACGATGAAAAAATAGGAAAAAAATTAGCCTATGTATTAACTGGTGGCGATAAAGCTGGATTAACTAAAAAAGTTGATGAACAATATTTGCTAGACATTGAACGAGAGGCGTTTGTGTCATTGGCCGGAGAACCCCTAACCCATGATCGCATTGCATATATGCTAAAAAGAGGAAAACCACTTCGCAATTAAGTATTACAGTATTATTAGAATAGAATAACCACCAGATTTGTATTTTATCAATTTGGGTGGTTATTTTTTATCTATAAGGAAATGTATACTTTCCAATGTTAATAATACAGTTTATAATATAATAAGACCGATTTATCTTGTATTGTATAATTACTATCTGTTAATTTTTACACGAAAGTTTAATCTCATGAGAAACTGTTTACATTACACAAAAAAATATTAACCCAAACAATGGAGGTTGTTAATGAGCTCATTTAAACAAATTAAACTGAATCCGGTTTTTCTTATAATAATTGCTTTATTATTATTTGCAGTCGGTTGTGAAGGTCCTGCCGGACCAGACGGTATTGATGGTATTGATGGTACAGATATTACTGGGTCAGAATGTCTGGTTTGCCACAATGACGATGTGTTACTTGAAAAAAGATTTGAATTAAATCAACATCTTCATGCTACATTTCCAAATTCTTTAAGCCGTGGAACCAGCTCAGGTTGCGGACGCTGTCATTCACATGAAAGTTTCTTAACTTACGTAGAAACTGGGGAAACAGCTACTTTGCCATCAGTTACTGCATTGACGTGTAAATCATGTCATACATTGCACTCAACTACTGAGGCAGATAGTTTCTCCTTTGATTTGCGGGCGACTGCTGCAGTTGAATATTTGACGGGTAACACTGAAACATTTGGCGATGGTGCAGCATCAAATACCTGTATCGTATGTCACTCACCGCGCAGAGACTACATGGCATATGATGATACTGAATCTGGAACTGATTCAGTCATTGTAACCAGCTCCCACGCTGGTCCTCACTATGGTATGACTGGTTCACTAATTTTTGGTGTTGGTGCCGATGATAGAAATGGTACAATCGCATTAGATCAAGGACCGGGAACCCATGCTTCAGAAGGTTGTGTAACTTGTCATATGGGTGAAAATAGAAATCATATGTTCACACCAGAAGTAGACAATTGTACTTCTTGTCATGCCGGTGTAGATGATATGGATATCAACGGCGCTGAAACAGCAATTCATGAAGCTGTTCACGCTATAGAACTTGTTCTTGCTACCCGAGGTGCTTTAGAAGTGGATGAAGACGACGGTTCTTTTGGAATAGCACTTCCTGACTCCGTTTGGGATGCAACAAATGAGGAATGGGATCCTGCAATTCTCTTATCTGGTGTAGAATACTCTGCATTCTGGAACTACTTAATGCTACACAGCGATGGTGGTTATGCTTTTCATAATCCACCTTTCGTAAAGGCAGTAATTAATAATATGGAAGAAAACCTGGGAATGACTCTTACTACCTGGGAATAATAGATATATTATTTTCTTTCTCTTAAAAGGGGAATCCATTGGGTTCCCCTTTTTTTTCGATCAATCGAATTGATAACAAAGTAAAATAGATATCAAATAATTCAATTTACGTCCCCAATTTTAGGTTCAGTAATATGCAACTTGAACAAATATACCGGGATGTTTCGCACATTATTACACGTCATTGATTCATGGGATGTTCTCCTCTTCTTTACCATATCGCATAGATTTGAAAAGAACAAATTCCTACATCAACTATTTTACGGGATGTCAATATCCGGGGATGGATTATTCTTTGGTTCAATCGCAATTTTTATTATTTACATATCCCCAGATTGGGGAAAGGATTTCATTAATATTTCTGTTCTAGCTCTCTTTATTCAATTTCCTATATACTACATTCTGAAAAACACGGTAAAACGTCAACGTCCTTTTGCTGCATTTTCCTTTGTCTCCCCCATTATAATACCACCTGATAAATACAGTTTCCCATCCGGGCATACTTCTACTGCATTTTTACTCGCTACAATCCTTTCATTTTTTCTCCCAATTCTACAGTGGCCCTTATATATTTGGTCAACATTGGTTGGAATATCACGGATTTATCTTGGTTTGCATTATCCAATAGACATTATCGCCGGAATAATCCTGGGTATTGGATCTGCGTATCTTAGTTTTAATATAATTCTTGGGATTTAGCCCTCTTTTAAGCTCGAATCTCTTCCTTCATATATCTATATAACTGTAAATTCGGACAAGGTGGTCCTCTTTTAATTTAAGTAAATGTATCACCTGTTTTTAAAACACAATTTTCAGGAATTTTATCATGAATACAATGCAACAGCTCCCCATCTCGAATCGATGGTTTGTCGTATTCGGAGCTATCATTATTCAATTATGTCTTGGTGCTATTTATGCGTGGTCAGTATTTACTCCATCATTGGTAGAAGCTGGATGGTCAAAAGCACAAACTCAGGGCGTATTTAGTGTCGGACTACTTTTCTTTGCACTCGTTATGGTTTTGGCTGGCCGGATATTGCCAATCTTGGGTCCCAAACGGGTCGCCTTTTTTGGTGCAATCGTTTTAGGTCTTGGTTATTTAGGTGCTGGTGTATTTGGCGGTGACAGTTTTCTTCTCCTGCTTTTTTTCATTGGAATGGTCGGTGGATCAGGCATCGGATTAGCCTATGTTGTACCCATTGCGGTTGGAATGCGTTGGTTCCCAGATAAGAAAGGACTCATCACCGGTTTGGCTGTAGCCGGATTTGGCTTTGGTGCAACACTCTGGGTTAAACTTGCTGGATCATGGGGAAGTTTAATTGCGACCTATGGTTTAAATACAACATTTGCCATCTATGGTATCATCTTTTTTATTGCAATATCCATTGGAAGTATTTGGATGCTTTTTCCACCGGAAGGTTGGAAACCGGAAGGATACACCCCGCCTACTACTCGTGCCGATCAATCTGAAAAAGCAGAAGATTACAGTAGTAAAGAAATGCTGAAAACTCCCCAATTCTATTTTCTGTTCATAACCTTTGCTTTTGGTGCCAGTGCCGGACTTATGAGTATTGGTCTTATGAAATTATTCCCCATGACAGCCCTTACTGCCAATGGATTGTCCACAGCGCAAGCGAGCGCAATTGCTGGTACGGCCATGGCAATCTTCTTCAGTTTAGCCAATGGAATCGGTCGAATTGTTTGGGGTGCAATTAGTGATAAACTTGGTAGGAAAAAATCCATTACTATCATGATGCTTACTCAAGGGGTTTTTGTTATTGCATTCCAATGGATGGCAGGTACGCCTATGCTTCTTTATCTTGGAGCCACACTCATTGGATTCAACTTCGGTGGCAATTTCGCTCTCTTCCCTACCATGACAGCCGATACCTGGGGTACGCGCTATGTTGGGCAAAACTATGGATGGGTATTTCTGGCTTACGGATTTGGCGGAATATTAGGTCCAATTATGGGTGGATATTTAGGTGATATGGGGAATTTCCCATTAGCATTCACGATTTGTGGTGTACTCTGCCTAATTGCAGCAGGAATTATATTCAGTTTTAAACCACCCCAACACGCTAAAACATAAATGGTTTATATCTGCGCGGAAGTTACGCCAAGACACATAAATCCAAACTTCCGCGCAGATTCCAGATTCCTATGGGAACTGTAGGATTAACAAATCTTCACATGATTTAAGTCGAATAATTACTTAACATAACAATAATTATTAATACCGGAAATCCAGTTGTAACTTCGCGCCCGGTAACCATCCTCAGGTTAATCATTACCTGAAAGAAAAGCACTCCATAAACGATTCCTTTTCATATAATAATTGTTACCTAGGCAGCATTCAATACTTGTATAAAGATATACTTGGGTTAACATTACCCTTAGGCAGTTATGTTTTATACGAATTAGAA
>ERZ889078.2809-NODE-2809-length-12092-cov-12.039212_pt1 | contig 12092 bp, 7 predicted proteins | sample MGYA00521266_ERZ889078 | MGnify/ENA primary metagenome ERZ889078 (study PRJEB32303, sample SAMEA104408618) | aquatic metagenome | biome: Brackish water; feature: Pelagic; material: water | place: Baltic Sea | collected 2014-06-16T06:34:00 | depth 76,534 m ... | reverse complement strand
GGAGAACAGTTTGGGGTGGAAGTGGTTGCCGGCATTGAGTTGAGCGTCATTCATGGCGAAGACAGCCTTCATCTGCTGGGCTACTGGCCTGATCCGGAATATCCGCAGTTCAAGCAGGCCCTGCAACGAATCCAGGGGGCTCGTGATGAGCGGAATCAGAAAATCATAGATAATCTGGCAGGCCTTGATATTCCGGTCTCTTTCTCTGAGTTGCAGGCCCTGGCCGGGCCAGGCGAGACCGGCCGTCCGCATATCGCCCGCCTGCTCATGAATAAAGGGGTGGTTCACTCCATTGATGAGGCCTTTATTCGTTTTCTGCGTCGGGGCTGTCCGGCCTATGTCTCCCGTTTTGCCTTTGATGCCTGTGAGGCGGTAAGTCTGGTCAAGGCGGCCGGTGGCCTGGCCGTTCTGGCCCATCCCCTGTCTGTTCAGCGGGACCCAGAGTCCTTGCGGCCGCTCCTGGACAGTTTGGTTGCGGTTGGCCTGGACGGGCTTGAGGCCTATTATCCGACCCATTCCAAATCAGTGATCCGCCATTTAAATGTCCTGGCCGATCAATATGGCCTGCTGGTGACCGGTGGCAGTGATTACCATGGAGATGTGCGACCCAATACTGCTCTTGCCGGTGGAAAAAAACTTTTTGTCCCCGGGCAATTGCTTGATACAATGAAAGAACGTTGGGCCAAAGGTGCTCAAATCTGTCCCTGAGTTTTTTGAAAAACTAACCTGAACGTAACTATTCACCGTAATGCTGGAAAGCAGCTAAAACAACCGAAGTGTAACTGTTCAGCGGTGCGCCAGGTTCGCCCATTTTGGACTTTGAAGCATACTTGTGTATGTGAGAAGGTCAAAATGGGCGAAGATGGGGTGCCGCTGAACAGTTACACCTGAACAAGGAAATATCCATGAGTTATTCAATTCTGGTGGTCGATGACGAGCCCAATTACCTGGTGGTCCTCTCTGAACTGTTGCGTGATGAAAGCTTCGAGGTCTTTACGGCGCCGAGTGGCGCTGAGGGTCTGGCCGTGGTGCGTGAGGTGGATCTGGACATGGTGGTCACCGACATGCAGATGCCGGGCATGGACGGTCTTGCCTTTCTTGAGTTGATCAAGGAGATCAACAGCGATCTGCCGGTGATCGTTATCACTGCGTATGCCGAGGTAGAAAAGGCGGTGGCGGCCATGCAGGCCGGGGCCTTTAATTATCTGGCCAAGCCCTTTTCCAACGATGAACTGTTGGTCAATATCAATAAGGCGGTTCATCATTACTCACTCATTCGGGAAAATGTCCGTCTTCGTCAGGAGATGCTGGTTCGGACCGGTTTTGGCGGCATGGTGGGCAAGAATCGGAAGATGCTCCAGGTGTACGAACTGATCGAAAAAGTGGCGCCGACCCCCTCTTCGGTCTTGATCACCGGAGAGAGCGGGACGGGCAAGGAGTTGGTTGCCAAGGCCGTTCATCTTCACAGTCAGCGGCACAGCCAGCCGTTTATCACGGTCAACTGTGCGGCTCTGGCTGAGAATCTTCTGGAGAGCGAACTCTTTGGTCATGAAAAAGGGGCCTTTACCGGAGCGGTGGCCATGCGCAAGGGTCGGTTCGAACTGGCCGACGGGGGCACCCTGTTTCTTGACGAGATTGGCGAGATCCCACTGGCTCTTCAGGCCAAGCTCCTGCGGGTCCTGCAGGAGAAGACCTTTGAGCGGGTCGGTGGATCACGGACCCTGCAGGTGGATGTCAGGATTATCAGCGCCACCAATAAGGATTTGAAGGAAGAGGTGGTCCAGGCCAGATTTCGGGAGGATCTCTACTATCGGCTCAACGTGATCCACGTCAGTCTGCCTGCCCTGCGGGAGCGCATGGACGATATCCCCCTTCTGGTGGATTATTTCGTCAGGCTCATGGCCGATCGGCTGGGCAAGCCTGACCTGAATGTGACGCCCGATGCCCTGCGTCTTCTGGTCTCGCTGCCGTGGGAGGGCAATATCCGTGAACTGGAAAACACCATTGAGCGGGCGGCCATCCTCTGTACCGACAGCCGGATCGAGCCCGATGATGTTCAGCCGGAATCTGTCCCGAGCCCGGACGCAGATGACTGGAGCAGGGATCTGGATCTGGCCCAGCTTATCCCAGCCTTAACTCCCCTCAATGATGTGCTGTACGCCATTGAAGACCGGATGCTCCATCAGGCGCTGGAGGATGCGGACTATGTCCAGGCCCGGGCGGCTGAACGGTTGGGGATTACCAAGAGCCTGCTTCAGTATAAGATGAAGAAATTCCGGATCAAAAAGAAGAGGTAGCGATCCCCCAGTGCAGTTTATTCCTCAGGATGGCGAAGTAGTCGCGGTGCGGAGAGGTGATGAGGTGCAGGGGATGCTCGGCGGCTTCGATTTCGAGGATGGTGTCGGCGCTCAGATCCCAGGCTGGCTGGCCATCGACAATCACCTTGGCGTTCTGGGTACCGGTTCCTGCAAAACAGGTGGCGAGCCGGGTGTCAGGAGGCAGGAGCATGGGGCGGCTACCGAGCATGAAGGGGCAGATGGGGGTGACCAGGATCGAGGCCAGGCCCGGATAGACCAGGGGGCCGCCGGCTGAGAGGTTGTAGGCGGTGGACCCGGTCGGGGTTGAGAAGATCAGACCGTCTGCCTTGTAGGTGGTGATGGTGTGGCCGTTGGCCCGGGTCTCCAGTTGCAGGACCTTGTCCAGGGTTGCCTTGTTGATGACCACTTCGTTGAGGCCATAGCGGGGAGAAAAGACGCCCTCTGTTCCCCGGAGCTGGGCCTTGAGCATCATTCGCTGCTCCACGGTCACGGTGCCGGTGATGATGTCTTCCAGGGCGCTGAAGGCCTCATCTTTGGTGAGTTCAGTGAGAAAACCGAGATGGCCCAGGTTGATGCCGATCACGGGAATTGAATAACGTGCCGCTTCGGCCGCCACATGGAGCAGGGTGCCGTCACCCCCGAGAATGATCAGGATGTCGAGTCCGGGGGTGACCGTGTTGACTTGGGTTTCGATGTCCCGCGCAGCCAGCCAGGTGGTGAGTTCGGCGGCAAAGCGGGCCGCGGGTTCGTCATTTTTTTTGGTGATGATCCCGGCCTGACGGATAAAGAGGTCCAGGGTGGTGCGGAAGGGGCAGGCGGCGGGGGACATCTTATCTTGAGCCCAGCTCGTTTGAGCGTCTGGCAGCGGCTTCGATGGCCTCCATGATGATCCCCCGGAACCCGGCCCGCTCCAAAACCTGCTGGGCGGCGATGGTGGTGCCGCCCGGTGAAGTGACCATGGCCCGCAGTTCAGCGGGATGTTTTCCACCGCTCTCCTGCATCAGCCGGGTAGCGCCCAGAACCGTCTGGGTGGTCAGGGTCGTGGCCACTGATCTGGTCAGCCCGCATTTGACTCCGGCGTCGATCATGGCCTCGATAAAGGTGAAGACATAGGCCGGACCAGAGCCGCTCAGCCCGGTCACGGCATCCATGGCCGACTCGTTGACGATCACGCTCTGGCCCACGGCGTCAAAGATCAGTTTGGCCTGCTGCAGTTCTTCATGGGTGACCTTGTCATTGCCGCAGAGGGCCGCAGCTCCCTCCAGGACCAGGGCCGGGGTATTGGGCATGACCCGGATGATTTTGCGCGGTCGCTCGCCCAGGATCGCTTCATAGAATGAAATGGGCAATCCGGCGGCAATGGTGATCAGCAGATGCTTGGAGGTAATGGTGTTCCTGGCCTTGTTCAGAACCTGTTTCATGACCTGGGGCTTGACGGCCAGAATCACGCTGGTGCAGGAGTCCCAGACCTCAAGATCCGTGTCAAAGGGACGGATGCCATAGGCCTGTTCCATATATTCCCGGCGTCCACCATCCGGCTCTGTGACCAGAATCTGTTCCGGTGTGTACAACTCTGCCTGGATGATCCCACGGATCAGGGCCTCGGCCATCTGTCCGCCGCCAATAAAACCGATTGTTGTTGTCATGGAAGGCTCCTTTGGAGTATTTAATAAGTGACTGAGAATGTTATATCATTTATTTCTGCAATAGGAAACAGGATTCAGATGTCAGGCGCAGAGTGTCAGATGCCGGGTGCTTGGGTATAGGGCATAGCGAATAGGGAACAGAGGAGGAAGGGATGATCAGCAAAGAATTATTGGAGATTCTGGCCTGCCCCAAGTGCAAGGGCGAGTTGAGGTTGACCAGCAAAGAAGATGGTCTGATCTGTGAGACCTGCCGCCTGCTTTACGAGATCAAGGATGATATTCCGGTAATGCTCATCGACGAGGCCAGGCAACTGGAGGCAGGGGAGGGCTGACCAGGATCAGGACCAGGATCAGGACCTGGAACAGAACCAGGAAGAGGCAGGAACAGGAAGGTCCCTGACCGGCGTATCTGAAACATGGGCGACGTTCCGTCGTCCATGTTTTGGGCGCAGCGTAGCCGGACAGGGACCTTCCTGCTCCTGCCGGGCAAGCTCACCGCCATGGATTCGTATTGTAACATCTCAATGAATAGCGCCTCACACCGCACGCGACGGTTTATAATTGAGTAACATTCTGCCAATTATTCCCAGGTTGACGGCCAAGAACATAATATAAATAGCGCAATTTCAATTGCTTAAATTGAAATTGCGCGGAAGTTGTGTTTTGTTGTTCATTGCCAGCATGTGAGATAATCTTGCCATAAAAAAAGGCGTGACCCGGAATTCCAGGTCACGCCTTTTTGGTCTTTTTAGGTGGGTTCACCCCAAGACAGTTAGTAAGTGTCTGTCCATAAATGAGCAATTTTGGTCAAGATCAAGGCATGCGAAAAAAATAAGCGCAGGCATATGTTTGATATTCCGAGCATTATTTTTTGAGCATAACGCCGATATTGGGCAAAAGGGCCATTTATGGACGGGCACTAGTAAGGGATTCTAATCTCTCATGTTCTAAAGAATATCAGAATCCCTGAGTGCAATCAGGGCGCGATGCCCATCTCTTTTTCTTTCGCATGCACGGCCAGTCGGGTTTTAACCGCGGTGTCAGGGATCAGGCTCATGGAATCGATGCCCAGTTCTACCAGGAAAGTGGCAAATTCCGGGAAATCTGAAGGGCCCTGGCCGCAGATACCGATCTTTTTGCCGCGTCGTTTGGCAGTGGCAATAACCATGCGGATCATATCCTTGACCGCATCGTCACGTTCATCGGCAATGCCGGCAATGATTCCGGAGTCACGATCAAGACCATAGGTGAGCTGGGTCAGGTCATTGGAGCCGATGGAAAAGCCGTCAAAGATGTCAGCAAAGGCGTCGGCGGAAATGACATTACTGGGGATCTCGCACATGACGTAGACCTCCAGGCCGTTCTCGCCCTGGACCAGACCACATTCGCGCATGACCTGGATGACCTTCTTGCCCTCGGCCGGAGTGCGACAAAAGGGGACCATCAGTTTGATGTTGGTCAGTCCCATGTCGTTGCGGGCCTTGAGCAGACCCTTGCACTCGAGTTCAAAGGCGGGGCGATACTTGGGGTCATAGTAGCGGGAGGCCCCGCGCCAGCCGATCATGGGGTTCTCTTCTACCGGCTCATAAAGCTTGCCGCCAGCCAGATTGGCATACTCGTTGGACTTGAAGTCGGAGAGGCGGACGATGACGTCATTGGGATAGAATCCGGCGGCAATGCGGCCCACACCTTCGGCCACCTTGTCGATGAAGAACTGTTTTTTGTCGGTATAGGCTCCGGTCTTGGCATCAATCAGTTTGACGATCTCCTGCTTTTCAGGGTCGTCAGAGGCCTTGAGCTCCTCGTAATTATACAGGGCCAGGGGGTGGAGGCCGATGTGGGAGTTGATGATAAACTCTTCCCGGGCCAGGCCCACGCCATCATTGGGGATCTGGCATTCGGTAAAGGCCTTTTCCGGAATGGCCAGGTTCATCATGATCTTGGTCTTGGTGGCCGGCAGGTCGCCCAGATCCACCTTGTCGATCTCGAACTTGAGCAGACCGGCATAGACATAACCGGTTTCACCTTCGGCTGAAGAGACGGTGATGTCCTGGCCGTGGCTGATCATCTCGGTGCCGTTTGCCGTCCCGATCACGCAGGGGATACCCAACTCGCGCGAGATGATGGCGGCATGACAGGTCCGGCCGCCGCGGTTGGTGACAATGGCGCCGGCGATCTTCATGATCGGTTCCCAGTCCGGATCGGTCATGTCGGTTACCAGGACTTCACCCTTCTTGAAGGAGTGGATGTCTTTGACCTCGGCAATGACGTTGGCCTTGCCCTGGCCGATCTTGGTGCCGACGGCCAGGCCGTCCACCAGGACAGTGCCTTTCTCCAGCAGCTTGTAAGTCTCCATGACGCTCTTGTCGCCCTGGGAGTGGACGGTCTCGGGTCTGGCCTGGACGATGAAGAGATTGCCGGTGCCGACGTTGACGCCGTCCCCGTCTTTGGCCCATTCGATATCCATGGCCCGGCCGTAATGGTCCTCAATGATACAGGCCCAGCGGGCAAGCTGAAGAATTTCATCGTCACTGATGACGTAGGAATTCCGTTCCGCCTGAGTGGTCGCGATGTTCTTGACTGGATCTTTGGTGGCAGGATCGTTGTCATAGATCATCTTGATCTCTTTCGAGCCGAGGGTCTTGGAGACAATGGGTCTCTTGCCTTCCTTGAGGGTGGGCTTGAACACAAAGTATTCGTCCGGGTTGACGGCCCCCTGGACCACGTTTTCACCCAGGCCCCAGGCACCGGTGATAAAGACTGCATCCTCGAAACCGGACTCGGTGTCGATGGTAAACAGGACACCGGAACTGGCCGAATCGGAGCGGGCCATTTTCTGGATGACGATGGAGAGATAGACGTCGAACTGGCCGAAATCCTTGTCATGGCGATAGGAGATGGCCCGGTCGGTGAACAGGCTGGCAAAGCACTGGCTGCAGTAGTCCAGGATCGCGTCGTAGCCGCGGACGTTGAGATAGGTCTCCTGCTGGCCGGCAAATGAGGCATCGGGCAGATCCTCGGCCGTGGCTGAAGAACGGACGGCCACATCCACGTCTTTGCCGTATTCGGCTTCCATCTTCTTGTAGGAAGTGATGATCGCGTCTTTCAGATCCTGCGGGAATTCGGCGCCGCGGATGATTTCACGGACCTTCTTGCCCCGGGCCTGCAGATTGTGCAGATCATGGGTGTCCAGGCCCTCCAGGGCATCAATGACCGCATCCTCAATTCCGGCTGATTTGATCAGATACTGATAGGCATAGGCGGTGATGGCAAAACCGTGCGGGACGGCAACGCCTTTGGCGGTCAAATGCTGATACATTTCGCCAAGGGAAGCGTTCTTGCCGCCGACCAGGTGTACATCACCAATGCCGATATCATCAAACCAGAGGATTAATTCTTTGTCGTGAGAGCTGGTCATGCTGTTCTCCTGCTGAGCTGAGATTTGTGGGGAGCTGGACTCATGTCCGTATCGTTGTGGCGATAATTCTTTGGGCCTGTAAATAAATAAACTGGCCAATCTTACATCTTATCTTCGGGTCATCTTTGAATGCGGCTCAATCACAAAATCCTCAACGTAGCCCTGCTACGTCTGCGGTTTTATTCAATCGCCGCATCCAAACCTGGCCCAAATCTAAGCGTAATGTCAGCCAAGTTATTTTCTTACAGGCCCTTTGCACACCTCGAATGTTGTTTCCATGCGAGATCGTTCGATGGATTTGTGTCAGATTTGCTGAAGCAGTATATAAGAAATATTGACATTCCGTCAAGGATTACAAACCCTGAATCAGGGGAAAAATATCCTGTACAAGGTGGGGTGAGCAGCGTTAGACTAAAAAATACTAGGAAAAGTTGGCAATCTTTTTTTGAGAATCGGTGGGTGATGGACTCGTAACAATTACTGGAATGGCTAAGTAGGAATTTCGATCTGCGAGGAGTGGTGTGTTTTTTTCGAGTGAGGCCACGCATACGGTATGCCGAGTGAGCAGGTAAGCGAACGGAGTGAGACTCCGAAAAGACGCCACGACGCAGTAGATCGGAATTGTTACGACGCCATCAGGGGGAGAGGATCGTGGATAAAAAAGAGATGACGGCGACCGTGCGTGAGTTATACAGGGAGTGCGGTATCGGCCGGGAACATGCAGCGAGTGATTATTTTTGTCTGATCAGCCGCCTGGTGCCCCTGAGGCAGGAGCAGGGGAACGAGTGGCAGCGCCCCATTGATCAGACCTATCAATTGATTCAGGATGAGATTGAGAACAATCAGGGCCAACCGACCCAGGAGGTCAAATTCGGAACCTCGGGCTGGCGGGGTGTCCTGGGTAAGGATCTGTTTGTTCGTTCGGTCTCTCAGGTCACTGCGGCCATTGTCAGTTTGTATGAGGAACTGGAAACGGATGCGATCCTGGCCCCATTCCTTGGTGTGACCAGTCTGGCTGAGGCCCGCGTGCGCGGTTGTGTCCTCGGGTTTGACAATCGTTTCGGTGGTGAGATTCTGGCCGCGGCCGTGGCCGAGGTCCTGAGGAAAAATGACTTTACGGTCCATTATGCCGGGGAATCGACCACCGGAGTCTTGAGTGCGGCCCTGCTCGAGCTGAAAGCTGCCTTTTCCGTTAACCTGACTCCATCGCATAACCCGCTCCAATATGGCGGATTTAAGTATAACGCGGCAGACGGTGGTCCGGCCGCCTCTGAACTCACTGATCAGATCACGGCCCGGGCCCGGGAGATCATTGCCACCAGGACCACGATCCTGGATACCGCGGCCGTCCTGCCCAGTCCTCTGAAACGTGTTGATCTGCATCCCTTTGATTCACTGGCCTGTTGGAAGAATCTGGTCCGGAAAAACCGTGCGGTCCATGGCTTGGACCTGGATGCGATCCTGGCTGGACTGGCCGATCGCGCTGATCTCTGTGTGGCCGTGGATGCGGTCCATGGGGCCAGCCGTCTTCACCTGCCGGAGCTGCTTGCTGGTGGTGGTGAACGCTTTGTTCATCTGCGTGGCGAGGCCGATGTGACCTTTGGCGGGGTGGCGCCTGAACCGTCCTCTGTCAATATGCAGGGGGTGATGGCGGCCCTTGGCGCCCGGCCGGAGCCCTTGAAGCTTGGGGCGATTATTGATCCGGATGGTGATCGCATCCGCTTCTGTGATGACACCACCCAGATTTCCATGAACCAGTTCGGGGCCATGGCCTATCATTTCCTGCATGAGGTCAAAGGCCTGAAGGGCATGGTCGCCAAGACCGTGGCCACATCCAACCTGGCCAATTCCCTGGCCCGGGCCTTTGGTGAAGAGGTCTTCGAGCCCCGGGTCGGCTTCAAGGAGTTCAAACCGGTGATCGGTTCCGCCCTGGTCTGTTTTGAGGAGTCGGACGGGATTACCGTCATCGGTCATACCCCGGAAAAAGATGCCTATATCGGGCTGCTCCTGGCCCTGGATATGGTCCAGACCCTGGGTGTTAATCTGGGCGAGTATCTGCGCCGGATTGAAGCGGAATTCGGTGCCTGCTACCCGGACCGGGACGGGGTTGAGGTCAGCCTGCGTGGTGACGAACTGTTGACCCGTCTGGCCCGTCTGGAACACTACGGAGTCGGTGCTGAACTGACGGTTGGTGAAACGGTCCGGACAATCACGGAGGTGATTGCCATCGATGGTCGGAAAATGATCCTTGATGATGGCTCCTGGTTGATGATTCGGCCCTCGGGCACCGAGCCCAAGGTCCGATTTTATGTTGAGGGACGGAGCCTTGAACAGAGCCGAGAGTTGATTACCTGCGCCCGGGCACTGCTCGCGGAGATCGATCTGCTGTAAAAAAATCTGTCATCCCCAATGAGATCTTGCAATCTGACCGGTAGGTATTAAAATATTGCACGATTTGTAACTATTCATCGAGATTTTAGAATACAGGCTCGGTGGTGAGCTTGGCCCGGCGGGGTCAGGAAGGTCCCTGTCCGCCTACGCGTCGCCCGAAACATGAACGACTTATCCGTCGTTCATGTTTCAGATACGCCGGCCAGAGACTTTCCTGACCCCGCCTCTTCCCATTCCTGGTCAGATAGATAGCGTTATTGATGAGACCGTGAGTGGACAGTTATTTTCGGTAAATGGTTACAACGATTATTATTTGTCATGCATGTTTTTCAATCTTGATGGACTCGTAACAAAATAGCCGGGAGGCTCTGCAGATGTGGGAATATACAAATAAAGTTCAACAGCATTTTCTTCACCCCAAAAATGTCGGGGAGATTGAAAATGCCGACGGTACCGGAGAGGTTGGTTCGCTGGCCTGCGGTGATGCCCTGAAACTGACCATCAAGGTCGACGGCAACGAGGTGATTACCGCTGCCAAGTTCAAGACCTTTGGTTGTGCCAGTGCCATTGCCTCGTCGTCAGTGCTCACGGAGATGATCGTGGGCATGACCCTGGATGAGGCGGCCAAGGTCACAAACGAGGACATTGCCGAGCGTCTGGGCGGTCTGCCCAAGGAGAAGATGCACTGTTCGGTCATGGGTCGTGAGGCCCTGGAAGCGGCCATTGCCGACTGCCGGGGCGTGATCCTGCCCATGGCCGAGGGTGAGGTGGTCTGCGAGTGCTTCGGGGTTACCGACCTTGAGATCATCCGGGCCATCAGGGAATCGAGCCTGCGTTCAGTGGAGGAGATCACCAATTTTACCAAGGCCGGTGGTGGCTGCGGCAAGTGTGAGGACCGACTGCGGGAGATCCTCGCCTCCACCGTGAATATCGTCTCCATTGACAAGCTCAAGCAGGAAAAACCCAAGCGGATGACCACCCTGCAGAAGATCAAGAAGATCGAGGAGGCCCTGGAGCGCGAGATTCGGCCGGGCCTGCGCAAGGATGGCGGAGATATTGAACTGGTGGACGTGGACGGCGACTTTGTCATGGTCTCTCTGCGTGGTGCCTGCACCAGCTGCACCAAGTCCCAGACCACTCTCAAGGAATATGTGGAGAAGAAGCTGCGGGAACTGGTGCTTGATACGTTGATCGTGGAGGAGGCCAAATGATGGATTGCCGCCCAGAACAAGTCGTGTATATGGATAACAATGCCACCACCCGGGTTGCGCCGGAAGTGGTTGAGGCAATGATGCCGTTTCTGGTTGATTTCTATGGGAATCCCTCTTCCATGCATCGTTTCGGCGGTCAGGTGGGCGCGGCGGTGCGCAAGGCCCGGGCCCAGGTGGCAACCCTGCTGGGTGCTGAGCCTGAGGAAATTGCCTTTACCAGCTGCGGCACCGAGAGTGATTCTACGGCCATCCTTTCGGCCCTCCAGTCTTTTCCGGACAAGCGCCACGTGGTCACCACCCGTGTTGAGCATCCCGCGGTCAAGAATTTGTGCGAGGGGCTCGATTCGCTCACCGGACACAAGCACCGGCTGACCCGGCTTCCGGTGGCGGCAGACGGTACCCTTGATCTGGAGCAGTATCGTGAGGCCTTGAGTGATGATACGGCCATTGTCAGTGTCATGTGGGCCAATAACGAAACCGGGGTGATCTTTCCCATTGCCGAGATGGCGCGGATGGCCCATGAGCGGGGGATTCTCTTTCATACCGATGCGGTCCAGGCTGTGGGCAAGGTCCCGATCTGCCTCAAAGAACTGGACGTGGATTTTCTGTCGCTCTCCGGACACAAGCTGCATGCCGCCAAAGGTGTCGGTGTCCTTTATGTCCGACGCGGCACCCCCTTTGTCCCCTTTCTCACCGGCGGGCATCAGGAGCGGGGTCGGCGTGGTGGAACCGAGAATGTGGCCTCCATCGTTGGCCTGGGCGTGGCCTGTGAACTGGCCGGGGCACAAATGGCTGATGAAAACAGCAAAGTGCGTCAACTTCGTGATCGCCTGGAAGAGGGGCTGCTGAAGAGCGTGCCCAAGTCCATGCTCAACGGTCACAAGACCGATCGCCTGCCCAATACCGCCAATATCAGTTTTGAATATGTAGAGGGTGAGGCCATCCTGCTCCATATGGACCGCTACAATATCTGCGCTTCGTCCGGTTCGGCCTGCACCTCGGGCTCGCTTGAGCCGTCCCATGTCCTGCGGGCCATGGGTGTCCCCTTTACAGCGGCCCATGGTTCGATCCGCTACTCCCTCAGTGTCTACAATACCGAGGAAGAAGT
>ERZ889078.2806-NODE-2806-length-12100-cov-34.875965_pt1 | contig 12100 bp, 8 predicted proteins | sample MGYA00521266_ERZ889078 | MGnify/ENA primary metagenome ERZ889078 (study PRJEB32303, sample SAMEA104408618) | aquatic metagenome | biome: Brackish water; feature: Pelagic; material: water | place: Baltic Sea | collected 2014-06-16T06:34:00 | depth 76,534 m ... | reverse complement strand
GGTCTTTTAGCCCTCCTTCGCAAAGACGTATAAAACAATGAGATTGTCACTGTTGGTAAACACACACTTTCTTCACAAAGGTGTATTTAAAAATAGGCTTCATTACAGCGCTGACTTTTTCACGATCTTTTACCCATAAAAAATCTTTTAGCAAACACTTAATTTTCATATATTCGCTTATTAATTAATTACTATGTTATTAAAATGTAAACAACCGATTGTAATTATAGCAATCACCTTGTTTTCTTTGTTAGGTATGCAAGCTCAGAAAGCTTTCGATTTATCTTCTGTAAATTATGCTGAGATGTCTGATGTCCAATTGCAACAACTTTATAAACAAGCGCTAGCAAAAGGATACAACCAATCCGATTTATTAAATGCTGCCAAAGCACAAGGGCTTTCGGCAAAAGAAATCGCTGCCATTAGCAACCGATTCAGCACGATAAATACTTCAAGAACAAGCAATAATAGCAGTTTGAATACTGATGGCACACGTCTAAGACCCGTCTATAAAGACACCACGAATTATTTTCTAGATAAAAAAAGCGATATTTTTGGGTTCGATGTTTTTAAAAGCAAGAGCTTGTTGACCTTTCAATCTAATTTAAACATCCCCACACCAGCAGATTACATTTTAGGGCCTGGTGATAAATTGTTTATTGATGTTTACGGCCAGTCAGAAGCCAATTACCAACCCGAAGTAAGTCCCGAAGGGGCTGTCATTCTAGAAAATTTTGGGCCTATTCAAGTATCCGGACTCACCGTAACAGCCGCTACTAAAAGAATTGAAAATAGCCTAGCTAAAGTGTATCAAGGCATTACAGGAAATAAAAAAAATACATTTCTCACAGTCTCTGTTGGAAAATCACGTAGTATTAAAGTCAATGTTGTAGGTCAAGTAAGCCTTCCGGGCACCTATACTTTTAGCGCTTTTAATACGGTTTACAATGCTTTGTATGTGGCAGGCGGTTTTACCGAAAAAGCGACTTTAAGAGCTATTAAAGTGTATCGAAATAACAAGCTAATCAGTAAAGTTGACGTCTATAAATACCTAACGGCTGGAGATGCCAGTGCCGATGTGCGCCTAGAGAATAACGATCTTATCTTAGTAAGTCCTTATACAAACAGGATCACTTTAAATGGGGAAGTTAAAATTGAAGGACGCTTTGAATTGAATCAAAATGAAAGTTTACAAGACCTGCTGAATTATGCCAGCGGTTTTACAGAAAATGCCTATACCAAAGCCATAAAAGTGACACGCGTGGTAGATGGAGAGCTTATGGTGGCTGATATCAATCAAGATCAATTTGAGATTTTTACGCCCAAAGCTGGTGATGTATTTGAGGTTGGCAAAGTATTAGAGCGTTATAAAAACCGGGTGATTGTTAAAGGGGCTGTGTACCGTCCAGGTGTTTATGCGATTACCAAAGGACTAGGCGTCAAAGATTTAATCATTAAAACAGCTGGATTAAAACAGGACGCATTAACGGCGAGAGCTTTAATTGTTCGGACAAACAAGGATTTGACAACCAGCACCATTAGCTTTAATTTAAAAGATGTCATGGCAGGAAAGCTTAAAGATATGCCGCTGCAACAGGAGGATGTATTAACCATCTTATCAAAAAACGAACTCAAAGAAGATTTTTATATAGAAATTTCTGGAGCCATCAATCTGCCGGGCATATATCCATATTCAAAAGGAATGCGGTTAAAAGATTTAATTTTAGTGGCTGGAGGTTATAATGAGTCCGCCACCGGTGCCAAAGTCGAAATAACGAGAAGCGTAGCTGATAGCAATGGTGACAAATCAAAATTGGCGGATGTTATTGTGGCCGATTTAACAAAAGATTTCAATACGTCAAACGATGATAACAATGCGCTGCTATTCCCTTTCGATCACATCACTGTAAGAAAGAATCCGAATTTCCATGACAAAGAATTTGCTTCTGTTGAGGGCCAAGTTTACTATCCCGGACAATATGCGATTAAATCAAAACACGAAAAAATATCAGATTTATTGAAACGTTCAGGCGGTATTAATGCCTATGCCTATATTGAGGGTGCAACCTTGATAAGACGCACAGAATTTTATAAAACCCAGACATCTGTTGATAAACAAGTCGCTGTTTTAGAGGCGCTAAAAGATAATTTGACAATAACTAAAGACTCTTTAACAGAATCAGAAATAGAGCGGCTCTTTAGAATTAAAAGAGACTTAAAGCGGCTTGCTGTTAATAACCCCGACAATAAAAAGCTGATGAAATATGCTGATAACGATGCAATATATTATAATTTAGAAAAAAAGGATACTTTGAGATCTGTTAAATTTAACGGCTATGCTAAAGACTCTCTTTCAAATAGATTGTTGTTAGAAAACGAAAAAAGAGAGGCTACTGAATCTATTGGCATTAACTTAAAAGAGATTATTGAACACCCGGGGTCTATTTCAGATTTACTGATACTTCAGGGAGATATTTTATCAATCCCTATAAAATTAGAAACAGTCCGTTTAAGAGGCGAATTGCTACATCCATCAACAGTGAGATATCAAAAAAACAAATCTTTAAAATATTATATTGATAATGCTGGCGGTTTTGAAAACAGAGCTAAAAAAAGTAAAACATACGTGATTTATCCCAATGGCGAAATCAGACGCACAAAAAAGATTTTATTTTTCAATGCTTATCCAAAGGTAAAACCAGGATCAGAAATAATAGTACCGCTAAAACCTAAAAGGAATTCAGTTGGTGTTGCAGGTATTGCGGGTATTACCTCTGGAATCGCTACTTTAGTTTTAGCCATCAGTCAAATTAAATTTTAGCCATTAACCACATTAAATTAATATAGAAATACTCTTTTTAGAATATGCCAGCAGAAGAAAAAATGTCACTAAAACAGTTGTTTCAAGGCTTTAAAGAATGGCTGCTGTTTATAAACAACCAACGAAAAAAAATTGGCTATGGCACTTTAATTGTTTTAGCTCTCATCCTTTCATATAACTATCTTAAATCGCCAGTGTACGATGCCAATACTACTTTTGTATTAGAGCGTGATAATATGGGCGGTATGGGTGGTCTTTCGTCATTAGCGTCCTTATCTGGATTTAATACGTCAAGCCTTATGGGTGGCGCAAGTAGTTTGTTTCAAATTGACAACATACAAGAGCTTTATAAATCTAACAGCATGCTAAAGGAGGCATTGCTTGCCAAAGTTGACATCAATAACAAAACACAATTATTGATTGCATACTTTGCCAAAGCCGAAAAACTGGAAAAAAAATGGGCAAAGAAACAGGTGTTCTTAAAAGATTTTTACAAAAACGAAACTGAATTTTCGCGTGCCCAAGACAGCCTTATTAAAGAAGCCATTAAATTGATTAAAAAATCATATTTAATAGTTGAAAAACCCAATAGAAACACAAGCATTTTAAATGTTGGTTTTAGCCACAAAGACGAATTATTAGCAAAGTTATTTAATGAGGTGCTTGTAAATAAAGTCAACACATTTTACTACAAGACAGAAACCTTAAAAACCGCGACAAACTTAAAAATTTTACAAGTGCAAGCCGATAGTGTTAAAAATGTTTTAAACATTTCATTGTTAGGCCTTGCCGAGTTAGATCAAAACATCCCCAACCGCAATCCCTTAGCTAAAACGGCAATGGTGCCTTATGAAAAAGCCATGGTTGATATGCAAGCTAATAAAGCTATTTATTTAGAAGTTGTAAAACAATTAGAATTGGCAAAAGTGGCACATCGGAATAAAACGCCATTGATTCAAATTATTGATAAACCCTCATTTCCTTTAGAAAATAGCCGGTGGCAGTTTTTAAATACACTTATTATAGGTTTGTTTGGTGGTGCTATGTTTATGGTTTTATCGCTTTCGATGCAACGCATAGTCTTACAAGCCTTAAATGAATAACAGCCAGTTAAGAACGCTAATCTTGAAGAAAATTTATTATGACATAACCCACAAAATACCTCCCATTGTTTAAAGGCGTTTTTATAAAGAATTTCATAAATTTATCTATCAACCAAGGCATCAATATCTTGATTACCCTATTGCTAACGCGTATTCTGTACCAGCGTTTGGGTGAAGCGCAATTTGGTCTTGTTAATTTAGCGCTTTCTGTCGTTTTGTTGTGTAGCATCGGGGTAAGTTACGGTTACCATTTAAACGGCCCAAAACGCATGGCCTTGTTTAGAGAAGATACTGCTAAAAAACAAGCGCTTATTAACGAAATCATTATCACCAGAGTGCTCATAGCCATTGGTATCGCAATGGGGTTATTTTGTCTGACTTATTTCTTAGGATTTTTCAAATCCTACACATTATTTCTTTATTACGCCTTAATTGTATTGTTTAGCGAAGCGCTATTCCCCATGTTTTATTATCAAGGGAGTGATAAGATTTCTTGGCTGTCGTTGGCCAATATATGTGCCAAAGGGACCTATTTATTATCGATTTTATTTTTTGTTAAATTACCAAAAGATGCGCCTATTGTCAATGCTTTATTTGGGTTGACAGCCTTGATGGTTAACATTGTTTTTTGGATTATCATTTATAAAAAAGAAAAAATAGCATGGGTTTGGGTTGGATTTCATAAAATAAAAGCAAGACTTATAGAAAATTTTCAATTTTTTATAGCCTCTATAGCAGGGCAAGTGTCTATTTATGGAGGCCTTGTCATCTTAGCTAGTTTTGTAAATAACATTGAATTGGGGAAATATGCTTTGGCTCAAAAAGTGGCCTTGATGTTGCGGATGATTCCTGCTTTTTTTACGCAAGCCATTTTACAAAAAGCAGCCATCCTTTTTGAAAAGGACAAGCCACAATTTAAAAACTATCTCAGACGTATTTTTTTGATGGGACTCTCAATTACTTTTGTAATTGGCATGATGGTGCTTATATCAGCAAAGTTTATTGTGTTTTTATTGGCAGGTAATGATGTGGCATATAGTGTAAATGTGTTAAAAATATTAGCTTTTATACCGTTTTTAAGCATGTTGAATTTTAGCAACATGATAAAAATTTTAGTGGACGAAAAGAAACATTTGTTGACCAAAGCGACTTGGATAACCGCCATTTCAATGCTTGTATTAGCAAGCCTAGGAAGTTATTATTACGGTGGTTACGGCATGTCATGGGCCTTGGTTTTTACAGAGATTGTAAGTTTTATAGTGTACACCCTGCTTTTACGAAAAGACCCTTATGAAACAGCCTAAAGTTGCCGTGATTATTATCAATTGGAATACGTATCAGTTAACTTTTAACTGTTTAAAAAGTTTAGAAGCCTGTACCTATCAAAACCTGAAAATATTTTTGGTTGATAATGGTTCAGTAGATGGATCTGGAGACAAGATTTATACCGAATTCCCCCAACTAAACTATATTAAAAATACAACAAATCTAGGTTTCTCAGGTGGAAACAATGGCGCTATTAAACAAGCATTAAAACAAGATTTTGATTATGTTTTACTTCTTAATAGCGATACCGAAGTCACACCCAATTTTTTAGACCATCTTGTCAATCGCATGGAAGCAGATCAAACTTTGGCAGCCGTGCAGCCTCTGATATTAAATTACGGAAAGCGCGATACGATTTGGAATGCGGGGGGTACTTTGAATACTTTTTTCGGATGGACAATGACGCGAAAAAAGGGCAACGTTTATACAAAAGATCTGTCTATAGATAAATTTACAGATTGGATTAGTGGTTGTTCTATTTTGGTAAAAACAGATGTGATAAAAGAAGTAGGTTTACTAGATGACCGATTTTTTGCCTACTTTGAAGATGTCGATTGGTCTATCCGGATGAAAGCAAAAGACTACCAATTGGGATTAGAACCGAAAAGCATGATTTACCACCATGAATCGGGGAGTTCTAAAAAAAACAACAGGTCAAAAGAAGGAACACTATCACCCTATGCCCATTATTTAAATGTGCGCAATCACATTTATTTAATAAAGAAGCAGGCATTTTTTTTTAATAAAATAGGGCCGTGGATCTACCAGATTTATAAAATTTCAGCATATCTGCTTTATTTTATATTGAGAGGACGCTTCGAAAAATTAAAAATGGTGTGGCGGGGTCTTATTGATGGTATGAAATACTAATATAACCCGTTGTGCATTTAGAACTGTATAGCACAAAAAAACGTCTATTCGCCTTTTTTCTGAAAGAAAAAGTATCGAGAATTTTTTTGGGTATCTAAAATTTAATCCGCGATACTAATGTCATTTCTTCGTGAGACTCTAAAAAATTAATTTCAATTTTTTAGTTAGTCGCACTAATAAAAGCCATGTCGGCAAAATATAATCTAAACCATAGTGTAAGCAATCAAAATAGGAATTTTAATAAAAGATCCTGAGATGCGTTAAAGAGGGCATATAATAATACCGTCATGCCGCACATGATGCGGCATCTTTTAAAGGTGTAGCATCCTTATTTTGGTTGACTCTTTTATGATTATTTAGTCAACCTATTTCATGACTATACAGTCTGTAAAAATAGGAGCTATAGCTAATTCTAACGTTGACTTTTTCTTAATATAAATTCTTTATTATGAGTTAGATTTTTGATGTATGTTTTCTTTTGCGCCAGTGTAATAAATAATTAGCGTAAAAATTTAGGAATCCTTGTACTAAATTTAGCTAATTATTTAAGGTATTAAAAACTTGGTTTTTAATAACACCTCGCAAAAGTCTCCTTTTTACTTTCCTTTTTGGAGAGGCAAAAAGGAAAAGAGAAAAATATAAAAGCCATGTTGGCAAAATAGCATCTAAATTATAGTATAAGCAATCAAAATAGGAATTTCAATCAAAAGATCCTGAAATGCGTTCAAGATGCCGTTTTGTTAGGGTCGTTTTACCTTAAAAAAGGCAAGACCCAAAATTAAAAATTAGCGGTATGCCTTTGATATGCCAACTGTCAAAAATTTAGAAATTTTTTATTATAACAGATTGTCCCCTTGCTTGCCTACCGAAGGTAGGAGGGTCCCAAAACTTCGGGATTAGGGGTGTTTTTAAAAATAGGAGCTATAGCTAATTCTAACGCTGACTTTTTCTTAATATAAAATCTTTATTCGTGAGACTCTAAAAAATTAATTTCAATTTTTTAGTTAGTCGAACCTACCTGCCGGTAGGCAGGCTAATCCCGCTTTTTTAGCGGGATATTGGTTTAATACCTCGACCCTTGGGTAGATTCCAATTAAAGGGTTCAGGGCTTGCCCTGAGGTTTAATACCTTTTATTTCCATTCGTAAAATTTACGCGAATTGACAAATTTTACCCAAATGCACAACGGGATAATATAGAAGTGCTATATTTGGTATAAGGTTTTAAGCTTAAAAAGAATAGATACGGTGTATATAGAAAAATCCATTTTGATTTTTAACGGACAAAAATTTAAACGCGTAGTTTGATGGCAATAAGCATTTTTTTACTGATAGTTTACACGAGTTTTATAGGGCTTGTCTTAAAAAAAACCTTTGAAGGGGATGCCTATTACTTGTTATTATACATCTTGTTTTTACTGCCGTTCTACACCAGCTTTCAAATGGCGATTTTTAAAGGGTTTGAATTAGTACCATTGGTAAACATGCTAAAGTACAGCAAGGATTTTGTTTTTTTTACAGGCTTTTTTGTTTTTGTTTTTGGGGCCAAACAATCATTCGTCACACGTGAATGGCAGTTAACGTTTTTAGATAAATTAATACTGGGTTTTACATTGCTCACCATTGTGTATATGTTATGGCCTTTAGGGGCCGCCACTTTTTTGTCAAAGATCATTTATGCTAAAAATATGTTTCTTTTAAGTATCATCTACTTTTTGGGCCGACATACCATAATAGATGCGCAAAGATGGCATTTTATTGTAAAAACAGTGATTTTTTTAACGCTTTTCGCATTTGTATTGGCGCTGGTAGAAAAAACAGGTGGTTTTAACATCCAGCGTGTTTTGGGCTATGCCAATTACAATTTAAGGGTCAATGATATTGCGCCAACAGGCAGTTCTGGTTTAAGTTGGACTTTTGAGCGGGAAGGCGGTTTGCCAAGATTCGCGGCTTTTTTTGCAAACCCTTTAGAATTTGCGGCTTCTTCACTTTTGTTTTTATCGGTCGCGCTTTATTATTTTTTTCATTCAGGCTTTAGCCGAAATCGCTTTGCCTATTTAGGTCTGTTAGGGCTTATTGCGCTTTCTTTTCTTTTTTCATATTCTAGAGGCGCCATGATTGCAGGCGTGTTCCTTATTTTCTTTACCTTGTTTTTAGAAAAAAGATATCGGTTATTAGGAACGGTTTTTGTATTGTTTGTAAGCGTCATTTTGTATGTCATTTTCTTTGCCTCAAAAGAAACACAATATTTTATATTAGATACGCTTAACTTTCAAAACAGCTCTAGTTTAGGGCATTTATTAGAATGGTATCAAGGCGTCAATTCAATGATACAAAATCCGATGGGTATTGGTTTGGCGATGAGCGGTAATGCCAATGGCGTTGATCAAAGCATCAAAATTGGAGGCGAGAACCAGTTTTTAATTTATGGTGTTCAAATGGGCATTACAGGGCTTTTATTATATGGCTCAATCTTGTTTAGAGGCATAAAAGACAGTATTAAAGTTTTTAAGAAATCAAACCAACAGCATATCAAATCTATCGCTTATATTGCCGCAGCGACTAAAATAGGCATGCTCATCCCGTTATTTACAGCTAATGCAGAATTGTATCTTTTTGTCGCCCTTTTTTCTTGGTTTTTAATAGGGAATACCCAAACAAATAAGATTAAAGGGCATAATATTTTAGATTAAAACAGCCAATGCCTATCTTTACCACATAAAACCAACCCAGAAAAAACATTGGCAAAAAAAATAAAAGTTTTAATTGATGTTTTTTATTACCAAGCGGCCTTGTCTGGTATTAGAACCTATATTAATGAACTTGTTTTAGGGGCTCAAAATTCACAAACCACAGAAATTGACTACCGCTTTTCTCACGATTTAAACAAATGGCAGCAAGACCATAAATTTTTAAACCCAAAAAGACGCTTATTTAGATGGCGATTTCATCTGTATTATTTTTTATGGAAACAACTCCTATTGCCGATTAAAATTTTAAAAGACAAACCTGATATCATAATCTGCCCTGATTTTGTGGCCCCTTTTTGGCGTTTAAAAACACATAAATTGTGTGTGATTCACGACAGTCTTTTTTGGGATTATCCTAAAAATTACAATGCGCTATGGCGAAAATATTATGTCACACTTATAAAATTAGGACTAAGCGGTAACAGCACAATCATTACCACCAGCAACCACGCTAAAAAGAAGTTGGAAAAGTTAGCTTTAGGGCCTAAGCCCATTGCCGTTATCTTTCAAAGTTTTTTAAAATCAGAAAAAAAAGACGCCTCTATTTTGAGTCGCTTAGACTTAAAAAATACCGATTATTTGTTACATGTGGGCTCTTTTGACAAGCGAAAAGATTTAATTTCACTTGTCAAAGCCTTTAAATTACTAAAGGATGCTGTTAAAAATAAAGATCTGAAATTAGTACTTGCAGGTCAAAAAATGCTCAATGGGAACGTTAAAATCATAAGTGAAATTGAAGCTTACATTTTACAATACAAGCTTTCAAATGACATATTGATGCCCGGTTATTTAACAAATGAAGCCATACAATCATTGTATGAAAATGCTTTCTTATATGTATTTCCTTCAGTTGAAGAGGGTTTTGGCATACCAATATTAGAAGCTTTTGCGATGAGAGTTCCGGTTGTTGCTTCTGATGCAGGTGCCCTTAGGGAAATTGGTGGTGGTGCTGTAATGCATTTTAAGGCGGGTGATTTTGTAGCTTTGTCTCAGACAATCCAAAAACTGCTAGATTCGGAAACTGAAAGATTACTTTTGATTGAAAAAGGGAATGAAAGACTGAAAGCCTTTTCCAGAGAAAAATTTATTGAAGATTACGAGCGCCTTATTTTAAAAATTAGCAACAATTAATTTGGAACAGCAGGCAAAAAAAATATTGATACTTCACAGTTCTAACGATATGTATGGCGCCAGCCGTATTGTGATTCAGGTAATTGATATCTTAATCAAAGCGAAATATGAAGTCCATGTGATTTTACCCTATCAAGGTGTATTAAATAAAATGATGCGTGATAAAGGGGCTTTTTGCAGTGTCTATAATTTAGGCGTTTTTCGAAAAAAATACATGTCTTTTAAAGGTTTGTACAATCGGTTTGTAAAAATAAAAAAAGCCAAAAACCACATTGCCAATTATATTAAAGAACACCAAATAGATTTATTATATACCAGCACTTCGGTTATTATTGCAGGAGGCTTGGCTGCAAAAAAGCAACACATACCAAATGTGTATCACATCCACGAAATCCCAACAGGAAATAAAGCTTATGAGATTTTTAGTGGTTTGATGATACGATGGCTATCTAAAAGCGTGATTGTGGTTTCTAAAAGTGTTGAAAATCATTGGAAACCTTTTTTGAAAAAACAACAATGGCACATGATTTACAATGGCATTACTTTTTGTGCGAATGTAGATAGCGCCATGCAAACAAAAGAAAATAAAAAAAGCATCACCGTCACTTCGGTAGCGCGGTTAATTCCTTATAAAGGGCATAAATATTTTATTGAGGTGGCCAGGGAACTTTTAAAACTGAATCCACAATACCAATTTTTGATTGTAGGCGATACCTTTCCGGGCTATGAGGCTTATGAAAAGGGATTGAAATCAATAGTTGCTTTAGATGATACCCTGCATCAAAAAATACATTTTTTGGGTTATCGTGAAGATGTCGGCAATATTTTAGCTAAATCTGATTTGTTTTTTCATCCAGCCATTGCACCCGATCCACTGCCAACAGTGTTATTTGAAGCCATTAAAGTTAGAGTGCCGGTAGCTGCCACTAATTTAGGAGGGGCGGTTGAAATATTGGACAATGGGAATTGTGGCCTTTTGGTCCCGCATCATAAGGCGCTTAAAGCTGCAAAATTGATTGATGCCTACCTAAAGGACAAAACATTACAACAATCACATAGTGAGAAAGCGACAGCACATACCAACCAATTTTTTTCAACTGAACAGTTTGATCAAAATATTTTGGAAACCTTTGAAAAATTATGAGCTTAAGATGATTGATAATAACACACACACAAGACCTTTAAAAATTGCCATTATAGGGTCAAGAGGCTATCCACATGTGTATAGTGGTTACGAAACGCTTATTAAAGAATTGGGTGAACGCTTAATTGACCGTGGTTGCGAAGTCACTGTTTATTGTCACCGCAATTTATTTAAAAAAAAGCCAGCCACAGTAAATGGCATTAAATTGGTATATGTCCCCACTGTTGAAACTAAAACATTGAGCCAATTGATGCATTCTTTTTTGTCGATGTGCCACGCCGTAGTATCTAGCGTTGATGTTATTTTTGTTGTCAATGCGGCCAATGGCCCTTTTGGATTGATTTCGAAATTGTTCAGAAAACCCACAGCTATTAACGTAGATGGTTTGGAATGGTTGCGTCCTAAATGGAAAGGGCTTGGGGCAAAGTATTTTAGAATAGCCGCCCGCTTATCGACAATATTGTATGATAAAATCATAAATGATTCTGATGAAATGCGCAAAGTGTATTTAAAAGAATTTAATAAAGATTCTGTGGTGATTGCCTATGGGGCTACAGTTAAAAAATCTGAAAATGCTGATTTAATTAAACAATGGGAAATAGAACCACAACAGTATTATTTGGTTGTAGGAAGGATGATTCCAGACAATAATGCAGATATTATTATCAATGGTTTTTTAGCGTCGGCTTCAACCAAAAAAATGGTGGTGGTGGGCGATGTGTTTTATAAAGATGCTTATGCCGACACCTTAAAACAGACTAAAGATGACAGACTGATTTTTACGGGTTATGTCTATAATCCAGAAATTTTAGCTGCCTTATACCACCATTGTTATGCTTATGTGCATGGGCACGAATATGGGGGCACCAATCCAACCATGATTAAGGCAATGGCATACGGATGTGCCATTTTAGCTTTAGAAACAGTTTTTAATAGAGAAATGTTAGCCGATGGCTT
>ERZ889078.2804-NODE-2804-length-12109-cov-8.949063_pt1 | contig 12109 bp, 11 predicted proteins | sample MGYA00521266_ERZ889078 | MGnify/ENA primary metagenome ERZ889078 (study PRJEB32303, sample SAMEA104408618) | aquatic metagenome | biome: Brackish water; feature: Pelagic; material: water | place: Baltic Sea | collected 2014-06-16T06:34:00 | depth 76,534 m ... | reverse complement strand
TCATCTATACATTTACGGAATTTATCGATAATCGTCAGGTGTTAATCGATGTATAGGTAGGTTTGAAAACCTTAAAAGCTAGAGTTGGAAATGAAGCATATTTGGAAATTCTTAAGCTGCGCTGTTGTGTTGCTTTTGTCTTGTGAGTTGGTTAATGGTCAAGAATCAGTTAGCGATTCTTCTGAGATTAAAAAGCCAATTGATATCACAATCAGTATTGGTGGAGGGGCAGCTAGGTTTATGGGAGATGTGCAAGATGCATCGAAGAAAGCCAATGTTCATTTGCTTGGCAATAGAAGCGCCTTTGACTTCAGTTTTGGTATTGGACTGTCCAAATCATTTACGATTGGCATGAACACGATTTACGGAAAGTTGAGCGGTAACCAAAACACTTTTTTAGACCACAAGAATTTCGAAAGCCAAATGGTTCAAACCGGTATTAGTGCTGAATATAATTTTGCTGGGCTGTACAAAAGCAAACTTCCAGTTGTAAATCCGTTTCTAATCGGTGGAGTCTATTACAGTCATTATTTCAATATTGGTACTGACTTAATTGGTAATGGGAATGTTGCATACAACTACTGGTCGGACGGAAAAATAAGAGACATTGCCGAAGATGCACCTAATGCCAGAGATGCAGAAAATATGCCAAGAGATTATACTTATGAAACATTCTTAGCTAAAAGAACAATTCATTCTGGAGCAGTAAGCGGTGGAATTGGTTTTGATTTGCATTTAAGTAGAGCGTTTTCTGTGCGTTTTATGAGTAGATATTTTCATTCATTCTCAGATGCAGTAGATGGCGAAGAAAACGGAACTCTCGCAGAAAGTAAAGATGGTTTCTTTTTTACAACGCTTTCATTGATGGTGCATCCTATGGGGTTTGGTTCCAAGGTAAATAAACCCGATTCCAAGTTCAAATATTTTATTGATTTTGAAAAAATTGAGAACGAAGACTCTGATGAAGACGGAATTTATGACCTCAGCGATTTATGCGCTGGTACTCCAAAAGGGGTAAAGGTTGATAATAAAGGTTGTCCGTTGGATGATGATAAAGACGGTATTCCTAACTATAGAGATAAAGAACCTAATTCGGCAATGGACCAGTTGGTGGATCAGCTTGGAGTACAATTGAATTATACGGTGGTGGCGGAAAAATGGATAGAGTCTCCAGTTGTTTACGGCATTTCTTGGGATAAGAAATATGAAAACCCAAGATTTAAGAAAGACCTAGGATACACGGTTAATGTTGATGTAATTAATAAAAAGGATGAGCAAAAGGCTAATCCTAAAGTATTACGCATTCCTGAACTTAGAAAAGAGGTCATCAACGATTCTATTATTGTTTACCGCCTTGGGATTTACGAAAAGTATGAAACAGTAGAAGCTAAACGGATAGAGCTAGCCTCAGAGGGAATTAATTCTGCTTATGCCGTGCCAGAAAATGCTTCTATTGAGGCAGCAGACAAACTGGCAAGTATTGATGCCCCAGCTGCGCTTAGAACGTTAAATTCTTATGGCATAGGAAACTCAATAAAAGCTATAAAAACAAGTAATGCTTATCAATTGCCACAATTAGATTTTATCGTTTCTCGATTCGAACGGTACTTATTTGATAATGTACCGGAAGACGCGTTGGTTAAGCATTACATCCAAGCGATATCTGCTTTTATCTGGGATCCGATTGTGCAAGCTTCAAGTGATGAGGTGTATGGGCGTCTCGAGCAACATCCAACACCAGACTTAAACGGAAAGGTGGAGGGACTTGAAGAATTTATGGCAGAGAACGAAAAATTAGCTGCGACACAGACGAACATAAATGAGAAAGTGAGCCTTTCAGCTACAAGGCAGACTGAAACAGTTCTTATATCTGATGACTCTTCGGAAGTAGTGGAAAATGTAGCAGTTAGCGAAGTTGTTGAAAACGGAGAGTCGCGAGAATTCGAATCTAATGAAGCAAGCACAACAATAGAGCAAGAAACTGAGAGGAGGCCTGGTGCTGTTACGGAGAGAACAACGATAAACCAATTTGGTGGAAGTCAGGAAGAAGTTGTTGAAAAAGAACAAGTTGCTGAAATAAACACGACTGCGGAGCCTGAAAAAGTTGTTAAAACACCAATCGAAACTATTTCTGAGAACGTTATTGCTAAGGAGGAGAAATCTGTGCCTTTAACGCAAGAAAGCGAAGCCTTGACTGGAGAACCGTTGCAAAAAGCCATTGAGGAAATTAGGTCAACATCTACTTTAAAGAACCAGCCTCGGATTAATTATGCGCCATCTAAGCCAAAATACAAGGCTGCGGATGCGAACGATGACCAACTTATATCAGCCTTAGAAATCCAGATGACGCTAGAGGATATTCTTAAGGGTGACCCAAAAATGAGTACCGAAACCTTTAACGAGATGAACGCCTATTTCACCGACTTCACCAAAAATGTGGAGCCAATTGATTTTGGTGGAACCAAAGTGGCGTTTGTGAATGGAGTACTTACAATCCTAAAAACAGAAGGAGGAGAGTACAAGCCTGAGTCGAGAAGATTGTTGGCTAGAAAGTACAGGGAAGCTGATTTCGATAAAGATGGAGAGTTAACTCCAGAGGAGGTTCAGAAAATGATTGATTTGTTTATGAAGAATGCCGCACCTTACTCTCAAGAGAAGCTTCATGAATTGATTGATTTGTACTTCGATTAAAGACAAATTTGACTGCATAAAAAAAGCCTCCCAATTTGGGAGGCTTTTTTCGTAGAGCCAACAGGCGAGATGTCGAACCTTTTCATGGAATTTGAAGCTTTAATAATTGGTTTAATACTGTAGTTGGTTCGACTCCGGTTGGCTCCACTCGTGCTCAGAGCCAAGCGGAATGTCGAACCGTTTGTGCTTAAAGCCAATAAAAAAGGCGGGTCCTAGACCTGCCTTTTTTATTGCTAGTAACCTGTTTTGCTAGCTCACGGTAGTTCTACCACGGGTATTTCAAATTCCAAAGTATACCATCGTTTATGATTACCTGAAGGGACAACATGATGGCCCCTAGCAACGGCACAAAAGCGTAAGGGCCGATTCCTTGCTGATAAGCACTCCATGACAAAAGACCCATGAGTATATTCCCCAAACATGCCAACCAGAGTGTCCCAATAACTAACCATTGAGTCCAGTTAGTATCGAGTTTTATGTGAAGGATAGTAGTCTCCAACCAGAACATGGATGGAATCGTAATGAGCATAAAGGCTAGCATTAACCTGGCATGACCCCCACCTTCTCCATCTGCCCATGGCCATTGAATGTTTTCAACTGCTGCTGCATCCCACTTATAGAGCAAGAACCACCAAGCCATCAAAAAACCAGCTGCAGCTAAGAACATGGTTGTTGTGTTGATGGTGCGCCACGATTCAGGAATACCTCCCCAAAGTTGGTTTGGACTATCAATTCGTGAAATACCAAATACATATGAAACAAGCACCAATATGCCGGTGATGATGACTGCTAGTCGGACCGCTTCTCTAGAAATTTCCATTTGGTTATGAAATAGGGTGTGCTTTTTTCAAAGTGAGTTCAAAAGCTCTAATTGACCTTTGCTTATCTGAACCGCAACCTCGTTTCTTCTGTTAATCATTTGAAATGGAGGATTGTACCCCAAGAACCACGGTTCAGAGCTTATTTCTAATCCCTTAGCTTTCAGTGAATCAACTAATAGCTGCGCGATTTTCGCGATTTTCTGGTCATCTGCCCAACCACCAAACTGAATTGCGACAACGTATTTCTCTTCGCTTTCGCTGAATTTCACTCCGCTGTCATTGGGTTTTGGCAAAGACTCGATTGACATGTCACCAGGCATAACGAAACTCATCTGCGAACCCGATTCGTCAACCGACATATGTACTGGAGAGGTCATAGAAATAGACTGTTCTTCTTCGTTTCCACCGAAAATGTATCCCGCTAAAACCCTAAAGTTCTGGTTGGAACTTCCTCGATAAGAAGCATCGGAGTCTGTTACTGTAGCCATTATGGCTTTCGGATAGAAGCGCGCTTCAAGCTCTCCATTGCTCCAAATAACCTCATAAGGTTGTAGTTCTGTTTTGGCCAAATCCTTTGTTATGTATGCTTGTGCCACAGTAATTGCTATGAGCACCACAGCTATAATTATTAATGCTATTCTCATGATTTTGTTTTTTAGCTCCTTACTGCTGAGCGGTTATCGATTTAAAGTCAGTGAATTCTCTTCAACCCACGTGTAACCTCTCGTTCCCCTTAGTCGTTCTTCTTTCGACTCGCGGTTTTTAAGCGGAGTGAATTCGTCAACATATGCCAAACAGTAGTCTATCGTTCCATTAAACGACTTCCACCTTTTTGAGATGACAAAACCGATATTGGCGGGCAGGTAGTCTACTTTGAGTTTGTGTTTTTTGCCTAGTAATTGAATCATTGCAGATTGAAACAGGTCGGTGGCAATGGCCACTTTTTCAAAGCCTCTTTCCTTTGCTAATTCCAACGAATAGAAAACGTTTTCCAAGCTATGCTCCGCTTGATTTTCGATAATCAGGTGGTCAGGATCAACACCCATTTCTTCCAGGTACAGAGCGAATATTTGAGATTCTACATATGGCGAATGAACCGCGCCTCCTGAAGTAATAATGTTTTTTGTAATGCCCTTTGAATAAAGTTCGTAAGCCCAATGCAATCTCATCTTGTAGATGACATTCATTTTTCCGTCAGGATTAAAAGGATACCCCGGGACGATTATGGCATCATATACTACCACTTCTTTCTTTTTGCTAAACGCATCAAACGTTGAAAAGAATAGGAACGAGAGTAGGAAAATAGAAGTGATTTTTAAAAAATTCATGACTTGTTTTTATTGGTTTAGGTAGAGATAACAGCACGAATCAATAAAATGTTTAAGAAAAAGTAAAAAAGATTAAACAAAATAGAGCTATCGTGGTTTCCTGCAAAACGATAAACCATGAAAAAGACAATTCTTACCCTATTAGCTGCAATCATTATTATTCCATTTGGAGCACTCCTTCTAGATAATTCCATTACAGACTCACAACTCCATATTCTGAAAGTTGTGGCTCTCACCTATGTTGGCACAGCCTTGCTCAGTTTTGGAATTAGCGAGGTCTCCAAAAACTATAGCCAGGTAGACAAGCTATGGAGTATCATTCCGCTTGTTTACATATGGATAATGGCCTACATGGCCGATTGGCAACCACGAGCCATGTTAATGGCGGGCGTTGCTACTATCTGGGGCATTAGACTTACATACAACTTTCACAGACGGGGTGGATATTCCCTGAGATTTTGGGAGGGAGAAGAGGATTATCGATGGGAGGTATTGAGAAAGAACCCTTTACTTAAGAACAAGACAATTTGGACACTATTCAATTTCTTCTTCATCAGCCTTTACCAGCATGGGTTGTTAATGCTGATTACGTTACCAATGATTGCAGTTATTGGTTCCGATACGACTGCATTGGGAATGGCAGATATTGCTGTTGCGCTTCTTTTCGTAGGTCTAGTGATTTACGAAACCGTGGCTGATCAGCAACAGTGGGTTTTTCAAAATGAAAAGCACCGACTCAGAAATGAAGGTCTTCCACTTAACGAAAAATACGCCAGAGGATTTTTAGCTGAGGGACTTTGGAAATTGAGTCGTCATCCAAACTATTTTGCAGAACAAAGCATCTGGGTAGTCTTTTACGCTTTTAGCGTGATTGCAACTGGAAGCTGGTTCAATTGGACCATTTGCGGAGCAATATTGCTGATTCTACTCTTTCAAGGTAGCGCCAACTTTAGTGAGGGCATTACTGCTGAAAAGTACCCCGCCTACAAAGCATATCAAAAACGAGTTCCTAAGTTCTTGCCGTTTATCAAACTACCGAGCATACTAGGAGGGAGTCGGATTGCAAAAGCCAACAGCTAACGGCTGGTTAGACTATGGTCATGACTCGCATCATTCTCATATTATTGCTGATAACCAACTGTTTCGCAACATTGGCTCAACAACAGGTTCCTAATGGAGGCTTTGAATTTTGGGAGAGGTCTGGTGAACAGATAGAGCCGATTGGATGGAACGGTTTGATGACAGCTGATATGTGCACCTTCTGTTCGCTAGGAGCTTCTCAACGGGTATTTAAAGAGAAGCGTGGTTTACCAAGTAGAGGAAACTGCATCAGAATAGAATCGACTAGTGCCATTGGCGGAATAATTGTAAACGGAACCGTAACAACGGGACAAGTTACTGCTCCTTCTGTTCGGCCTAGTCAGGGTTATAATAGAAGTGTAATAGGAAGTAAGGAGTTTAATCTCCGATTTACGGATAAACCAGATAGTCTTGTGTTTTGGGCGAAGTATTCGATAACGGATAAATCAGACTCGGCATTAGTGTCTTTCCTAATTCATGGAGATTATATAATGACCGATCCGGTCAAATTTGCAAAGCCAAAGACCCCAGGCGGTGAAGCAAGAATGACCTTCCAAACCAATTCAGAATGGAAAAGAATTTCAATTCCTTTCAATTATCAGGATAAGTTTGATGGAAAGTCTGTTTTTCTATTAGCCACGTTTTCCTCCAGTTTTGAGGCTGGGAAAGGAAATGCTAGCGCAACCCTTTGGGTAGATGATGTGGAACTGGTTTACAACAGATTGAGTCAGGCGTTAGAAACACAGCCATCTTTAGTTGGCCACTAAATTTGAAAGATGAACACAGAACTTCTCATGCTAAGCGCCAAAATCATATTCGTATTTATGAATGTAATGTTCATTATCGCCCAAATAAAAAAAGACAATTCCATCGTTGATATCGGGTGGGGCATTGGGTTTCTTGCAGTTACAGTTGGTCTGGTTATTAATACTGGGTTTCAGTCTCCAGTACACTTGATTTTTCTGTTCATGATATTATTATGGGCATTGCGATTGGCTGGATATATCTACAAACGCAACCGACGAACCGGAGAAGATTACAGATACGCAGCTTGGCGAAAAGACTGGGGCAAAAACGTGGTTTGGAGAGCATACTTGCAGGTCTTTATGCTTCAAGGTGCAATAATGTGGGTCGTTCTCTCTCCGTTATATGCTCTATTCGCTAACACAACCCCAGACTTTGGACTAGCTCATTACTTTGGGGTTTTCCTATGGATTATTGGCTTCTATTTTGAATCCGTAGGTGATGCTCAGATGATGAGGTTTAAATCTGATGAATCGAATAATGGAAAGCTCATGAATAAAGGACTTTGGAAAATTACGCGCCACCCCAATTATTTTGGTGAGGCACTACTCTGGTGGGGATTTGGTGTATTCTCCTTTACTCTTGAATTGTGGTGGCTATCCTTCATTGGGCCGGCGGTAATTACCTTCTTTCTCTTAAAAGTTAGCGGTGTTGTTATGCTCGAACGCAAGTATAATGGAAACTCAAAATATGATGAGTACAAGCGCACCACCAATGCTTTCATTCCCTGGTTTCCTAAGAAGTAGATATGAGAATATGGTCTTTACACCCCAAGTATTTAGATGCTAAAGGACTAGTAGCGCTCTGGCGTGAGACGTTATTAGCTAAACATGTCTTAGAGGGCAAGACCAAGGGATATAAAAACCACCCTCAGCTTAATCGGTTTAAATTGATGGAAAATCCAGCTGAGGCTATTAATCAGTATCTATCGGCTGTATTGACCGAGTCTAAAGCGAGAGGATACAAATTCGATGAGTCCAAAATTGATAGGGATTATCAGCTTTCATTTTTGGATGTTACTACGGGTCAAATGGCCTACGAAACCAAACATCTCTTTTCGAAACTTGAGACAAGAGATCCAGAAAGACACAAGTTGTGTTCATCTCTGAAGAGCTTAGAAGTTCACCCAATGTTCAAGATAGTAGAGGGTGAGATTGAAGGCTGGGAGATTCTTTAACCCCGTTCTCATCGCTTTCAGATTATCCGAGGAAAGCACCATTCCTAATTACGTTAGAATTCCTCTGTTTTTTCATGCTAGGTGCATTATATCCGTAAATAATTACGATAAAGTATAATGTGTAAGTGGCTGAAATTCAGCACTAAAAATAATAATGTTTAAGAAATATTAATAAAGATTAAACAAAATAGATAAAATGATGTTTCTCCTTCAAATCGACAAAATTCAACATTATGAAAAAATCAAAACTATTTCTTTCAGCTCTCTTGGCAGGAACGTTTTCCGCAAGCATAGCTCAAGCCCAAACCGCAAGGTTAGAGGTAATTCACAATTCCGCTGACGCAGCCGCTTCGGTTGTAGACGTATACGTTAATGGCGGAGCTACTCCTTTCATTGACGATTTCGCATTTCGTACCACTTCAGGATTTGTAGATGTTCCGGCAGGTGCCGCACTTACAATTGGAATTGCGGGAGCCAATAGTACCGGCCCCGGTGATATCCTCTTCAACCTACCAGCTGTTACACTTACAGCAGGTGAAACTTACATTGCCATAGCAAATGGAATTGTCTCGGGTACAGGTTATTCGCCAGCACCAGCTTTCGGATTAGCCGTTTTTCCTACCGGTAGAGAATCCGCGATTGGTGGTGCAGGAACAAATGATGTTCTCGTATACCACGGAGCTACTGACGCTCCAATGGTTGATGTAGATGAATTGAACCTCGTTGCAGGACAAGCAGTAGACAATCTATCGTATTCAGAATTCCAAGGTTATTTGGCTCTAGGTGTTGAAGACTATACACTTCAGGTTCAGGCTGCTGCAAGCGGTGGGGCTGTTGCCGCATTTGATGCACCGTTAGCAACACTTGGTGTTGATGGGGGAGCGTTGACAGTATTAGCGTCAGGATTCTTAGATCCATCAATGAATAGCAATGGACCAGCATTTGGTTTATTTGCATCAACTGGTGCTGCAGGTCCATTATTGGAGCTTCCATCTCCAGAGGCAAGAATTGAAATCATTCACAATTCATCAGATGCTGCAGCTGCAGTAGTAGATGTATTTGTTAATGGTGTTGAGGCAGTTCCAGATTTTGCATACAGAACAACAACAGGATTCATCACGCTTCCAGCTGGAATGCCACTTTCAATTGAAGTAGCCCCTGATGGAGCTGGTTTAGCTGGAGCACTTCCAGCAATTGATATTCCATTCCTTGGGTCTGGTAAGACTTACATCGCAATAGCAAATGGTATTGTTTCGGGTAGTGGTTACATGCCAAATGCGACTATGGCTCCTTTCGGATTGGATATATATGACCAGGCTCGTGAAGCTGCTGTTGGTGGAGCTGGAACGAACGATGTTCTAGTTTATCACGGAGCTACTGATGCACCAATGGTGGATGTAGATGAGTTGAATTTAGTAATGGGAGAAGCTGTAAATGACCTTTCGTATTCTGAATTCCAAGGTTATTTGGCTTTAGGTGTTGAAGATTATACACTTCAAGTTCAGGCTGCTGCAAGCGGTGGGGCTGTTGCCGCTTTTGATGCACCCTTAGCAACACTTGGTGTTGATGGAGGCGCATTGACCGTATTAGCTTCAGGTTTCCTAGACCCGTCTATGAATAGCAATGGTGCTGCTTTTGGATTGTTTGCATCAACTGGTGCTGCAGGTCCGTTATTGGAACTACCTACACCAGAAGCTAGAATTGAGATTATCCATAATTCTGCTGACGCGGCTGCATCTATTGTAGATGTGTTTGTAAACGGAGCAGAGGCAGTTCCAGATTTCGCTTTCCGTTCAACGACTGGATTCATTACACTTCCAGCTGGAATGCCACTTTCAATTGAAGTAGCACCTGATGGAGCTGGTTTAGCTGGAGCACTTCCAGCAATTGATATTCCATTCTTGACTTCAGGAAAAACGTATATCGCAGTTGCAAATGGTATTGTATCCGCTACGGGTTATACACCAAGTTCAATGGATGCGCCTTTTGGCCTAGATATTTATGATGCGGCTCGTGAGGAAGCAGCTAACCAAGGAATGAACGAAACAGATGTATTGGTTTACCATGGTTCAACTGACGCACCGACAGTGGATGTTTTTGAGTCAGGAGCAGTAATGGCTACTATAGTAGACGACATTACTTACAGCGAGTTTCAAGGATACCTAGAGTTAGGAACTTCCAACTATCAGTTAACCATTCAGGATGAAACAGGTGCAGTAAATGTTGCTTCGTTTGACGCGCCTCTTCAATCATTGATGTTAGAAGATGCAGCAATCACTGTTTTAGCTTCAGGGTTTTTAGATCCAAGCATGAATAGCGGAGGAGCAATGTTCGGCCTTTGGGTTTCTTTAGGAACTGGCGGAGATTTGATTCCATTATCAAACGTTACTGGAATCAATGAGGTTGAGTCAATTAGCAACGCAGGATTGTACCCAAATCCAACGAATGATAATGCTACCATGTTCTTCGACCTAGTTGAGAATGAAAACATCAACCTTGAAGTAGTGAACACAATGGGACAGCAAGTATTTGTTGAAAGCTTTGGAAACATGCTTTCAGGAAATCATAGAGTAGAAATTCCTGCCAATCAAATGGCGCCAGGTTTCTACTTCGTGAATCTTAGAACGAATTCAGGAGTTGTTTCAACTAAAATGCAAGTTCTACGTTAGGGGTAACGTTAGGTGAGCGTCCCGTTTTCCGAAAGGAACGGGGCGCTTTTTTATAATCAAGTCATGGCAAAAATTCTCATAACAGGCGGTTCAGGTTCCATTGGGAAGCACTTGATTCCAAAGTTGCTTTTCAAAGGGCATCAGGTTTCAATAATAGGAAGGCGCAGGAAAGAAATTCCTAATGTGGAGAGCTTTGTTTGGGATTTGAACAAGGGTACCATGGATGAAGGTGTCCTGGATGGAGTGACGCACATTATTCACTTGGCCGGAGCTGGAATTGCCGATAAACCATGGTCGCCAAAACGAAAACAAGAAATCATTGAAAGTAGGGTAGTACCACTTCAATTACTCTCGGAAGCCCTGGTTAGAAGAAATCAGCGAGTTAAAGCCATCATTTCTTCATCGGCTGTCGGCTACTACGGAGGCATTACTTCGGACAAAATTTTTGTTGAAAACGATAAACCCGCAAACGACTTTCTCGGAAACACGTGTAAAATGCGGGAAGATGCAGTTCAGCATTTTAAACCCGTTGCAGATAGAGAATTACGGGTTAGAACGGGAGTTGTATTGATGGAAGAAAATGGGGCGCTTCCTAAATTGGTGAAACCAACCAAACTAGGCTTTGGAGCCGCTGTTGGAACAGGCAAACAATGGATGCCATGGATACATATAGATGACCTCACAGAATTGTATCTATCGAGTATAGAAGATTCGAGTTTTAATGGCCCATTCAATGCCGTTTCTAGTCAACACGTAAATCAATCAGACTTAATTAAACTTATTGGAAAAGTGCTTGGCCGACCAACGTTTTTGCCACCTGTACCAAAATTTCTGCTGAAAACGGTTTTAGGTGAAATGGCAACTGTAGTAACGGAAGGGTCTAGAATATCATCTCAAAAGCTACTTGATAGAGGCTTCGAGTTTCAATATCCAGAAATCAAAGAGGCACTAAACGATTTACTAAAATGAAACTGCACAGTAAAAGATTTCAGCAATTCTTACCCATTTCGGTAGAAGAGGCTTGGAGTTTCTTCTCAAAACCTCAGAATCTTAATGAGATTACTCCAGACGATATGAATTTCGAAATACTCACTCAGGACATTTCTAAAATGTATCAAGGAATGATTATTCAGTATAACGTTTCGCCTTTCCCAATGGTAAAAATGGGCTGGGTAACGGAAATAACGCATGTTGATGAAAACAGAATTTTTGTTGACGAACAGCGATTCGGGCCTTATTCATTTTGGCATCATCAGCACATATTTGAAGAGGCTGAAGACGGAGTGCTGATGACCGACATTCTTAATTATAAGCCGCCTTTTGGAATTGTGGGAAAATTGATGAATCACTTGGTCATAGACAAAAAGGTAAATGCCATATTTGAGTACCGTACCAAAACGTTACAGAACAAGTTCGGAGAATCCATGTTACTAGCGAAACGAGCATAATGGGCAAGTACAGTATAAAGGATTTAGAGACCTTATCGGGGGTTAAAGCGCATACTATCAGAATATGGGAGCAGCGCTATAACATCATTTC